>JAEEGL016541345.1_pt1 | contig 11194 bp, 8 predicted proteins | sample 9134231 | NCBI WGS metagenome assembly JAEEGL01 (sample SAMN16246548, study PRJNA631951) | gut metagenome | biome: gut microbiome; feature: rumen; material: fiber-attached | host: Bos | place: Iran: Karaj | collected 2018-10
AAGTTCGGTGACTACAATATTGGTCGCGATGGAGACTTGCTCACTCTACCAAACTATATGCAATTTCTTCTTGACCTTGAGCCAGAAGAAGTATCACTTGAGTCGATAGACACTAATGAACTCTCGCGATTAGCAAAAGAGGTTCTCGGAAGATAAAAAGAACTTGATGAAATGCTTCACACCGTATTTCTCTGGGTGCTTTCTTACGGTGGCAAGGCTTTTGGCTTGGGCGCTTCGGGCTTTTACCTCGACTGGGACACACTCGCCCTTATATCTGATGAGGAAATCCAGTTCCAGGCCAGAGTCTTTTTGGAAATAGTACAGATTCTGACTTTTCTTAATAAGGGTATCGGCCATCAAATTTTCAAATATAGCGCCTTTATAACCGCCCAGTTTGCCTTGAAGAATATCAACTCTAGCCGCGGGGCCTAACATTGCCACGAGAATTCCGATATCAGCAGTATAGACTTTAAACACATTGTCTATCGCGTTGCCTTCCAAGGGGAGCCCGGTAATGTGGGTGTTGTAGCACCGTCGTATGATGTCTGCGTCTTCTAACCATTGCAATGAGTCTTTGTAAAACACTCCGCGACCTCCATCCTTCACCTTAGAATACTGGTACTTTTTATTCTCTTTGGCCAATTGTTTAGGTATGGCATTAAAGCAAGCCCTAATGTGAGGTTTGTCTTTATCGTCGGCATATTTTACCATGTCTGAACGATACTCCCTAAGAATGGATTGCCAAACGGCGTCCACCGAGTTCATGTTGCCGGTCTCTATTAAGGCGTTAACGGCTGCTGGCAGTCCACCAACAGCAACATAGCGGTTCAGCAGCTTTTTCATCGCCACGTGGATGCCCTCTGGAACTGGGATTTCTTCAGCCAAACAGCGTTTCAGCACACCAATAACTTCCTCGCTGATGTCGTTCGCCCACAAGAACTCCTCAAAGTCAAGAGGGTACATCTCTACGATTTGTTCATACCCTACAGGTACGGAATTGCTGCCCCTTTCCGGCTCGGCGGCCTTCCTTGTGCGACTCTTCTTTTTACTCTGTCCATAGCCTTGTACACCAAGTAATGATCCAGTAGCGATAACGTCATATCGTCCGTCTTCCTTAAAGAATTTCAGACTGGTGCGGGCTTCTGGACAATCTTGGATTTCATCTAAGATGATGCAAGTCTCTCCTGGGACAAATCTTGCGTTTCTCATTTGGGCAGACAGGTTGAGAATAATGCTATCCACATCCTTTGAACCATAAAAGGCTGTCTTTATCTCCTCTTGCTTGATGAAGTTGATATAGACCACATGATTATAGTTATCCCTAGCAAATTGTTGCGAGATAAATGTTTTCCCACATTGGCGTATACCCATGATTATGAGTGGTAAATGGTCAGGATCGTCTTTCCATTTCTCCAAAGTATCTGATAATCTTCTCTTTAATATCATATCATAGTGTCATTTTTCAACCACAAAGATACATTTTTCCAACGAGTTACGCAATATTTGATGTTATTTTTCGAACGAAATTAGATTGTGTTGATGTTATTTTTCCATCGAAGTTCCAGCAAAAGTAGACGATAAAATCCAAATATCAAAGGAAAAATATGCCGAGATTCTCAATGGCTAAACACTGAAAAATGCCGAAATTCTCAATAGTTAAATACTAGATTGTGCCAAAATGTTTTAGTGGAAAACATCCGAAAATACCGAAATATTTTTACAGAAAACCTACGAAAATACCAAAATCATTTGCCGATGCAGAATGTAACCTATTTGGTTTATATTGTTGAATTAAAGAGAATTACATTTTGTTGGTTGGTTGACGAGCAACAAACGAGCAACAAAAAGTGAAAAAACGGGTGGTCAGAACGGATCTGCGCCACCCACCACAAAGCATTAGGATTGCGATCGCAATTCCTAGGTCGCAAAGGTACTAAAATTATCTTATTGGCAAAAATTTACGCAAAAAATAAGCTATCGCACCGATAAGCACCACGATGAATGCCCATCCAAGACCTTGCATGGTCTTCTGGAACCCGGTCAGCTTGTTGACCTCCTTGATCTCAGTGTGACTGGAGTTGTTGTTGATCATTGTGGAATCGACATACACCTTGACGGTGTCATGCACGATCGAGGAGCCGGAGACCTTTGCATCCGGGTTGGTCTTGAGCGAGTGTTGCAGTGTCCCGTTGAACACTGACGCAATGGATGTATAGAATCTGTCGCTCAAGACGGATGTGGTGTCATGGGTAATCGGGATCTCCACATACTGGATGCTTGGAGGCAGTTGTACCTCCACCGGGACAATCCGGTCATGGACGATGATCGAGTCATGCCGGATAGTGACGGTGTCGGTCTTGGTAATTGTCTCTGTCACCAGTTTGGTGGGTTTGCAGCCGATCAGAGACACCAGTATCAGCACCGCTATGGCTAAAGCTGCCACTCCGCAACCGCCCCTGCCCACCATCTCACCTATTGCACTACGATTGATGTCCCCTCCCATATCACTCAAGCACTTTGCCTCCGTTACATACAAGTGACCCGTAGCGCACAGAGTTGAGCCTGCGCATCCATCCCTTGAGGAACACTGAGTTCTTGCCTTTACCGATTCCTTGGTAGAAAGACTGCCTCTGCTTCCAAAGGATGTTAAAGAGCGACTTGCCGTCAATCGAGTTGAGTTTGGCAAGTGTCTTGGCTCCGACAATGCCGTCAGTCTTGAGGCCGAACAGAGCCTGCACCCTGCGGATGTAACCCGCACCGGACATCCATACACAGTCAGCTAGCAGGTAGGCCACCCACTGGCTCTTCAGTTTGTCAGCTTGGATCTTGTCCCAAGTGTGCCACCGGAGGACAGAGTCCCATTCCTTGTCGGTGATGTTCTTGAGATCCAAAAGACTTGGCTTGGGCAACCCCTTGGCCTTGCGGAATGCGCAAAAGGTAGTGTAGGTGACACCGCACATGGTTGCGCCACCCTTGTCATTCGGGTGATTTGACCACCCGGCCTCCCACGATCGGCAATAGATGCCGTATTTTTCAATCCTCTCCATCGTCAGTTGTTTTTTTATCGTCAGTGATCACTTTCTTGACTATCTCGCTGACTTGTTCCTTGGACATTGCATCAGCGACAATCTGAATGGCTTGGTTGAAATTGGCTCTGGTCTTGTCATCGGCTTTTTCCCTCATCGACCAGATTTCGACAACGCACAAGACGATCGCCACCAAGCAGCTTGCCAAAGGTGCGATGTATGCCGTTGTGTGGTTAAACTGCGCCCATACAAAATGTATGAGTGTGTCAATGCCGCACGAAATCAGCATCACTCCCTCATAGAGAGCGAACTTGGTGATTGTTCTGGAGAATGCGTAGCTAGTCCGTGCCTCACCACGGAGTTTCGCCTTTCTCCAACCGAATGCCAAGTCCATAGACATCGCCACGATGACCACTATCATCGCAATCACCTCAACCAAGTACATAGTCCCTAATCCTTTTGCGGACATCATTATCTCGTCTGCCATATCAAAACTTTCTCTACTATTCAAGTGATGTTCTAAACCATTCATGCTCTAATGCGTGAGCGATATATGACCCCCACATCTCGCATCCCTTTGCGTTAAAGTGAGTTCTTGCGCTGCTTGAAGCGGCATCTCTGCACCAATAACTCATATTCCACAAACCCAAACCTGCATTGGCTTGTGCATCTATGACTTGCACACCCATTTTTGCAGCCAGATTCTTAATAGCGGCATTGACAGAGCCAATCGACCCATACCCACCCGTATTTGGCGGGATTGTAGTAAGGAACACTCGGCAATTTGGATTGATGTAATGCACATATTCTATGCACAATGCGATGTTCCCGTAGAACGTGTTTGCAAAGCATTCGGTGAAAAAGTCAATGGGTGCTTCTAATGTTGCAGATGAGATGGTCTTTCCAGATGCGCTATATGTGTACGGGTATGACGAGATGTCATTGATGCTGATGTCTGGTATGTCGTTGTCAATGTTACCGCTTACACCTCCATTCGTGCCAATCTGGATGATGACGGCTTGATACTTTTTGTAGTCTATCGCCCCAGAGGTACTACCACGGAAATTGTTGTTCAACATGATGCTTGCAAGTCTTGCTGTCGCAGCACCGCTGCTTCCGTAGTTGTGACAAATGTTGAGACCCAATTTGGCTTTCACCAGACTCACGAACTCTGGATACCCGGAGCCAGAATTCGTGATGGAATCACCGAAAAAGATTGCATTCTTGCCCTTGATGCCAGAATACTCAATCGGGTACATGGCATTGACCACCCTCATGTCGCTGCCTACATAGGTGTCGGTTGCAGTCCCATTTTTACCGATGACATTAACAACAAGACCGACTTGTATCGTCTGGTCGGCAAGTTCCTCTTGGGTTGGACAACGGAACACAACAGAATCGGGACAACTCGCCCTATAGATGTTAGTTGAATGCGTGAACACCGAATCCTCGTTAAGCCATGCTGCACCATCTACGAAATCAGTACCAAGCAAATTTGTAAAATCCGTTTTCGTCCCTTTGCCCAAGGCGATTTGCTTGTTCCCAGAGTTGTTGAAAAAGTTGTAGCCGCTCAAACAATAGTATTCACCATAGTTGAGCGGGATGAACACACACCCATAACCTTCTTTTGAGCCAATTCTGCCGCTTGAGCTATAAATAACACATACGTTATTCTTGATGTCGGCAGGGTCAAAAAGGTTGGTGTACTCAATACATGACTCTCCAGAGGGAGAGCCGCCACCGCCACCACTTGCGGCTTGCTCTACTTGTTGGATTTTCTGCTTGACTGAAACACCAGACGAATATTCCACGTTCTCTGCTGTGGTATTGGGCATCACGTTTTGCCCTTGTTTGTTCTTTAATTGTGCCATGATTACTGCGTTACCTCGTTAAAAGTGAAATTTTCCATGTTTACTTTCGTTGTATTGAAAACAATCACAAATGCTACATAGATATTTGCGCCCGTGGGGATGACACTCGCAGGCGGTGTTGTGAATGTTCCCGTTGCACCTGCTGCACTACTACCACTTGTTCTCAATACATATCCACTTGAATTGGTGGGATTCGATACGTTAAAATATGAGTTGTCAGTCCAACCACTCACGTCTCCCCATGTTAGATTACGCATTCTGTTGTCTTGACCTATGAGCAAACCCACACCATCCGCTTGAACATTCATGCCGCTATAACCAGAGAAAGAGTAGGTTGTACCCGCCTTGAGTTTAATAACAATGCCCTGCAAATCGTAGTTTGTATTAGTATATTTGCTAAACTTAAAACTGGGAGAGTTCTCGTAAACAAGAGAATATTTTCTTGTAGGTAATGCTCCTGCCAAGACCTCTCCAATCTCAAATGGGGTGACTTTTGTAGTGCTTTGGACATCACACGCGGATGTGGAGACAGTAAGACCAAAATATATGTCACCCGTCTCTTGTTTAATGTCACCCGCATCTGGTACCACAAAATCGAAAATATCTCCGCCAAATTGAGCATTATAAGGCGATTTTACAACAGAACACGACGAACCTATTACTATGTTTGAGCAATTGTTGTACAAGGTGGCATCGACCCCGTCAATTAAGTCTTCCGTTGTAAGCGGGACATAATCGTTCCCGCTTTTTTTGAGCAAGGCGGCATTGAATTGAGCAGCCGTTCCACCACTGCTTTTCCAATTATAACCGCTGACAAGGTATCGTGTCCCTGCTGATACTCGCATTAGAGCAACATTATATTGTTGCCTTAACGCATCGGTATTGCCATATTTATCCTTTGCCAATGTGCCATCCGTGTGAATCACATAGCGGTTGAGGATTTCCGCATCGTCCATCAAGTCAACCTCTACAACACTTGTCTGTGCAACGATGCTAATGTCTCCCGTGACATTGGATATAACAAGTTCCTTTGTCCCGTTTGACCCATCCGTGATTCCATTTGAGATGTCCACACCGCCCATAGATACGGCAAGAGATGAAATCTCAAACCCAAGGTTTGGAGTAAACACCAAAGAGAGTTGACTACCATGCAGAACGGAGTCACCATTGCTTATTGGGTTACCACCGCTTGTGACCGCAACATTATTGATAGTCGCTGATACCTTGTGGTAGTTTACCGACACATTGCACGTCTGCGTAGTCCCGTTTGTTGCCGTGGCGGTGATGACACAAGTGCCATAACCCACAGATGTGACCAGACCACTCGCAGAAATGGTGGCAACATTCGTGTTGCTGCTGCTCCACGTCACATTGTCGCTCTCTGGACTCGTTGTTGCAGTCAGTTGCGTTGAGTTTGGTGCGTTGAAGGACAAAGAAGATGGGGAGATTGCGATGGATGTCACATTAGGCACAATCTCGGCAACACTCACGTTGCATGATGCCGTCACCTCATTTCCGTTCCCGTTATCGTAATATGCGGTGATAGTGCAACTTCCCCACCCAACAGATGTGACAAGTCCATTGTTGTCAACTCTCGCAACATTCGTGTTGCTGCTGCGCCAACCCTCGACATTCACACCTTGGACATTCGTGTTTGCGGTGAGTTGTTGTGTACCGCCGAGCGTGGTGATGTTGAGTGATGCGTTAGATATGGTTATGGATGATACCTGGACCTTTTGGACAACGATGCTGCATGTCGCACTCTTGTCACCTGCCGTAGCGGTGATTGTACAAGAGCCATATGCTAGCGGTGTGACAACTCCGTTGCTGACAGATGCAACACTTGTGTTGCTGCTTGACCAAGTGACACTCTTACCTGCGGGGATTGTAGTAGCCACTATCGTTTTAGTCCCGCTCAACCCGTTGAACGTAAATGATTGGGTGTCAAGTGTGATGGAATCAACGGCATCCTCAAGAGCATCAAGTGCTGCGAAATTGCTGCTCTGGTCACTAGTGAAAACGGCATTGCTTAATATCGTTTTGATAAGTCCAAGCATCTGGTCAATATATGCAGGGATAACCACACTTTGACCGCCACCACTATTTGCAATTGGCACGAATCCATTCTCACTACCGCCCCACTTGTAGATAGTGTCCCCGTTATAGTAGAGGACATAAGCGGGAGTTCCCATGTCATAGTCCTTGCCGTCAGCATTGATGCTCCCGTCTTTGCGGTAGTAGAGTTTCCCGTCCGTGCAATACCACAACTTGTTGTTTGAGTCGCACGAAGCACTCGCCTCTGGTTTCCAGAGACCCAACATCGGCATCTGCGAAATGGGCAATCTCTTGACATTGCTGCCAAAGTTAATCAAGTCTGCCTTGTTCGCTACGGCATCCACGGCATCGTCAATCTGCTGACCCGTGTGTCTTGATATATATTTATCTTCTGCCATATTGATTAGTATTTTGTTATTTGTTTCTCAATCTGTTTCAGTCTGGAATAGGCATCCGTCTCTCCTATGTCATATCTTGGCGAATCGTATGGCTTGTCCAATTTCAGTTCATAGCCGATTATCCTGCTTGTCTTGTTCCCAGAGAGCGCACTATGCTTTATGATGACCTTTGTACCCTCAAGAGGCATGATGTAGTAGTCATCGCCCATCCTAACGTAGAATAGCAATGAGTTGCTCGTCTCCAGAGGATCATCCTCGCTAGTGTAGAACGGCTCACTATCCTCTGCGCCAAGATTGAACATCCAATCGCTCATCATTGTGCATCCAAAATTGAATTGGTCTTGCTCCATGAGTAACAGATACTCGTTTGCAGCCGTCTCCAACTCATCCTCTGCCGTATCAATGAGACCCAGACTCTCCATCACCTTGACATTCCAACCAATCAAAACAAACGGGTCACCGACACTAGGCTTGAGGGTCTCATTCGGCAACTTTGCGCCAAAGTCGGTGTTGGGAACTATCGTGTAGGTCTGCGATAGGTTGTCAAAGTTCACGTTGAATGTCATGCCCGCCAGACGATACTCTGCCGTTGCAGGTGGTGTCACGTTTGGATAAGCCTTGAGCAATTCCTCTCTGGTCATGAACTTAATCTGGAGCGAGTCAATGCCATCGCTGATGTAGTCCGTGTTGAACGTGAAAGCATTCCCGTTGGCCAGAGTAGCATTGAGATGATACTGAATCCATGCCCATGTCTGTGACGTGCCATCTTGTTGCTTTTCCTCTGTATACTGAATCTCACCCGTGACATTAGTGACCATCTGGACGGCATGGGGGAAGATGTCATTGAAAATGACCACCCGCTCAACAATCTGGTCTCGTCGCAGTCCGCTACCGCCTATTGAGCCGCCCGTTGATTCTGGCAACTCCAGACGTACCTCTCCCAACTTTGCGAGAGAGGACGGGTCATTGTAGTGTGTGGTATAATAACCAGACGGGATTTCGGTAATCTTGATGCCGTCAAGAGTGAACCTTGAACCAGAACCGAAATCGCTTGGAGAGGTTGAGTCAAACTTGAACCATCCGTAATATTGCTGACCCGCCTTGACCTTGTTTGGATTCACCCATATCTTATACGGATGCTCATGCTCCGTGTCGCTCTCCAGATAGAGGTTGCACCACTTAGACTCGCCACCGACAACCACGTCAGTAGAGCCTACAAGCAACAATGTGTTGATTGTCGCTCTTGTGGTGTCCACCATCACGTCAATGGTTGTGGCTATCTGGTAGATGCCGACATCCAAGTCAACATTGAATGACAACTCTATAGTCTCCGTCTTTGATAACGCACCGCCAGAGTTCCCAATTATCTGCCGTTGGGCAAGATTCTGCAAAACCCTGCCGCCCTGCACCAATTCAACATTTACCTTGATGATGTAAGATGTGCTTGCTTGTGATGAAAATGCCAAACCAATCGTAGCCAAGAAATCGTCACATAGTATCTTCGTTGGTGTTGTTATAGGCAAATCGTCAGTAGATGCGTCCACTCCGTCCGTGCGCTCATTCCACACAGATGCTAGACTATAATTTACGGAATTGTAGTCGGCTTGAGTCCTATCCACCATTGCAGGTGTTATCGGCCTATTGGTGTCACCATAGATAGTAATGCCGCCAGACGTGGTTACCCCGTCAACCTCAAAGACCAAGTCCTTGCGATACGAAAACGGGAGATTCTGTGTGCCACCGAATGCGTATATCTTGTTGGCATACTCGTTGACGTTGTTGCGGATGTCCATTGACTCCACATTGACACCCAACTCCATGAGGTAAGGCTCGTTTGTCCCCTCGCACTTGCCCAGATGGATGACGTTTTCCTTTACCCACCATTCGGTCTCCCATGCTTCGGCTATCATCTTGAGAGCGGTGATAATGTCCACTCCGTTGTACTCCAGAGAACGCACCTCTTCTGCCTTTTCTGCCGTGATGGAATAGCTATAGCCAGAGTAGCCAATAATGTTGAGGTTGTGGATGATTTCATCCAGATGCACGGACAACTTGTCCGTCAAGCACCAATCTGTCTCTTTGCGTACACGGGTGTTATGCTCGTTGTTTGCAGTCAGCATGAACGTCTTGTTTTTCCACAACCAATAGTTGGCATCGAACCTCAATGAGTAGTCATAGCCGCCCGTTGTCTGGTTGTAAGTCGGCATTTGCTCACTTGTGAGAACGAACCTGCCGAAGATAGGGTCTTCAATGTAGTCACCGATTTTGAAATGCTTGGCGGTCTTGAGAGTGAAATCAAGTTTGACATAGTCATGCTCCATCAAGTGAAAGTTCCTTGTAGAACCCTCGCCGATAAGGACTATAGCAACCATTTCTGGTTGCAATACCCCGTAAGGATGTCGGTCAATTTCTATGAATTCGCTCGTTCTCTCTCTCATGTTGTTATTTGGTTATTCGGTACACCATTCGTTCTGTTGGACGGGTCATATTCGGTCAGCCTAAGTGAAAACTTGGCGATCTTGAACATGAACTGACGATATTGGGTGCAAGAATTATAGATAAAGAAATATGTCACACCAGACTGATACTTGGTGAAAATACTAATCTTTCCCGTGGCAAGCACATTGTCACAGAACGCATTGTAGTTGGTCAAGAACTGCGCCCTTGTTTCTGCATAGAATTGAAGAGACAAAGTCACGTCACGTTCCTTGAATTTGGGATTATTCGTGATGTATCTAGAGCCAGACTCCAGACGTGAGGAATTCTTGGGGAAATCCTTAATTGCAGGTGGTGTCATCAATGCCGACAAAGAGGTGTCATCCATCATGATACCCCACGTTGTCCATGCGTCTTGTCCGTTTATGTAGAGTTCACCCGTCATAACCTATCCGTGTTTTGCCTAATCTTTTCTAGTTTCTGGTTGATACTCGGCAGAGTGTCGCTATTTCTGGAAATCCGCTCCAGATAGTTGGTGGAGATGTGAACCAGATTGCTCATCTCGGTGAGCATGGAGAATTCTTGGAGAGAGAGATTCTGCATCTCGGTCAGCTTCTCGCCTTGGGTGAGCATCATCTCGGCAATGATAGTGGTCTGGATGTGGATTGCAGTCATCCGTCCCTCTAATGCCCTGCCCGTCTCTTCGCCAAGTGCGCTCCAAGAGCCGCTAGAGCCGTCCTCGTCTGTGCCATTCGTACCAGAGATGTCATTGATTAACTTGACCTGCTCCCGTGCCTCTTTCGCAATCTGTGTCCATTCCTCACGCAAAGAGGCTAACTCGTCCTCAAGAGTGCCGTTCTCGGCTGCTTTACCTGCCGCCTCATAGAGTTTCTTGATGCGGTCTTTGTATTGGGTAGCTACAAGATTCTGGATAAGAGCCTTTCTCATGTACTCACCGAACCGCTTTGCGAAATCGGCAGAGGTGGAGTCCATGTCGCTCACCATGTCAATGAAATCGCTATAGAAATCATCGTAAGACACACTCAACAATGCTGCGTATTGCTCGTTGAGAGTGTCTTCCATTTCTTGCAGTGAGTTGGCATACTCTATGATGGCCGATGACAACTCATCACCCAGAATGGACAATAACTCCGTGTTCTTGGCAAGTTCCTTGATGTCTTGGTCATTGAGTTTCCACAACCAATCCAGACGGCCAAGATTCAACCTGCCCCATTCGTCATACATGGATGCGTTCTTGCCAAATACTTTCTTGTAGTAGACGGACAATTCATCTACCCCGTTCTTGTAATACTCACGCACCTCTCTGGATGATGAATAGAGACCCTCGCTGATGGCTTGTGCTATCTTGTAACCCTCGCTATGCGCCCGTGCGCTAGCACCAGAGTTG
>JAEEGL010447083.1_pt1 | contig 11193 bp, 10 predicted proteins | sample 9134231 | NCBI WGS metagenome assembly JAEEGL01 (sample SAMN16246548, study PRJNA631951) | gut metagenome | biome: gut microbiome; feature: rumen; material: fiber-attached | host: Bos | place: Iran: Karaj | collected 2018-10
CTTCCAGGCTATTGGAAAGGGAAGTATTGCAGCTATCCTTACACTTCTTCGTCAGGTAGTATTATTCATTCCACTTGTAATATTACTTCCACGAATCAAGGCATTGGGCGTAGGCGGTGTATTCTTTGCACAGACATTTACAGATATTGTTGTAATGGTAATGGTAGTAATCTTTATGACAAGCGCATTTGCTAAAATCAGAAAAGAACTATCAGAAACAACAAATCCTCATATCGAAAATGCTACAGAAACAGCTTCTGCAAATGTAGAGAAGATGGAAGGTTAATAAAAAAAATATATAATCCATTATTTAATTATAGAAATAGAACAGTCTTCATATTATTAAGCATATGGAGAAAATCAAATTATCTATTTGTATAATGAAAGGAATTAAAAAATGGATTTACCAGGATTTGAAAAATTTATACGGGAAAACAATTATGATCAAATTAGACTGAGTGAGAAGTTAAATATACAGCAGAGAGCATTGATAGATCAGGTTAATATAACAAGCGAGAGAATAAAAAATAATTTTAGAGAGATTGTGCTAGCTGTAAATTCATTTATAAATGAAAAGGGTGATTTCCTAAGAATTCAAAACGTTAAATATATCAATATTCCAATTGATATATCTAAGCGCAGCGGGGTTACAATTAAAATAGATTTTGATAATAAAAGAGCATATATAAAAGAAAGCCCAGCAGGTGAGGAAAAATATCCAATAGAAGATTTTGAAATTTATATAAGTAAACTAAAAGAGAAAACCATTCAGTCTATAAATAAAGAAAATGATCCTGAATTAGAGGAGTGTTTGTATTCTTTATCTAGCCTAGAAAGATTATCATTAACGAGTTTATCCCAAAAAATGGATAGAATACTTATAGGTAGTTTAAAAAAAGAAACCGAGAGGATGGATAAGAAACAAACACGCTTCCTCTTTTTATCAAAATCAAAGGAGATTATTGGCAAAAAAGAAACCGAAATAGAAAAAGATAATCAAGAATTTGAAGATTTTGAGAGATAAAAGATAGGCAGATAATTCTGTCTTTCTTTTTTTATAATTAATTAGTAATATACAAAGTAAAAAAATCTTAAATATGGGAATTAAGTTATGTACAATATCTTATTGGCAAATAAAAATGATAAAATTTGTAATGCAATAAAATTTCATTTGGAGACAAAGCTAGATATAGATTGTATCCGCGTTTTTATAACAGACAATGGAATGGATTTGATGAGAATGAGCCATAATATCAGTAGTATTATGGCGGTAATAACTGATGTTTATTTGTTTGATGCTAGTGGAATTTCAGTAGCATCAACTATACATAAACATTATCCAGATATCCCTATACTATTTGTTTCAGAAGAAGCACAAGAAGATGATGCTGTGTTATCTAAAATATATACACAAGAAGAAAAGCAATATCTATATTGCAAAAAAGATGTTTTGACTAGAGAAATTGCCTTTATCATTGGAGCAGTTGATTTTTTCACGTACCATAGTAATAACGTAAATACGGAATTCTTAACTGAATTAGTTTACAGAATTAAAAATGCCACAAAAGAAAAAAGAAATGTGCTGAATGATAAGCGAATTATTATAGATTCAAAAGAAGAATACACTGAGGGTCATGTATTTTTAAATAATAAAGCGAGGAGAGTTTTTGTATCTGGTAATGAAGTAATTTTGTCAGATAAAGAATATAAGATTCTATACTACTTCATTGTTAATAAAAATATTATCCTTTCTCGGCAACAAATACTTGAGAAAATTTGGGGTGCATCTTATACTAAAACCCCGAAAATAGTGGATATCTATGTAAATAACCTCCGAAAAAAACTTGGAATTTCAGGTAATTATATTAATACAATCTATAAGATAGGATATAAATTTTCGGTTCAATAATTTCCCGGATTTATAATTAAATAAATTACTAAAAGCCAGCAGAAAAGGCTACTTTAAAGTAACCTTTCTAGTTGGCATTTAGTAACTGTTGTTATTTACGCTATTTGGATTTATTCGCTGATTATACTGTATCTAAGTATTCTTCAGGAACAAATAAAATTAAATCTCTTTCATTTTCTACCGAGAGAATATCATAGCAATCACTTCTAAAAAATAAATTACAAGGGGTTACAGTACATAACGTTCCCTGTTTAATTACAGCTCGTGGAGCGGTAATATCACAAATGGCTTTTACTAGCTGACCCTCTTTGAACTTATTCTCTTTTGCTAATCTAAAAAGTCTAAACATGTCCTGACTACCTCTCATTTAGCATATATACTTGATTATTATCCAAAACTGAAAAATTTACTTGTTGAAAAAACAATCTTTCCAAATATAACACTCGAATCAATCCCTCCACATACTCTAGAATCAACAGAATAATTTCTATTATCTCCAGCTAAAAAATATTGATTGTCTTCTAATGTATAAATTATTCCCTCAACGTAACCTTCTTTAGAGGGGTCATAATAAACATATTCTTCGTCGGTTGCAGCCCCGTTTATATAAAGTGTTCCGTCATGAAAATAAATGGTATCACCCGGAAGCCCAATAACTCGTCTAATAATATATGCATCAGAAGTATCAAGAGGAGATTTATATGTAACTATATCTCCGTATGTATAAGAATTACTCCTCATGGCTATTAGCTTTTCACCTTTATTAAAGGTCGGATACATTTCATTTGAGGCAGTAACGCCCTTAAAAGATGTGAAACTAATGAAGAAGGCAATAATACAAATAGCAACAAGAAAAATACGGTAAAACCGACTTGATAATAAGACTTTAATTGGTTCTTTTATTTCATTTATACAATTACGCATTATTTTTTCCTTTCTTGGTATATATGTTCAGACAGAAAGAACTCCTTAGGTTTTTCCCAATTATCCTAGTAATACGAATTTTTTGGTCATGTAAAAATAATGTCTTAATAAAATTTTTTAGTGAGATTTTTTGAGAGAATTTTAAAAATTTGAATAGAAAAATATGCGGTTTTCTTTTTTTCTTCCATTATTTAATTATCAAGATAATATATGTGATAAAAATGAAAAAGATTATAACAAAAGGAGAAAACACATGAGAAAAATTAAACATCAAATTTTAAGCATATTAGCTGCTTGCTTTTTATTTTATTCTATGGGAATAACAGGTTATGCATATAATTATGAGGACTATGACCGAATAGAAGATGATGGAACTATTTTAGTAGATAGGAAAGAGCATCCAAATGTAACTTGTCAGGTAAGCTTGACTGTATTATATCCACAGAAACTATTTCAGGAAGGTACATTTTCGTGGTTTTTTACAGCAGAAAATGTAGATGTGCCTGAGGGATATAGTTTTGGGCCAAATAATCTAAGCGAATTTTGTTATCAGAATCGTTGGGAGAATGCAAAAAGATTAGATAAAAATATAGGTACTGGAACACTATTACATTACACATTCTTTATTGAACCGGGCACCTATAATTTTAGTACCAATAGTTATTTAAATTTTGCCGTATTAACTCCAGATTTGGAATATCCAGGCAGAGTAGAAGGAGCCACAGAGGAAGAGTTTGAAGCGAATAAAGTCAGGTATCCTGTGACAGTAACAGAGTCGACTCATAGTATTAAGCTATATGCTATTTTCGCGACAAATACCCAATTTGTCGAAGAAAATGTTCAAGAATTTGCAGAATATGCAAAGGAAATATCCGGAAATAACAATGACGAGCAATTAGATGACGTTACTATTGAAAGCAATAGTTCTTTGGGGGATAAAGAAGATACTGATTCTAATACTGATTATGTGATAGATAGTGTTGTATATGAAGAAAATACAAACGAAAATTATTCTAAAGAAACAGACAAAAAAAGCCTCCCTATAGTCCCATTAATCGGAATTGTAGCTTTAGTAGGAGTAACAATCTTTATTAAAAAGAAACTATAGAGTATTTGAGGCAATTTGAATATTTAATAGTAGGAGGAGAATTATGGATGCAGCAGCGTCTGTTCCTAATACAGATGAGACTATTTATATGAATCAGCAAAAATATAGTGCAGTTGACACCTTTATTCATTCAATGAATTTTTCTGAAAATGATACACCTCACGTTAAAGCCATATCTGGAGAAAATGTAAAACATTCTGAAGATTGTAGCGATGAACTTTTAAACATGATTCAGAAAGTGAATGAGCAAAATCATGCTCCAATTAAAAAAGAACAGGAAGAAATAGAAAAGCTAAAACAAATAGATCAACTTGCTAGAGAAGATATTATCCGACAAAGAAATCTTGAAATAGCAAAACAAAGAGCAGCGGAAGAGGCTAGTATAAGAGAGGAAAAACAAAATGAATCCTTAGAGGAATTCAGGCAACTTAGAAATTTTGTGGATTTATACCTGCCGGAGATACCTGATGATATTCCGATTGATGACGATGAGGATACAGAAATAGAGCAGCCAATTGAAACGGTTCATGAGTCTATAATTGATTGGAAATATGAAGCAACCCATGACTCGTTAACAGGACTATTGAATAAAATAGCCTACGATGAAGATATTTTGTCGTTTAATCTTGAAAAAGGAATACTTGTCTATTATGATATCAATAACCTAAAACTCACAAATGATATCTTGGGGTATGACGCAGGTAACAAACTTATTACAACAGTAGCAAGTGAGATCAATCGTCAATTCAATAATCAATCTTATCGAATAGACGGGGGCAATTTTATCGTTATAACTGAAGGTGAAAAAAAAGACGTTGAAAATAAGATTTCTCTTATTACAAAAGCTCTTATTTTACATACAAAAAAAGATAATGACAGTATTATCTATTCTGTGTCTAAAGGTGTAGCTTTTGCTAACGGAAAGAAAGATTTAATAGAGCTAAAAAAAGAAGCCAATCAGCTTCTGGATAATGATAAGAAGAGGTATAAAGATTCTGTAAGAAAAACTGAGCCTAAAAAGAAAGATTTGAAGGAGATAAGTAGTGATGAGTCTAGATGGAAAGAACTTGCGTTCAAAGACAGAAGGACTGGTTGCTATAACAAAACAGCTCTTGATTTTAAGAAGATAACAAAACTAGACAGTCTCACACTTATTTCTCTTGAAAACAATATGGAACTCAAAATGAGTCAGCTAGAAGAAAAAACAGCGTTGCTTTCTGAATTGCTTCTGAAATCTTTTGATAGTGAAGGGGTGTTCTATATAGAACAAGGACGATTTTTGGTAATTAATGCGCCGAATCAGGACTTGGAATCTTTCAAAATAAAGGCCAACACAATATCGCTAGCTGTTAATTATAGTCAGGATACAAATTTTACAGAGATTGATGAAGCAATAGATGTCCTTGAGAAGGCAATAAGCAAGGAACCGCAAAAGAATCTTTCATATGACGAACGTCTATCTTCGGCCCAAAGAAGACTTAAAGCTAATGTTAAAGATAAACACGAACCAATTGAAGCAGAGGATTTTGAAGATATTCAGCATCAAATTAGAAGGCGTAGAGGTGATATAATCGCAATTTTTATGACATCTTCTGATTTCAATCATTTGTTTATTTTTGCAGATGCAGAAGAGTTCTTAGAAATGCTATATGAGCTTGATGGAGAAATTGATTTTTCATACATCTATGCAATGTATCAAGGTGGAGCCTTGTATTATGGGGCAGATAAATATTCAAAAGAGGTAACAGATCTTTTCCAGACCATTGCAGATGGTATTCCCCTGGATCAAGAAATTAGCGAAAAGGATATTCAGATGATAGAAGGAATTAATACATTTGAACATGTATACATCAGATAAAGGAATAAACACGATGGACAAAAGTAAAGAGCAAGAATATCTAAATCAAGTAGAAGAAAATAAGAATAAATTTTTAAAAGATAATAACCTTAAGACAAAAATGCTTCTTACTCAGGCAACCAATGTTGTATTAACAGGCCGTCTTTTAACAAAAGCTGTCGAAGATGAAAAAACTAACGAAAAGCTAACAACAAATGTTGCTACAAAAGAAGGCATTAAATTAAATCAAGCTGATTATGATTTATTGGTACATATCTTTAGAACAATAGTTACAGATGTATGTAAACTTACTCCTGAGATGCTTGATGCTCTTTGGTCAACAAAGTTACTTGCCACTATGCAGCTTAATTCTATCGCTTCAAAAATTTGTTCCGAAACATCAGAGTATAACTTAAAGATTTGTCTGTTCGATAAGAAAAAAGTTTGTTTAAAAGAGGCTTTTCCAGAATATTTTGAAGAAACATATGGAAATACATATGATATAAGAGATGTACTTGATGCGGAAGATAGTGTTTTAAGAAATATCAATCTTTATGGAAAGATTAAAAAGAGTACCAAAGGTTCTTATCACACTCCAAGTAAAGGTAAAGTGGTTGATGAACTTATAGCAGAAGCGCTTGAAACTTTTTTCGATTTGGAAGGAATTCATACTGTAGAAGAAAAACTTCGAGTATGTGCGGAAGCCAAGAAAAACGGACTTAAATCCCTTGGAGTTTATAAGATTTTGACAAATAGAGGTATTCATAATAAGTCATTCCTTGATTTTTACTTCAAGAATAATCTTTCTAGATCCCAGCAATTTGAACATGTTCGTTTATATGCTGAACTTAGAAAAAAATACCAAAAGAAGCCAGATAAGGTTACTGAGTTTTTAAATACATTTATTAAAAGAATAGACGAGGCTTCTAAAACTGAATCAATGGACAAAGCAATGTAGTATACAAAGAGAATCTTTAACAGGGTTCTCTTTTTTTGCAATAAAATAGAGCCTAGCATATTGCGGGAACCCATCAAAATACTAAGCTCTATGTAATATCATTTATCTATGCAACAATGCCGCATCTTCTCTAGACATTTCAAATCCTTCGGATCCAAAGAAAAATTCAACCTCTTTTTGATAAAAATCATTAGGCACATGATTTGGGCCGCCTAAGAAACTATTAACAAATGTAAAGTAGAATGCTTTTTCTTCTTCAATATTTTCACCATTTCGTTCTAGAAGACTATTAAGTCGTTGTTTAGATTCTTCCTCTTCCTGACTAATATAGTATTCCTCGGGAGACATCAGTGTTCTATTATTACTTGTATCACATGAGATATGACTTAAGTTATCATCGTCTATATCGTAATTGTATTGTTCATCAAGCCTTACAATATCATTTTTTTTGTAAAATTCTAATGCTTTCTTGCTTTTTGAATTATAACCTGCGACTGAGAATTCTACGAGTCTGTATAAATCTCTACAATGTGCTTTGATATATCTGTCAAAATAAACACCTCTAGTATAATCCCAAGTCGAAATCTTATCCTTGAAGAATGTATATGAGATACTATATAGCTCATCAAGTGCATCTGGAAGTCGACTAGAAGAAATTATGTTATTGCGATTACATTCTTCGCGCAACCCTTGCTCTAAAGTAGCTTTCATAAGTGTGTATGCAAGGACGGGTGAAAAAATATGATCTTTATGTACTTCTCTTTCAAAAGCAACCAAATTTGTAAAATTCTGCCATGAATATTTACTGGCAACTTTTTGAAATTCACGGTTGAGCTCAAGATAAACACGCTGGCCGTCTTTCATGTCAATTCCATTAACATTTTGTGTTTCTCCCATTTAATCCTCCTAATAAAAAATCTATAAAAATTAACTGCTATCAAATAATGGTTAGAAATTATTTTTTAAATGTAAAAAAATAAATAATGTGGAAAAAATATTTATAAAATTATAAAAAATACATAAAAATACAATTTTCAAAGGGATATAACGCTACAGTGATAAATTTAACACAAGAAAATAAAAGTAATTTGATGGTTATGTGAATTTTTGGAAAAAATGAATAATAATTCAAAATCATAAATAGACGTTGAAGATAATTAGGAAAAATATTATCCATAAAATTTATATGAAAAAATAAATTTAAGACCATTATTTATTTGAATCTAAAATTCAAGGAGAAGATTAATTAGATTATGAACAGACATAAAATAGAAGAAAGGTGATTTTATAAAGCATGAAAAAGAAAATATATGCGACTTTTTTAGCGGCAATATGTACTATGCCATTGACGGCATGTTCACTTGGTAAACTCACGACTCAAGCGACAGATTTTGTTGGCTCAGTTACTGGCAATTCAAAAGAAAGTGAGGATTTACAGGCCGACGAGAATGCTTCGACAGGAGTAGATATTAATTCTCTAGAATCAGATGAATTTTATGTACTTCATAATGGAGTATATTATCCAGCGTGGGGGGCTAATGCTAATTACGAACAGAAAGAAGAACCAAGTGATTATGTTCCAGCAGACCCTTCCACTAGACAATTGTATTATTCAGAAGAAGAGGAAAAGAATATCCCTACTCTTTATTTAGAAAAGGGAGATAAGCTAATTTATTACAAGGATACGGATGCAGTTGATTACATTACATTCGAACGTTATCAAGACCTAGGTTATACAGTTCCTATATACAATATCCATGCTACAACAGGAGATACTCGCTATTACATTGATTTGGATGAAGAGATGGGATGTATTTTACCAGGTTCATCTTTAGAAAATATTGAGAAGGATGTGATTGAGGGGCAGAATATTACGCTTTCAAATATAGGGCGATTAGATATAACAAAAGATATTATTCGTTCGAGCATTGAACTTGAAGGTACTGATTCTACCGGCAGTGCGTATGAAGAAATTGATCTTAAGTCAAAGATTCTCAAAGGATGCGTTAAAGACGAAACCTATGACTTAGAAGTCTATGATGGTACAAATTATCTTCATTATTTAGCGACATGTAACATGCATGCATTTGAGCAGTTTGAAATTTATAAATCTACAGACGTAACACCGCTTAGAGCAAGTGCTTGGGAAGTTGATATCCCAGATTATTTTGTTACAGGGTATTATAGGCTCTTTGCTAAGTGTATTGGATCTTCTTCATACACAGGACTTGTTAGAATTGTTGTCGGAATGGATTCATACGATAATGATGATGCTGAATCATTTAATAAACCACTATTAATTCTTGATGACGGGCATCGTGATATTGCAAAAGGTGCATATTCTGAAACTGAGGATTTAAATTCATGGTCATCCACAACAGCAGCACAAGAAAGTCTAGGCTATATAACAGATGAAGATACTGTAGATAAAACGCAGGTTGCAACAAATCAAAGTGCATTAAAAGAAGTATCTATGCAAACGTATAATTTAACATTAATGGAAAATGAGAATTGCACAATTAAAATTAATCCTTCCGAAATTGATGCTTCAGGTGACGTTTATCTTCTTGTGGAAGACACTGTCAAACAATTAACCTACGACCGTATATATAATACATACACTCTTGATATAAAAGGAGATGGGAAATGTTACACCCTTGTTGTAGCAGGATTGTGGCACACATATGATATTAACCTTACAAACATTAAATCCACACCGGATAGTGAATCACTATCAGTATTCCCTTCATATTTACAAGATTTTCCTAGTCTTGATGAAGTAGAGAACGAAGATAATGAAGAAGATAATGATAATGAAGAAGATAATGAAGAAAAAAATGATAATGAAGAAATTGAAAATAATGAAGAATCATATCCTAATGAACAATAGGACTGGAGAATTTATTAATTAAGGAGAAAGTAAAATGGCAAGTACAATTGGAACAAATATTGTTGCTGATGAAGAAGAGATACTTAGTTTTATTCAAGGCGTGTTAAATGAATTAGAAAAGTTTCAAGATAATCAAGGACTATCAAAAGCGCAATATAATTTAAAAGAGTTATACAAGGCTGTTCGTGAGGGCGAATCGTTACTATCCAATATTTTTTATGCAAATGATGCAAAAGATATTATGAGAATTCTTGATGCTAAGAATACTCCATATATTATTCTTCCATGCATGATGAGAGAACAGGAAATGCTATCGATAACTATAAGAGGAAGAGATAAAGAAATATTTCTTGCGGCACAGGATAGTGTCTTTATTCAAAATGGAAGAATCTATAGAGAATTAGATTTTAATGTTATGATTCGTGATATTAAAAATGAGCCTATTTTTAAAGGTCAACGTACTCCTATATTTGAATTTAAGAATTCTGTAACAAGAGCAATCTTTACGGCAGAATTGGCAAAGAATGACGTGCCTTATGGATTAGATGATAAGTCTGGTAAGGTGATTGTTTATCCAAATCAAGCATATAAAGAAAACAAAAAGGATCTTGTTACAACAATTGTTAATATGGCGGCTAAATATACTATCTTTGCAGCGTCAACAATCTATAGGAAATATCAGGAGTTAGTTGCAAATACAAATAATGAGACTCTTCAGGAGTTTATTAATCGTGCTCAACAGGGATTGGATGCCAAGATAGAGAATATGTCAGGAAGCAAAGCAATCTTATATGATTGTGATACAGATAGGTTTGCTTTTGAAAATAGAAAAATAACACCACCTATTCTTGCAACAATTCCAGTTACTTCTGATATGAGTCGGACACAAAAATTTACAATGCTTTCGAAATATACTTCGGAAGTAGTAAGAGGAGAGGATAAACCTATTCTTACTTCGGATGCTTCTTATTCTAGAAGAGCAATTTCTGCTAATCAGGAGGTTAACTCTTTTATGAGAAAAGAGAAAGCACTTAATAAAGCTTTGTCAGAGATAAGAATGAAGGCAGGAAAGTATGTAAGGAACAACGATAAGTTGGTTACACCAGACAAGAAGTGTATGGCGGAGATAGAGTTTATTATTAGAGAATTAAAAACCAATGGACTCCCGGGATATTCAGATAAATTTGTTCATGTATTATGTCAGAATCTAGACGGCTCTATTAAAAATGGCACACGGGATATTGGATTTGAATTTGTCAGTGCCAAAGGACTTGATAACTACATTGTCAAAGACGCTACTACAATTGAGAAGGAAACTGAGATTGAAAAAGAAGGAATTAACTCTTACGCATATTAAACTACGTATTTATGCGCCATCTCTATGATTTTTTCTAGTGACAAATGGTATAATATCTAAATCTAATGTTAGAAAAAATAAATGTATGGAGAATTATTATGGGAAAAATTTTTAAACACAAACTTACAAGAAGACAAAAGGAAATTTTAGAGAGAACAAAGCTACCTAATAATTGGGAAGAATTGTCTACATATCATCGTAGAATCATCA
>JAEEGL010716076.1_pt1 | contig 11193 bp, 13 predicted proteins | sample 9134231 | NCBI WGS metagenome assembly JAEEGL01 (sample SAMN16246548, study PRJNA631951) | gut metagenome | biome: gut microbiome; feature: rumen; material: fiber-attached | host: Bos | place: Iran: Karaj | collected 2018-10
GAAAGGTATGGAAGTGAGTATTTAATTGAATCGAAGTATCTTAAAAACTCCGACTAATAAAATTGTTTTTATGAAATCCTAAGTTTTATATGATAGCGGAAACATGGCTAAATAACTATGTTTCCGCTGTTTTTATTATACGTTAATCAAAATGAGAGTATATCAACCTTTATGTATGGCAGAGTCGTTAAAAATGCTATTAGCTAGTAAAAGTTGACTAAAATACTTAATAGTATAGATGAATCATATGTGCTAAAAAACGCACATTAAAAATATTAGTATGTTATCATAAGGGTGTATATATTTACCAATCGCTTGAAAACTATTATTGGAGATACGTTATGTTCGGAACAGGGACCAAGAAAATGTTGAATATGCTGATACTGGATATTCTTAAAGAGTATTCCGACAGCGAACACAGATTACTGCAGCAGGATATTATAGATCTTCTGGAATCTAACTATGGTATTGGTTGTGAAAGAAGAGCGGTAAAGAACAATATCGTCTCTCTGCGTGAGATGGGATACGATATAGCCGAGAAAAAAGGATATTATTTAAGAACCAGGGAATTTACTGATGCCGAACTGAGAATGCTTATAGACGGTGTGTTTACATCCAAGGCCATTACTGACAAAGAAGCACATCAGCTTGTAAAAAAACTTGAAAAGCATTCTAATAAGTATTTCAAGGCACATGTATCACATATTCACACTACATCAAGCGGTAAGAATGCCGAGAACCAAAATGTTTTGGAATCTATAGCGGCTATCGATAATGCTATATCAAAGGGAAAGAAGATAAGTTTCACTTATTTGCAGTACGGAATAGATTTTAAACTTCACCCTAAAAGGTGCATGAAGTATATCGTAAGTCCGTATCAGATGTTCAGTCACAGAGGCAGATACTATCTTGTCGGGAACTGTCCTGAATACGATAACATATCTCATTTCAGACTGGATAGGATAACGGATGTTGAGATACTTAAAGAAAAATGTAAGCCTATGAAAACCGTAAAAGGGCTTGAAAACGGATTAAATATCTCACAGTACATATCGGAACACGTATATATGTATACAGGAGATAGTAAACGTATAAAACTGCGTACAAATGAGAACATGATGGATTCACTTGTTGATGGTTTTGGAAAAGATTTTAAGGTAGAATATGCAGAAGAAGATGATATCATAGCGACTCTTAAGTGTAATCCTGATGCATTTTTTTATTGGGCTATGCAATATGGTCAGAATATAGAGGTTCTGGAACCGGAGAGTATGAGAGATCGGATCAGACAGGCTTCTTTGGAGATATACAAAAAATACGGGGATAGGTGAAAGAAAAACTGATAAATAATATGGAAAGGCATATTATAGAAGATAAGTATTATATTGATATATTCAATGCTATAACAGATTATCTTAGGGAAAATCCAGATGAGTTCAGGTATGAGGGTGATTATTACGATCAATATCGGTATGAACTGGGATTGCGCGATTACAGATTTTTAGAGCTCTTTTACGAGATAAACAATGGAATAAAAACAATGAGCATAATAGTAGAAGCCAACATTGCAGTTTTTGATATGGAAGATATTGGCCTGGATCGCACCATAACCGAAAAATTGCATATTGAAGTCACTACAGATGCTGACTATGAAAATCTTAAAGTTGTGTATGTTGGGAAATGCTTGTTCATACCTCCCCTATAAAGAAAACATAGCTTTAAAATGTTTAATTTACTTAGAATGCATTTTTAGCGATGTGCAATAAAAGGCACATCGCTTATTTTATTATGTGATCGGGAGCATCATGAACAAATCACAAAAGATAAAAATACGAGGAAATAATAAATGAATCAGGATCATTTGAATTTAGATCTTTTTACAGAAAACGAGCGGACAAGAACAAGTTTTTATTCATATATTGTTGACGATGGCTGGAATCTGCCATATGAGGTGATTGAAGAAATAAAATATAAAATAGCGCGATCACAAAAAGAAGCATTTATGGATGTTCTAAAGCAGAACAAACAGCACAAAGGTAAATGGCTGACAATGGATGTCGCAAATAAATATGCTGATGAGGCATGGTTTTACATAGTTAAGAATGATGGTCAGTATATTCGTGAGGTCAGAGAGTTTGGGAAAGAACTTCAGGACAAGTATGGAGTAACAGAACTGGAAGCCGTTAATATACTGTTTGAAAATAATGTTGATGATTATGTAGAAAAATATTATCGAATAAGGAATCTGATACCGGTTGATGTAGACCAACAAAAAATCTGCGATATGGTGGTGGCGGAATACTTATTTGCTTAATGAATTGTTGTTATATGAAGATTTGAAAGACTAACGTGATATGAGTGGATTAAACATGGGACATAAACATAATCAAAGTTTTTACAACCTTTTATCTTCATATATTCATGATCATGAGGATCAATTATTCTGTGATGTTGACGAATATGAAGGAGAAGGTGATTTCTACAATTATATACCCAAAGATGTGGAGTTATGGAACTATGAAATTAAGGAGATTATTACAACTGGCGTGGGTGCAGACGAGTTTGTCTTAGAGATTCTGGTAGAAACAGAACTGGATATTTATATGCCTGGGCAGGATTATGACGGAGGGCAAGTAGAGAAGTCTTTTCGTGTAAAAGCGTATCTGGATTTTGCTGAATCGCAAATAAAATATATAGGGATTGAAATGTGTGACGAATAAAATTATACAAGGTGAAGTAAAAATAAGACTATTTCCTTACAGACACGATAAAGAGCGATGTGCTAAAAAACGCACATCGCTTGTTTTATTATGTGATTGAAAACGCACATGAGTCTTTTGAAAGAGAGGTCAAGATATGAAGGATTATTTTGAAGAGATCATAGGGTATGAGGACATAGTAGCTGAGTTAATGGTCATAAGCGATATGTTAAACAATCAGGAGATATACAAAGAGATGGGAGCAGGTCTTAACGAGGGACTGGTTCTTTGTGGAGAACCCGGTACCGGAAAGACTACTATGGCAAACTGTTTGATCAGGTCTACAGGAAGAAAAGCTTTTGTATGTAGAAAGAAGGCTTCAGACGGAAAGTTTTTAAATACTATCACTGATACCTTTGAAGAAGCAAAGCAAAATACACCATCAATATTGCTTTTGGATGACCTGGATAAATTCTCCGACAAGGATGAGGATTGCGATGCAGAGGAATTCGTTGCAGTACAGTCGTGTATGGATGAGATTAAAGGTGCCGATGTATTTGTTGTCGCAACGGTCAACAATATACGAAAAATCCCAAATTCTTTATTGAGAGCAGGCAGATTGGGAAAAAGATTAGAGATTAGGGTGCCTAAGAAAGATGAGGCGATTAAAATTGTAAAGCACTATCTTTCAGGATCAAACAAATGTGATGAACTTGACGAAGAATCCATAGCTAGGATGTTAAAAGGAGAATCCTGCGCGACATTGGAGAATGTAATAAATAATGCGGCGATCAAAGCGGCATATAAGAGGCAGAAAAAAATCACTATGCAGAATATAATAGACTCCTGCCTGGATCTGATCTTTGATGCACCCGAGAGTGCCGATCATTTATCCGAAAGTGTTCGAAGAAAAATAGCATACCATGAGGCGGGACATGCTTTGATATCTGAACTGATGGATCCTGGTAGCGTGAGCATAATATCGATCAGAAAAACAACCGGAGGTGATTATGGGATCGTACGGTATTGCAGATCTGATGAAATGCGGGATACAAGTGCAGAATATAATGAATACATCATTAAAGCATCACTTGCCGGAAAGGCGGCTACGGAAATGGTTTTTGGTGAAACGGATATGGGAGCAAACTCAGATCTTCACAATGCATTTCGAAGAGCAAAGAAACTGGTAGATAATCAGTGCATGTTCGGATTTCAGAACTGGATAGAAGATATGCATGACGCATTTGCCGCTGAGAACAGGAATCGAGCCGTATCTATGGTCCTTGAAAGGAATTATCTGGAAGTAAAGAAAATACTTGCTGATAACAGAGAATTACTCGATGCAATTGTTGGAGAACTTATGGACAAAACAACACTAGTGATATCTGATATCCGAAGGATAATGGAACAGCATAAATCTAATGCGGCATAACATATAGGTTGTGTTGAGATCAAGAAAGGATTGGAGGAATAACTGCTATGGAAAATCCATTTTGGACAATGAAATATCAGCAGATGATCAAAGAAGTTCCCAAGAACAAAGCTGAAGAGACAGCACTCAGGATGCTTAATCAAGGCGCTAGTACTTTTGAAGCTAAGATGGCAGCAGGTCTGAGTTATGATGAATTCAATGATCTAATGAAAAGAGCGGACATATTTGAACGTGAAGAATTATGTGTAATCCTCAAAAGAACTGATTAAAGATTATGATAAAAACTGTAGAGAGCATTTGTTACGCTAAATATTGTAACATAAACTGGTAGCATAAGAATTGGAGGTAACCGTATGGATAGAAATGAGATCAAAGAATTCGCTATAGATTATATAAGATTCCTTATTGCAACACAGGCGGGTGTTGATGAATTGTATGCGAGTCTTTGCTACGGAGGCGTAGTATATGAAGATACTAGGATCAATCTGTACGATCTGTTCTATAAAGATGACCTAATGTCCTTGGATCTGAATCAGGTTGTTGATGAGTGTTCATCTGATATCGGATCTTTGAGAGAATACCTTGAGGACAGGAGTGAGGATGAACTGATCAGGGATGGAGAGGAACCTATAGCGTATCTCCAGATACCCGCTGATATATGGGATGCTCTGTATGGAGAATCAGATGGTGAGATTGCTGATTATCTGACTGAAGAGTTTGATACTTTTATGGAAGATCGTGATATGTCATATGATCTGACTGAATATGGCAGAAATGCGGTACTGGTATATCATAACGAGAATTGAGTTAGTACAAAGGACAGTTTATGGCAGCATATATTGAAGTATATCAGGGAAATCAGATAGGCGGTTGCATTACAGTCATCTCAACAGATAAAACCAAGATAGTAATTGATTTTGGTGAAAATCTACCTGGTTTAGCTAAAGAATCAAATATAGATTTTGACTGGGAAAAGGAGGCGGTTGATGCCGTCTTCTTTACTCATTATCACGGAGATCATATCGGAAGGTTTATGGAGATACCGGATGATGTTGATCTTTATATGGGTGAAGTCACTTTTAAAGTGATGCTTAACATTCGAAGAGCTATTAAAGATGATCAGGCTGTCAAGAAGCTGACAGAGAGATTTGAGAATGGCTCTATTACATTTATTGAAAGAACAACACCTATATGCATTAATGATGATATTGTTGTGACGGGATATGAGGTGGATCATTCGGCTTATGATGCATATATGTTTCTTATTGAAGCAGATGGAACGAATATTCTTCACACAGGCGACTTTAGGGACCATGGTCATAGAGGACATGTAATGAAGAACGGTGTTGATCATAATATCATTATCGATGTGTTAAAGTATTACGTTCTTAAAGGCGGTAGAAAGATAGATATACTGATAACAGAAGGGACTATGGTAGGCGAACGCTCATATGAAGATAGATTCTCGGAGAAGGATCTTATGGCTTGGGCAAAAGAACATTTCAAGGATCATAGGCATGTATTCTTAAAAGTATCATCAACAAATGTTGATACAATTGCCAGCTTTTATCAGGCTGCAAAAGCAAATGGCATGACGATGTATGCTAACAGATATATTCTGAAACAGTTTAGGGTATATCGTGCTTCGGGAAGAAAGCATGGAACAAAAATGTATAATTTCTATGATGCGAAGCAGATTCCGTTCATATCAGACAAGGGATGCGATGATACCGAAGCGTATAAAACGCTCGAGGAAATGAAAAAGAATGGTTTTGTGGCGATCGTAAGCGAATATGATCATTATGAACGGATTATGGATGAGTTGGCGGATGTCAATCCGGAACTGATATATTCTATGTGGAAGGGATATATAAATCCAGAGAAGGATTCATATAATGAGGCTTTAGCTAAGTTCTGCGAAAAGTATCATGCTATAACTAAGCATACAAGCGGACATGCATATCCGGAACTGATTGCTGAAGTTATCAATACAGTAAATCCAACGCAGATGATTTGGCCAATACATACGGAAAATGCAAAGGGATTTATGAAGTTAAATATTTCGGATGAACTGAAAGGGAAGGTGAAAAAATGAAAGAGAAAAATTGTATCAAGAAAGAGATTCGAAAGGTTGGGGAAACACGTATTCCTTCTAGGATGAAAATTGAGGAAGGCGAAAACTGCATAAAGATTATTATGAATGCGAAAAGAATACAGGAAAAAAACATGCAAGAAGATGGGAATGATTTCGAGGGCTGGGGAATAGCAACCTATATTTATTCACAGAAAAAGAAAACAGTTTTGTTTGATGTGGATGAACACTTTAGTCTTCAAGGAGAGGATTATTTAGGCAAAGGACATTTATGCAGATTTTTGTATCGATTAATGAAGTTTTCGGAACAATACAAATGGGTTAAATTATCTACGTACTTGGAATCAGAGGTAAAACGGTTTAGAAAGTATTTGAGTGCGGGGGTATTTGTGAATAATATCGGAACAGGAGAAGCTGGAAATAAAAATAAATATGATGATGAAAATGCGGTTGAAGCTAAATTAGCAGAGCAAGGAGTAATGCGAAGTGTAATTAAAGGGGTAGATATCGGAAATGGAAATGTATATCGTCAGTTGCCTGTAGGATTGTTTGCAGGTGGAGTTAAGCGAGCAAATTCTGTGTTTACAGGTGGGAAATCTGCCATTGATCTATGGGTGAGAAATGAAGATACGATAAATGTCGTAGAATTAAAAACGAATAATCCTATGATGGGTATAATAACAGAAATCTTTTTTTACTCCAATTATGTTTACGATTTTTTAAGGAAGGATAAAAAACTCTTTACTTTGAATGAAATTCCCAAAGGAAAAGATAATCATAGAGGTTATGAAGAAATCTGGAATAATAAAGATCAAATATATAAAGTAAATGGAATTATGTTAGCAGATGATCGAAAATTTCATCCTTGGGTTGAGAAGTGCTTAGAGATTTTAAAGGATAATGGAATTGATGATTTGAATTATTATATGGAGAGCTATCATTTAAATGTCATAATAGAATAATAATTGCTATAGCTTATTTGATTGAGGTGGACTAACTGGTATGTCAATTGTATGTCAAAACACCTTTTTTACATTTACCAAGTGCCAAAAGCCCGTAAAATCAATGTTTTTTTGGTTTTTCTTTTTACTTCAAATCCGGCTCACGCCTCTTTGTGGAGAGCTCAAATCCTCAGTATTTATGCGGGTTTGAGCCCTTTTTCTTTTTGAAAATAGTGGGGTACAAGTGAGGTACAAGCAGTTTATACAACTAAACTTGGTCCTGCGATAGGAATTTGGCGTTCAATTTCTCTTACATAGTACGTGCCCATCTTATTACCTAATCTGCTTTCAATCTCATTTCCAGATCTACCGCTGTAGGCCATAATAGTTGCATCTGAAAATCTGATCTGATGTGGTGACAGGTATTTAATACCTGCTTCTTTGCACATCCTCTCTAAGGCCCTACAAACTCCGGTACCATTAATAAGATAGCTATCTGTTCTGGCATATTCCTTATCCTTGCCGTGCAGATGCTATGAGCCGGTCCAACAAATGGATTGATAAGTTTTTTTAAATATTGCATAATCTGTATATACCAAGTTTGAAAGGCGATCCTCATATGGAACAGTACAAGGTTTTAATTATAGACGATGATGATGTCATAGCTCAGTCTACGGCAGAGTACTTCAACATGTTTGATGTGAAGACGGCATATGTTACAGGTTATGATGAGGCTGTCTCATTCCTTGAAGTTAACACAGTATCTCTTCTTTTGCTTGATATCAATCTCGGTGAAAGATCGGGCTTTGATCTTTGCAAGAAGGTAAGAGAAAACTATGACATGCCAATCCTGTTTATCAGTGCAAGGACCAGTGATGATGATGTACTGATCGCTCTTAACATAGGCGGAGATGATTACATTAAAAAGCCTTATACATTAAGTATCCTGCTAGCAAAGGTAAAGACCATTCTTTCCAGATACGAAAAGGCAAAGGAGATGGCACTTGCATCAAATAAGGATGATTCCGGTGAACAGGAATCAGGTATAACAGAGGGCGATATCATAAAGCTTACGGATAAGATATGCCTTGATACAGGGACCCATAAGCTTAAAAGTGAGAATGAACAGATAAGCTTAAAGGCAATGGAGTACAAGCTACTTTTCTATCTTATCCTAAACTGCGGAAGAGTAGTTACCAAGGATGAGCTCTTAAAGAATGTATGGGATGATGAATTCATCGGAGAAGGCACCCTTGCGGTCCATATCAGGCATTTAAGAGAAAAGATAGAGGATGATCCCAAAGATCCAAAGGTCATAAAGACTATCTGGGGAGTCGGATATATAATAGAAAGCTATGAAAAACTACAGTAGGTTTGTCATCGTACTCTTTGTCTTATACTTTACCGCTGTGATCATAGTAGCGGTAGTAACAGGTAAAAAGGGTTACGAGACAAACTCAAGAGATGAAGATGTATTAAAACTGAATGACATTGCAAGAGATGTCGAAGATAACTGGTATGATCTTAACGCACTCGACAGTACCGATTACGGTGTTGTCTTTACGGTAATAGATTTAAATAATGAAATTCTCTATGAAACGAATCTGTCGGATGAAAGAATCGAAACCGTCTCTGTTGAGAATGCGATAAAGAACCGCTATCCGTATGCATGCCTTACCGTTAATGAAAAATCGGTCGGATACGTTATCATGGCAGATGACGGACTGGGATTCTTTAAGCTTATCAGGTTAAGACTTATCATTGGTCTTTTGATCCTGGGATTAGGTCTGTTTCTTCTTGCGTTTTTATACGGAAGATATATTGATAAGAGCATAATCATTCCTTTTAAGAACATGAAGAGCTTTGCGGGCAAGATAGCAGAAGGCAATCTTGACGAACCCCTCATGATGGATAAGGGAAACATGTTCGGGGCATTCAGCGAGAGCTTCGATATAATGAGGGAGGAACTTTCCGAATCAAGAAAAAGAGAGATAGCCCTTCAAAAGAAGGAAAGAGAGCTCGTGGCATCATTAAGCCATGACTTAAAGACTCCCATAACAGGGATAAAACTTACTACCGAGCTTTTAAAGGCAAAGCTTGAAGCGGCAGATGAAAAGAACGAAAACACAGGGGATATTAAAGAGAAGCTTGACAACATATATAAAAAAGCAGACCAGATAGATGTTTTAGTCAGCGACCTTTTCTCATCAGTACTCGATGATCTTGGTGAATTCAAGGTAAGCTTGAGTGATGAAGAAACAAAGGTGCTTACCGATATTGTTAAAAAGTATGACGATAAAAACCTTGTCGTATCATCACCTATACCGGATGTTCTTATACGCATAGATTTAAGGCGAATGAGCCAGGTTATTGGAAACATCATTTCTAATTCATATAAGTATGCAGGGACGAGGATCGATATCGATTATAGGATAGAAGAAGAATTTTTGCAGATGCGCATACACGATCACGGACCGGGAGTTCCCGAAGATGAACTGAGTTTAATCGCTAACAAGTTCTATCGCGGCAGGGACTGGGAAAAGAGTTCAAAAGACGGAAGCGGACTTGGACTGTATATAGCAAAGATGTTAATGGAAAAGATGAACGGAGAGATGCTTCCCGAGAGTAATGGGGACGGACTTATCATCACACTGCTCATTCCTCTCTGTTAAGAATTTGATAAGAATTTAATAATACTTCGACAAGGAAGTATCAAAAGAAACCATATATACTGATTTCATAAGATGACAGATTATGAAAGGAAGTAGTATATATGGTTTCTTCTATTTTGCAAACAGAAAAGCTCTGTAAATCATTTTCAAACGGCGGAATGCAGCAGCATGTGATAAAGAATTTAGATATGGAGATAAGAAAGGGAGACTTCACGGTCATCATGGGAGCATCGGGTTCCGGAAAGTCAACTCTACTCTATGCTCTTTCGGGAATGGATAAGCCTACGATGGGAAAGGTTAAGTTTGACGGGAGAGAGATCCAAAATCTTTCCAATGACGAGCTGGCAGTCTTTAGAAGAGGCAACTGCGGATTTGTTTTCCAGAGTGTATATCTTTTAGAGAATCAGACGGTTTTAGATAACGTCTTAACAGGCGCTCTTATAGTTCAGAAAAATTCACCTGAGCTTGTTAGCAAAGCCAAGGACCTTTTAAGAAAGGTAGGACTTAGCGATGAGGATATGAAGAAATATCCAAACCAGTTATCGGGAGGAGAGGCTCAGCGAGTAGGTATAGTAAGAGCGATAATAAACGATCCCACAATTCTTTTTGCGGATGAGCCTACAGGACAGCTAAATTCGGCTTCAAGCAAGGATGTACTTGACATATTTTCTGATATCCATAAAAACGGCCAGTCGATAGTGATGGTAACGCATGATCTTAAGACAGCGCTAAGAGCAACGAGAGTTATATTCTTACGTGACGGAGGAATAGTCGGGGAGTATGAGATGCCCGTCTACGGAACTGATGATATAAAGCAGCGAAGGAGCGATCTTCAGAAGTTTTTAGACGAGATGGGATGGTAGAAGCGCAGAAAAAGATTTCTGCAATTAGCCTCAGTCACGAAGACGAAAAATAAGCTGAGGCAGGGTTTAGAGGTAAATGTAATGAAGATATTCAGATTATCATTATTCAATATAAAGAAGAACAAAAAAGAAGTGATCGCGATCATTTTCCTAACATTCATCACTGTCTTTCTCATGGGAGGAGTGGTCACAGGTGCGACAAAGATGAACACCGCATTTGATGAAAGCTTTGATCGTACCGGATGTGTCACCAACATGATCGTAATAACCGGGGAAAAATACAGGGACGAGTACTTAGGTTTACTCACGGACGATCCCAATGTAAGCGATGTAAAGAAAAACAGGATGTTAGACGGAATGACAGGCACGGGAGTTGTGCGAGATAAAAACGGCGAAACGATCGCCTACAACATGTATCTTTGTACCGAAAAGACAGAAAGGCAGATCGAGGATTTTGTTAAGACTGAGTCGATGAGTGAATCCGAGATAGCAGC
>JAEEGL010931354.1_pt1 | contig 11193 bp, 8 predicted proteins | sample 9134231 | NCBI WGS metagenome assembly JAEEGL01 (sample SAMN16246548, study PRJNA631951) | gut metagenome | biome: gut microbiome; feature: rumen; material: fiber-attached | host: Bos | place: Iran: Karaj | collected 2018-10
ATGCAGGCGAGTTTCGCCTCTATGGATTTTTGGCCCTACGTCCGTTATGCTGCTGTGGTCACTTTTGTGTTCTCAGCCACTTATTTTCTGCTACAGTCCTTCAACTTCTTTCATATAGTGGACCTGGCCATCTCGTTCCTTTCCAGCTGGCTGCTCACCTTGCTCATCTGCGTGGCCATAGAGGGTGTCCGTGGAGGCAGGCAGAACAAGAAACTTTGATCCGAACCACTTAACGACAGACAACCATCAACAAGAGTCTTTCATACCGAGCTTATGTACTGGGTGTCTCTGCCGCACTCGTCATCGTCATCTACGTGTTGCGCCTCTTCTCGCTGCAACTATCGTCGGATGACTATAAGGTGCGTGCCGACTCCAACGCTTTCCTGCATCGCATACAGTTCCCCGCTCGCGGCGCTATCTCAGACCGGAACAATAAGCTGTTGGTATATAATCAACCAGCCTATGACATCATGGTAGTGATGAAGGAACAGGTGGGCGTAGATACGTTGGACCTGTGTCACAGTCTCGGGATCACACGTGACTGGTATGAACGCAGAATGTTGGAAATCAAGGATAAACGCCGCAATCCCGGCTACTCGCCCAACACGCAGCAGCTGTTCATGAGCCAGTTGTCTGTCAAGGAGTTCTCACAGTTTCAGGAAAAGCTCTTCCGCTTTCCCGGTTTCTACTCTCAGAAACGCAGCATCCGGCAGTACACAGGTCCCTATGCCGCTCACATCCTTGGCGACGTGGGCGAAGTCAACCCCGCCGACATAGAAGCAGACAGCTATTACCGCTCCGGAGATTACATAGGCACGCAGGGCATTGAACGCAGCTATGAGAAGCAGCTGCGTGGCATCAAAGGCTCTGAGATTCTGCTGCGCGACGTGCAGGGACGCATCAAAGGCCGCTATCAGGACGGCCGTTTTGACCAGCAACCCATTCCGGGGAAGAACCTCACTCTCTCCATAGACCTGGAACTGCAGAAACTCGGGGAGCGGCTGATGAAGAACAAGTTAGGCAGTATTGTGGCCATCGAACCCGCCACGGGAGAGATCCTGTGCATGGTCAGCTCACCCAGCTTTGACCCTCGGACCATGGTGGGCCGCCAGCGCGGCAAGAAACACCGTGAACTGGCACAAGACCCCATGAAACCCCTTCTGAACCGGGCTATCATGGGACTTTATCCCCCCGGCTCCACTTTCAAGACTTCCCAAGCCCTCACTTTCCTGCAAGAAGGCATTATCAACCCGCAGACCTCTTTCCCTTGCTCACACGGTTTCCACTTCAAAGGACTGAAGGTAGGCTGCCACGGCCATCCTTCACCGCTCGCCCTGGTGCCAGCCATCGGCACCAGTTGCAATGGCTACTTCTGCTGGGGACTCTATTACATGCTGGGTAACCGTACGAAGTACCACAGCGTGCAGGAAGCTATGACGCGGTGGAAGGATCACATGGTGGCGATGGGCTTCGGCTACAAGCTCGGTGTGGATCTGCCGGGCGAGAAGCGTGGCATGATACCCAACGCCGATTTCTATGACAAAGCCTACAAAGGCTCGTGGAGCGGTCTCACCGTCATCTCCATCTCCATCGGCCAGGGCGAGGTCACCCTCACACCCTTGCAGATTGCCAATCTCGGTGCCACCATTGCCAACCGCGGCTGGTACATCACACCGCATATCGTCAAGGAAATCCAGGACGAGGAAATCGATACACTCTATACCCGTCGCCGCTACACCAACGTCTCCTCCGTGCACTATCGTACCGTCGTTGAGGGAATGCAGCGGGCCGTAGAGGGTGGCACATGCCGCGCAGCGCATAATCCCTGGTACATCACCTGTGGCAAGACCGGCACTGCACAGAACCGAGGTCATGACCACAGCGTCTTCATGGGCTTCGCACCAAAAGACAACCCCCAGATTGCCATCGCCGTCTATGTCGAGAACGGAGGATGGGGTGCCAACTACGGCGTGCCCCTCGGCGCACTCATGATGGAACAGTACATCAACGGCAAGCTCTCGCCCGAAAGCGAGCGCAAAGCCGAAACATTTGCCAATAAAACCATTAGCTATGGCAGCTACGCAAGATAAAAGCATCGTTCGCAGCATTGACTGGTTGACCATATTCATCTACATGGGCTTGCTCGCACTCGGCTGGATGAGCATCTGTGGGGCCTGCTATGAGTATGGCGACCCCAAGGACCTGCTCTCCCTGGCCTCCTTCGACACCCGCACGGGAATGCAGCTCGTATGGATCAGTACGTCGCTCATCCTCGGAGCACTCATCCTGCTGCTCGATGACCGCATCTTCGACACCTTTGCCTATCTCATCTATGCCGCCTTGCTGCTCTTGCTGCTGGCCACACCCTTCCTGGCCCGTGACATCAAGGGCAGTATGTCGTGGATCAAAATAGGCTCTTTCAGCCTGCAGCCCGCCGAGTTCGCCAAGTTTGCCACCTCACTGGCGCTGGCCAAGTTCATGAGCAGCTACGGATTCCGCCTCGAAGGGTCATGGCGCAACTTCGTCATCTCTGTAGCCCTGATGATGATTCCCATGGCACTCATCGTCTTGCAGAAAGAGACTGGGTCGGCACTCGTCTATTTCAGCCTCTTCCTCATGCTGTACCGCGAGGGCATGCCCGGCAGCATCCTCTTCGCGGGCATCGCAGCCGTCGCCTATGTCGTCGTGGGACTGCGCTTCAGCGAAGAGCCTGCCCTGGGAGGACTCATCACCATGGGCGATGTCTATGTGACACTCCTCATCATACTCTTCGTCGGCGCACTCCTCTTTGTCTATTGCCGGCCCGCTGCCATTCATGATTCCTCCGACTACACCGGCGCATCCGGCTCCTTCTATGCCATCCGCCAGCGGCGATACCTTTATATCCTCCTCTTTGTCATCGGGTCCATTGGCTTGCACTTCTCCGCCAGCACACTCGTGGACCACCTGGCCGAGCACCAGCAGAAGCGCATACAGGTGCTACTCGGCTTGCGCGATGACCCCTCAGGTGTGGGATATAATGTCATTCAGGCCAAGATAGCCATCGGTTCCGGCGGCCTGGAGGGAAAGGGCTTCCTCAACGGCACGCAGACCAAGCTCAAGTATGTGCCCGAACAGGAGACAGACTTCATCTTCTGCACCGTGGGCGAGGAAGAGGGATTCATCGGGTCTGCCATCGTGCTGGGGCTCTTCCTGGCCCTGCTCTTGCGGTTCCTCTTTCTGGCCGAGCGGCAGCCCACCGCCTTCGGGCGTGTCTATGGTTACTGTGTCTTCTCCATCTTCTTCTTCCACGTTCTCATCAATATCGGGATGGTGCTGGGCCTCATGCCCGTCATCGGAATCCCATTACCCTTCTTCTCCTACGGAGGCTCCAGCCTCTGGGGCTTCACACTCCTCCTCTTCATCTTCCTGCGTATCGATGCCGGACGCGTCCGCATGATGCGCTAAATATGAATTTTCAACTCTCAACTCTCAACTTTCAACTATTAACTCGTCAACTCGTCCGCTCGACCTTTGGTCGCTTGACCCTTCAAGAACTATTAACTTGTCAACTTGTCAACTCGTCAACTCGTCAACTATTAACTTTCAACTTTCAACTTTCAACTTTCAACTTTCCCCTCCCTTGAACCTCTCCACACAAACCCTTCTGACAACAGTAGCCAATGAGTTGGCTAGACCAGAGTCGCTCTGCCGCCTCTTCCACGAACACGCCGACGGCGACCCGCTCCCCTCGCAACCCGCTCTGGCCGAGGCCATGGACCTCTGCCGCAGCATCCTCTTCCCAGGTTTCTACGGCAAGAGCAATGTCAACAACCAGAACCTCGTCTTCCATATCGGCGTCGCCATGGAACGCCTCTACGGCCTGCTCTGCGAACAGATCCAGGCCGGCCTCTGCTTCTCCGTGGGATGGGGCGAGGCCGAAGCCTACGGTGCCACAACCGATTCTGCACAGAGCCAGCGTAAGCGCAAGGCCGCTGAGCTCGCACGCACCTTCATCCGCCAGCTACCCACCTTGCGTCAGGTGCTGGCTACCGATGTGGAGGCCGCATACTTGGGCGACCCCGCCGCCGAGACCTACGGCGAGGTCATCTCATGCTACCCCGTCATCAAGGCCGTCACCAACTATCGCATCGCACATGAGCTGCTGCAACTGGGCGTGCCGCTCATCCCACGCATCATCACCGAGATGGCGCACTCCGAGACGGGCATCGACATCCACCCCGCTGCCACCATCGGGCATCATTTCACCATAGACCACGGCACCGGCGTCGTCATCGGAGCCACATGCATCATCGGTAACCATGTGAAGCTCTATCAAGGTGTCACACTCGGCGCCAAGAGCTTCCCCGTGGATGAACACGGCAACCCCATCAAAGGCATTCCGCGCCATCCCATCCTCCAGGACAACGTCATCGTCTATGCCAACTCCACCATCCTGGGCCGCATCACCATCGGCCACGATGCTGTCATCGGCGGTAACATCTGGGTCACAGAAGACGTGGAACCCGGCACACGCATACTGCAAAACAAGTATTGCCACTGAACACGGCTACGCCGTTAACACGTTAACTTGTCCGCTCGACCTTTGGTCGCTTGACCCTTCAAGAACTTGTCAACTATTAACTTTCAACTTTCAATTTTCAACTTTCAACTTTCAACTTTCAACTTTCAACTTTCAACTTTCACCTTCCAACAATGCAAACCGAACTCATTGCTAAGACCTTTCAGGGTCTGGAACCCCTGCTGGCACAGGAACTCACCGAACTGGGTGCCAACGACGTACAGATAGGACGCCGCATGGTCGCCTTCAGCGGTGACAAAGAAATGATGTACCGCGCCAACTACTTCCTCCGCACCGCCATCCGCGTCCTCAAACCCATCAAGCACTTCCGCGCCCGCAGTGCCGACGACGTCTATAACGCCGTCAAGGAAATCGACTGGAGCCAGTATATCCTGCCCGGAATGACCTTCGCCGTCGATAGCGTGGTCTTCTCCACAGAGTTCCACCACTCCAAGTTCGTCGCCTACAAGGTCAAGGATGCCATCGCAGACCAGTTCCGCGAGCGCAGCGGCACACGACCCAACGTCAGCGTCTCCAACCCCGATATCCAGCTGCACATACACATCTCAGACTACGATGCCACTCTCGCCCTCGACAGCAGCGGAGAGAGCCTGCACCGCCGAGGATACCGACAGGAGAGCGTGGCAGCACCCCTCAACGAGGTGCTGGCAGCTGCCATCATCCTCATGACAGGCTGGCACGGAGAGACAGACCTCCTCGACCCCTTCTGCGGCAGCGGCACCTTCTGCATAGAGGCCGCACTCATCGCACGAGGCATCGCACCCGGCATCTTCCGACAGGGCTACGCCTTCGAGCGCTGGCCCGACTTCGACGCAGAACTCTTCCAGCAAGTCTCTGCCGATGACAGCGGTGAACACGACTTCCTCCACCACATCTACGGCCGAGACATCGACCCCAAGGCCGTGGGCATAGCACGACGCAACGTCCGAGCAGCCGGACTCGCCAAGGACATCACCATCGACGAGGCAGACTTCACACGAGTGCCACTCCTACCTGCAGACCTCGCCACACCCTCTTCACAGTCACAGGTGAACGATCCCTCCCTGACAGGGAGGGCAGGGGGAGAGTCCGCCCCCATCATCATCACCAATCCCCCCTACGGACAGCGACTGCAATCCCCCGACCTGCTCGGGCTCTACAAGACCATCGGACAGAAACTCAAACGTGAATTTGCAGGAGGACAAGCATGGATCCTCAGCTATCAGGACGACAACTTCGAACAGATAGGGCTGAAACCCTCTCTCAAGACACCCCTCTACAACGGCTCCCTCGAGTGTGAACTCCGCAAGTATGTCCTCTTCGACGGACGCCTCAACGACCACCGAGCCGCCGGCGGCACCGTCAAGACCGACAGGGAACGCCGCCAGATGAGCACCACCAAACCCAAGGCCCGAAGAGAGGAGGGAGGGAACTGGCATAGCGGCCCCAGAGGACAGCGTGGCCCGCTCTCAGAGGAAGAGGACACCCACCGCTACAACAAATACTCCAAGAACGACAACTACCGCGGACACCGCCATGACGAGCCACGCGGCAAGGGACGCTATGCCGACCGGGAGGACGGTGACCGGCGCTCTGACCACCGCGACAGGGCCCGTGGCGACCACCGCGGTCGCGGAGGCGACCGTGGCCGCGGCGACGTCCGCGGCACAGGCAATGACCGCGCCGCACGTCAGCAGGCACGCCGCCGCTTCTTTGGCAATGACGAGGAAGACTGAGAATGGAACCCGCGTCAGCTACCATCCCGACGTTAACACCAATAACCCTTTAACCCAAGTGGCTCCTATGAAAACAAAATATTTCCTCGCAGGGAGCACATTAGTTGATAGAACACAACTTTAATCAATGAGTGGTTGCTTAACCGTTCCCGAGGGACTCGACCGCGTGCTGCTGCACGCCTGTTGCGCACCCTGTTCATCAGCCATCGTGGAATGGCTGATGGCACATTCTGTCCAGCCCGTCATCTATTACTTTAATCCCAATATCTTCCCCCTCCAGGAATATGAGATACGCAAGCAGGAGAGCCAGCGGCATGCCGCATCACTCGGCATCCCTTGGATAGACGATGACTGGAACCACGAAGCCTGGCTGTGTGACATAAAAGGTTTAGAGGATGAGCCCGAGCGAGGCCAACGCTGTGAGCGATGCTTCCAGTTGCGGCTCGAGGCAGCCGCACGCAAGGCCGTGGAGATCGGCATCAACTGGTTCACCACCACACTGGCCTCTTCCCGCTGGAAGCGGCTCGACCAGATAGAACGTGCCGGACGCAACGCCGAAGCCGCCGTGCCCGGAGCTCACTTCTGGGCACAGAACTGGCGAAAGGGAGGCTTGCAGGAACGACGCCAGCAGCTTCTACGAGAATACGGATTCTACAACCAACAATATTGCGGCTGTGAATTCAGCATGAGACAGTAAATGGTGAAGAATGCATAGCTTCAGCCTGATGAGAGCGCTCCTTCAGCACAAAAGTGGCGCTGCTTTTGTTATAAAGATCACGCAAGATGTTTTACCTGTCTATCAGAAAGAGCCTGTTTCCTGTCATATTGAGCATGGTGCTGCTGGCAGCCTGCGGGGGCGGCAGAGGATATGACGCGTTGATGCACGAGGCCGACTCGCTGCTCACGGCGGGCGAGGTGACATCGGCCTACACACTGCTATTGGAAGCCGATTCGCAGAAGACGGCGTGGAGCCGGCGGCAACAGATGGCCTACGAGCTGCTGAAGGCCCAGGTGCAGAACCAAGCCTACGTGGATTTCCAGACAGACTCCGTGCTTCGCATTGTGGCACGGTACTATGACCGCCACGGCACTCACAACGAACGGCTGAAAGCCCATTACCTCCTCGGTTGCACATACCGCGACCTGCACGAGGCACCCTTGGCTATCCTCTCCTGGGAGGATGCCATCGCCAGTGCCGACACCACCGCCGCCGACTGCGACTACGCCACCCTCTTCCGCGTCTATGGACAGATGGCAGATGTGTATTACCGACAGTTTATGCCAGAAAAGCAGTTGGAGGCACAGCATCAATTATGCAAATATGCCTTGTTGGCTGGTGATACCTTAAATTATATAAGGGGATTGTTGAAAATGAATGGTGCATATCTTGCTCTTGGCGATACTACTGCCATCTATAGGAACATCGAACACGTTCGAAAACTCTATTTGCAGAAGGGCCTGACAAAAGAAGCTGCACAGGTATATCCCACCGCTATTCAAATTGCCATAGAAAACTATCAGTTTGAAAAAGCGGGAAAAATGATGCGTGAATTCGAAACAAAATCTGGATTATTCGATGAGCAAGGTAACATTGTCCCCACTCTCGAAATCTATTATTACAATAAAGGTATGTACTTCCTCGGAATTAATCAACTGGACTCTGCAGAACACTGGTTCCGTAGGACTGCGACTTTTCAGCCTATACGAGTTGATGCCTGTCGGGGATTACTTGCCTTATATAAACAGAAAAATAATGCGGATTCCATATATAAGTATGCTATTCTTCAAGAAAGAGAACTAGGAGAGTACCTAAAGCAGACACAAACTTCTGCAACCACACAGGCCGAGGGCATGTATGACTACAGCCGTCAACAGCGCATTGCTCAGGCTCAGGAGCATAGGGTAAATAAACTAAGACTTATGTTAATCTCTTTGTTAGCTGTATGCTTGATTATTGCATTGCGTGTGCATTGGATTATCAGCAAGAAAAAAGAAGAGAAACAGACATTGCTGAATAAATACTATCTCTCATTGGACGAATTGGAAAAGACCAAGCATGAGGCCGTTATCCTGAGAAACTCCGTTTTGGAGAATGAGGCGACGAAGGAACTGCTGAGGGACAAAGAAGAGCAAATAGAGGAGCTAGAGGTGCTGGTATTGGAAATGAAAGAACAAATCGGTGAGACAGAAAGCATCAATCGTAGGCAAGAACTTGAAGGATCAGAAATTGTCAAGAAATTCCACGCCATCGCAGAATCACATAACAAGAACGTTCCAAGGGCAGCAACTTCTGAAGAATGGGAGACTTTGATAGATACTATTCGGGGAAACCATCCCGTGTTTTATTATTTTGTCCAAAAGCAGGAATTCTCAGATTTGAAGCGGAAAGTATGCATATTATCCTATTTAGGCTTCGACAGTTCCTTAATAGCAATATTGACTAATGCCAATAAAGGTTCTATTTCAAATGCTCGAAAATCCTTAGCACAAGAACTGTTTCATCTTAACAGTGCGCGTGAACTGAATGGACACCTTCGTGAACTGTAATCGTTTAAAGAGTACAGAAACAGCTTTTCGTTCGCTTTGATGAATTCTAGATGAATTATTCTGAGTTGTAGAAATAATTCATTAGAATACAGGATTTTGTATTTTGTTATAGGAGATTTGATGAATTCTTGATGAATTATTTGTTCATAATAATGTTGCCCGTGTTCATAAAAAATGGTACTTTTGCCCTGCCGAACATAAGATGGCATTATTATGAAACTAAAACAATTTATCACTCTCATGGCGCTATTTGCTGCCACAACCATCAATGCAGAATCAGTCTTGGTTCCTGTGAAACCAATTCCCACACTTCCACAAGATGGCGGTAATCCTCGTTCCCCCATTGACACTCCAGTCTTCTATCTGGACGGCCACACGTTGACGGCCTCCTCCTACACTGTAGGCTCCACCGTCCAGCTGCTTGACGAGAATGACAACGTGGCGTTCTCCACCTATATTTATATAGAAGGAGACATCCAGCTACCCTCATCCCTCAGCGGAAATTACACCATCGTGGTCACCCGCGGTGACCAGACATTTGAAGGAGAGATTGAGCTCGAATGAGCCTTTAATTCCGGGAAGCGAATCTATATGAATAACCTATCTAATTTAGTTATTGATGGCGGCACTCTTGTTGACCCGACATTATACAAATCTACCGCAGGAGGCAAAGTTGTAATCAAAAATGGCGGCAAAATAGTATGCCACAAGAAGAGTAATTTCGTCCTTCCAGATGAAATAACAATGGAAATGCAAGAAGGAAGCATATTTGAGTAACTTTTTCTTTAGTGATTAAAAAATTATGACTACTTTTGCATCGTTAAATCCAAAATATCAGGTACTATGAAACGATTATTGACATTGATTTTCATTCTTCCTTGCATCCACTCAGTGTATGCACAAGAAATGTACGATTACTGCCCTATGGTTGAAGAAGGCAAACGCTGGACGTATGATGATTATATGGATTTCCGCCCAGACCAATATAATCATTACTATTGGTACTACTTTGAAGGAGATACTGTTATAGATGGCAGGAGATGTCTGAAGATGTATGCTGAAAACGAGTACAATGACGGCAAGGTTTCTTATATGGGTGCATTCTACGAAGAAAACAAAAAGGTGTATCGCATTCTTAAGGAAGATACACCAGTCCTCATCTATGATTTTGATTGTAAAGAAGGAGATGTAATCAAGGTAGCAGAAGGGATGTTGACCGTAGAACGTATTTTCACAGAACAAAATGCAGATCGCACGCTTCGCATATTAGAATTATCGTCTGAAGAAGCCTCAGACTTGCATTTCTATTGGATTGAAGGAGTTGGCTGTATGCAGGATTTCTTCCAAATGATCCCTTTGCCTGGCAATAATAGGAGCCTGGCCCGCTGTGAGTTGAAAGACGAAGTGCTCTATCAGTATGTTCAGCCAAAGTTCACGGAAGACGGCTATCATGAGATGGCCATTGAAGGTAAGACGTGGAACTACATCCATCACTACGAGGACGGTAGCGGAGTGCATGAAGAACCCTACTCGTATGTAGTCAGAGGGGACACCGTCATCGGTCGGACAGTTTGCAAGAAGCTATACTACAAGGATTCTGACACAGAGCAATTAGCCTACATATTATCAGAAAAAGGGCGGGATCTTTATACGCTATTGCCTGGAAGCAGCGTTTGGACGAACCCATACCAATTCGGTAGGGCAGATTACGGCCGCATCTTCGATTGGGAATCAAAGCAGGGGACAGGACGTGTCTATTGGATGCTACATGATACAGACACCATTACTGTCAACGGCACGGATTTCCGCCGCCTTACCTTTTTCAGCAAAACCATAGATGGCGGTACGGCGGGTATGCTCTCCACCATTGAGGATGGTGCAGATGTGTGGCATGAGAATTGGGTTGAAGGTGTCGGCTCTGAACTGAATGGAATAGAAACACCCGTTCATGAGAAGCCATTAGACACCAAGGAATACACTCGTTTCATATCTTGTTACGAAAATGGGCAGTGCATCTTTACGGCCAAGGACTTTGTCACACCCAGCCTCACTTCTATAACTGCCAGACCGATGTTAAATGACTATCCTGTAAATGGCCAATCCTTCGACCTCACCGGTCGCCGCCTGGCGGCCACGCCGAAGAAGGGGGTGTATATCAAGGACGGAAAGAAAAAAGTGAAGACAGGAAAGTGAAAAAATCTACATGCTGTGTACAGAAGCGTGATGAGATGTGGTGATGTGACACAACATGTGAAAGTGACCCTCAATATCCGCCGAGACATCCGCAAGGAGTTTCGGCGGTTCGCGTATTATCCGTTGAGGCTTCGCCCCGAAGAACGCCACGCTCGG
>JAEEGL011131850.1_pt1 | contig 11193 bp, 4 predicted proteins | sample 9134231 | NCBI WGS metagenome assembly JAEEGL01 (sample SAMN16246548, study PRJNA631951) | gut metagenome | biome: gut microbiome; feature: rumen; material: fiber-attached | host: Bos | place: Iran: Karaj | collected 2018-10
AAAACAAATAATGACAATCGCAATCGTCCTCGGTCTGAGCATGACGTCGTTCGCGCAGGGTGGCTTGTTCCACCGTGGCGCCAACGCCGACGGCACGCCCGCCGAGGTGTCGCTGACTGGCGACGGCACGAAGGGTCCCGGTGACAACACGCCCATGCTGCCCATCCACAACCAGGACGGCGAACAACCCGCTCCCCTCGGCAGCGGCATCGTCCTGCTGACCGCCCTCGGAGCTGGCTACCTTATGAGCAAGAAGCATAGGGAAGAATAGGAGATTCCCCTGCGGGGAATGGATTCCCGTTATCATTTTGTAATAACGGCGGCTTGTAGTTCTTACTTTTCGTAAGTTCTACTTGCCGCCGTTTTTTTATTGAAAATCTTTACTCCATTCCCGTTAGGGAATCTCTTTACCTCAGCCACAGCATGTGCCCAGACGTAGCGCGCTACGTCTCTACATTCTTATGCCCAATTTCCAAAAATAATAGTATCTTTGCAGAAAGAATCTATCCTATCCCTAATGAAAAACCTCCTCCTGACCCTCTTAATCGCCTTCTCAGCGCCTTTTGCCTTCGCTGGCACCATCCTTATTGAAGGCTTCGAATACGGCAACCAAGACCTCGTTTGCCCCGTAGGTTGGACGAGCGACGACGGCGCCTGGCTCAGCGGCTACCTCGAGAAAGACCACAACCGCCTCCCACACTCAGGCAACTGGTATGCCTTCAGCAACGCCGACGACTCGTGGATGTTCATGCAGCTCTACCTCATCAGCGGCCTGCAATACCGCTTCAACGTCTGGGCCATCGCCGACGGCAGCTGCCAGCTCGAAATCTGGGCCGGCTCCTCCCCCGCCGCCGCCGACATGCACACCCTGCTGCTCAGCGCTACCATCGACCGCGACGGCTACCAAAAGGTCTCCAACTATGTTGAGACCATCCCCTTGGGCTGCGACTATATCGCCATCCGCGCCCTCACCAACGGCACCGCCACCTGCCTCACCATCGACGACCTCGAAATCGACATGGTGGAGCAATACCAATTTGAAGCCGAGCCCATCACCGGCGACTCGGCCATGTACCCGGGCACCCAAGGTACCTTCCGTTACCTCGTCCACAACACCGGCTTCGACGCCTTGGACATCTCCATGCACCCGTCAAACGAGTTCTTCACCGGCTTCAGCTGCATGTGCAACGGCCAAACCGGCATGACCTTCCACACCGAGCCCGACGAGGTCATCGAGGTGGCCATCACGGCCACGCTAAGGCCCGAGATAGAACCTGGCGCCATCTGCTGGCTCGACATCAACATGTCCATCCCCTGCAACTGCAACACGGCCATGGTGACCTTCTGGGTGACGCCCATGGAGGTGGAACAGACCACTGAAAACGCCATACCCGAAATCAATGTCTACCCCAATCCTACCGCCGACATGGTCACCGTCGAGGCGGAGGATTTGCTCGAAGTGGTGCTCTACGACATAAAAGGAAGAACCCTCGGCAGCACAGCCGCCAAGGGTTCCAAAACTTATATAGATCTCAGCAATTTAAAGTCAGGCGTTTATTTCATTTCCGCCAAAACGCGTTCCACTTCCTCTTTCGTGAAATCAATCTTGAAGATGTGATTGGGCTTCAGGTAGTGGAGTTTATGCTCTGCTTGGAAGCGCTTTTCGCCGCCACCCGTGATGTTGAGCATCACTACGTCGTCAGCCTTCACTATGCCCTTCTCCACGGCCTGCTGCAATGAGGCAGTGGCCACGGCTGCGGCATGATAGATGTCGATGCCCTCGGTTTCCTCAAACAAGGCCTTGGCGGCATTGGCTTCGGCATTGCTGACGGCGAGGATGTCGCCATCGGTGTCCTTCAGCGCGTCGTAGAGTCCGCCGACGAGGCCGTATGGCGGCTTGCGGTTCGACAGCACAGGGGCACATATCTCGGCGGCGTCTTTGCGAGCTTGGTCGGCATCATAGGGCAGCAGGGCACGCGAGTCGGCACGCCAGGCGTCGTACATAGGCACGAAGGGCATGTTTTGCGACACCATCAGGCGGGCTTTGTTGGCGCCATAGCGACCGTCGCTGATGAAGCGCAGGTTGGCTTCCCAGGCGGCGATGGCTCCCGTGCCGCTACCCACGGCTTGAAAGTAGAAGTCGGGCGTACGACCGATGAAGGTCGTGGCCGACATCATCGTGGTGCTCATGCCGTCGCGGCGGGCGATGTTTTTGGCACCGCCTTCGGCGAGGTAACCGTCCAAGGTGCAGACCACATTGGAGAGGTTGATGGCATCGAAGTAGTCGCTGCCATGCTCCGTGGTGATGAGTTTCACGCAGGGGTTCAAGGGTTTGTCGAACCACAGCGCGTTGATGTTGTCGTGCGGCACGCAGAGCAGCAGCTTGATGCCATTGTCTGAACACACCTTGGCGAAGGCGCGGGCCGTGTTGCCTGCCGAGGCCACCACCAGCACCTTGTCCTTCAGTTCGTCGCCCAAACGGGCGCATACGGAATAGGCTTCCATCTCCTTGAAGGAGCAGGTGGTCATGCGGGCGTCGCGCTCGGGCCACCATCCGTTGAAGGTGATGTAGAGGTTGCGTAAGCCGAGGCGTTGCGCCAGGCCCTGACTCTTATAGGTGACAGGTTCCGTGGGGTCGTGCAGCATCGTCTTGATAGGCAGCCAGTCGGCATAGCGATACAAGCCCAAGTCGCGTCCTTCCTTCACGATGAGTTGTTTGCTCTCGTAGACAGGGCGCACCATACTCGGCTTGTCGCATTGTCGGTCGTCGAGGGTCCAGCCTTCGTCGTCGAAGATGCGGCCCGTTGCAACGGTCTGCAACTGGTATCTCGTTGGAGTAAATGTCATGATGGATGGCTTTTACTCATTATTTCTCATTGCGCTTCTTAGCGGCAGCATAGGCGGCGCCCAGGCCCAGCAGCACGGCGATGCCGCTACCCAGCGGGGCAGGCTCGTTGTCTTCGGAGCCGTGAGGCGGCAGCAAAGGTGTAGCCACGTCTTCCCTGACGGCATCTTTGGCGTTGAAATAGATGTAGCCAGAGGATTGGCCGTACTTGGCGTTGTTGCCACGGTTGAAGAGACCGCCGTCGGCAAAAGTGGTGAGGCTGATTCCGAGAATGATTGCTGAGGTCAAAATAAGTTTTTTCATTGTTTTAAGTTTTTAATTGTTATTTGTTATTGATTATTTATTCTGTTGATTGGTTGTTTGTTTTTAGCTTTCAGCTTTCAGCTCTGATGCTGATAGCTGACGGCTGACAGCTTATTGCTTTTTTTATCTTACGATGATTTTTTGAGTCTTGATTTCGTTGTTATTGATTAAGCGCAGGACGTACACGCCTTGGGCTTGGTTGAGGTTGAGTTCGGCGCTGCCGTTGACGGTTTGGCTGCTGAGCACGCGGCCCATCATGTCGATGACTTGGAGGGTGGCGTTGTCGTAATAGCCTGTCACCATCCAAACGCTGCCATCGTAATAGGCGAAATTGTCGTTGCTCAAGGCACCGTTGGCCTCAAACAGCAGGCGGAAACGCGAGTAGTAGTCGTCTTTGGTGGCATCGAAGGTATAGCTCGGAGTGGCCAACAGGTCGACGTCGGCGCCCGTCTTATTATCAATAAGGTGTAAGTAGTCCATCTCGGCATTCTCGAGGTCAAACTCCAGCGTGAAGGTGCCGTTTTGGGCGGCCTGGAAGTTGATGGGCAGCTCGCCATGGCACTGCGTGGGCACCACGGCATATTTCTTGCCGCCTTGCGGTATGTAGAGCTGCGAGCCGCCTTCGCCGAAGTCGAACTTGCTCATCAGACAGCCTTCGTTGAAACGCACGCGAGCCATGTCCATGACCTCGCCGTCGCTACCGCTCACCTTGATGTTCACATACTCCGAAGGGATAATACCTAAGCCACGGTTGGAGTTGACGAACCTATAAGTAAAGCCTTCAGAAGGAGCTTGCACGAACACGCCTTCCATGGGGTCGGCAGGCGTATCGATGGAGGTGGCGATCAGCTTTGAGAACTTCTTGCCGTTTTCAGAGACGTCTTTCATACGATAATAGTCGGAGATGGCCATGCCTTCTTCATTGTAATGTATGTTAAGGTAGCCAGCACTTGTGTAAGGATTGCCAACGATGTTCCATCCGCTCATACGTTTATTGGGCACGTATGACAGGTCCTCAAATTGCACCAATGAGGTCAGCTCGCCCGAGAAGACGATGGTGGTGTTGACCTTGTTGGCATACAAAATGCCGCCTTGTTCGGCACATACGATGGTATTGCCAGCTTCCACGTTACGCCATTCCATGTCTTGCGACTGGTCGAAGGAATAGAGGTCGTAATAGTCAGGATTGTTCAACAAGCCTTGGGGCACACGCTCCGAGTCGGTAGAGAACGCACCCACCGGCGACGACAGCAGATGCCATCCGATGCGAGCCGTGTCGTAGACGTAGCCCAAGATGTCTTTCTGCACCGTAGCCTTAATGCCCGTATTGCCATAGGCCAACTTGAAGCTGGCGCCATCCTCGATGATGAAGTTGGATGCCGTGGCATTGGTCATATTGTTATCGTTCATGTTCAAGTAGTAACCGCTGGGAATGATGGAAGGTCCGACGAGGTCGATGTTTCCTGTTGCCGTCTCATTCCAGAAAACGCGGGTAAAACGAGGAGCATTGCTATCGATAACGGCTTGTTTTCTGAAGAGCAGCAGACGCGGGAAGCTGTTCTGGTTGTTCATGGTGGTATAGCTTCGCCAATCCTGGTTGTTATACACCACCAAATACCTATCGTTGCTCACCATATTGAATTGCGAAAGCACGCTCATGTCTTCATTGATACTCCAGGAAGTGTTTTCACTGGTATGGCCGACACGGACGCCGGTGCTGCTGTTGCCGATGATATAAAGATGGTTGGTAGGATTGGCGGTAGAGGTGATTTGCATGTTGGAGGCGGCACCCATGAAGCTCCACGTAACCTCGCTGAGGTCACCCTCAAGTATTCCATTGCTATTGATGCTGATGCCCAAGCTGGCAATGTTATAGGCGGTAGGCGAATGTGTTGAACTGGCGTTCTTTATGGTGTACCCATTGTCACTATCTGCAATGATAACATATTCACCGTCGACGATTTGCGATACGTTGTTCACTTTCTTGTAAATGAACGTCGAGCCTTTGGCATACACGGCATAAAGGGTGATGTTGTCGTTGACGGTGTAAGGCAGGGTGATGGTCTCAGTGCTGCTTTCCGAGAGCGACCATCCGACGAAGCCGAAGTCGCCTAAGCAAGTGACGTTAGGTGTTTGCGTAGCTTGCAATTCACCAGTCACCAAGAGATTGTTGCTGGCATTGATAACGCCGTTGATGCTGAATTTCACGGTGTGGGTGTTTTGAGGTTGCACGTAATACGTCACCTTGAAATTTGAATTCTCGTAAAAGTCGCGTGTGCCGTAGGTGGTCAACATGGTCTCTTGTTCATACAAGTTGATATAGGTCCAAGTGGTGAACGGGATAAAATCCCCATCATTGATTTTATAGTAGTAGACTGCGTAGGATTGTACGTTGAAAGGAGGAGAAACGATCACCGTGGTGGCTTGAGAAGGATTCGATGCTGTGCCTTCGGGGCTGACGCTGGGCTGCGGGGCTTTCACGGTGGTATGGATGTCGGCCAAGGCTATCGGGTCGATTTGATAATTGGTGGCGCCGCTGGCATAGTAGCCGTTCAACAGGGCTTTCACCGTGAAGGGGTCGGTGGTTTCGGGAGCGGTCTTGGAGGCATATCCCGTCTGGAAACGGTCGTGGAAAGCCAAGGTGCCATTGGTGCCCGTCAGCGTCCATCCATCGATGTTCACGTTTTCCAGCTGCACATAACGAGAGTCATAGGTGCTCGGCGAGGCGAGGATTTGGTCTACCGTCGCCGTCGTAGCGGTCAGCACCACGTCTTGTGTCACGGCATCCACAAACTGGAAGTTTTGCAGCTCGATGATGCCATGGTAGTTGACGAAGGTACCCTGCAGGTAACCCGCTGTGAACTTGCATGGTGTTTGCAAGGTGGGAGCGCCGCCGCCATAGACGAGCAAGCCCGCCTCGGCGTCCTGTAAGTAGAGGTAGTTAGCCGACTGTGCGATGACTTCCACATCGGCCAGGTTGATGCAGGCCGAGCTTTGGCTGTTGTCGGCCACGAAGGCGGCCTTGCTTTCGTGCAAGGTCTGAGCCGCCGCGTTAAGCACGGTGCCACTGATATTCAGATGGCTGCTTGAGCCGGTAGAAGTGGCTGTAACAAGCACGTTGAACACGCCTGCCGTGGTGGGTGTGTAGGTCCACGTCACCACAGTGGGATCGGCGCCGGAAGGAATCGTGGTCACCGTTTCGCCGCCGATGCTGAAAGCGCCCATGGCAGGTTGCAATTGCAGCGTTATGTTTTCGGTCAGGTTGGCTTGGCTCACCGTGAAGTCGACGCTCAGCGGGTTGTTGATGGCCACATTGCCTAAATTGACCGACGTAGGCTCGATGCGGACGACGGGCGCGGTAGTGTTCAAGGTCTCCCAAATGATTCTGATTTCATCCAGGTAGATGACGCCTGAGCTGGAGCGGAGGCCGATATAGGGATAGATGCCATCCAAGGCCGAGATGTCGAGTTCGGCACTGGTGCCCTTCACGATGGAACCTAATAAGGCGCCTTGGGTGTCGCCATACAAATCCGCGGGGCCCGAATAAGGCGTGTCCTTGCCGTACACAAGGAGGGTGCAGCCGTCGCTTGAGGCTCCGTTCCAAGTTACTTTCACCTTTTTGGCTTTCAGGTTATCGGTGAAGGTAGTGGCGATACCTGAATAGGCGCTCAAGCCCGAGATGCTGGAGTTCATCTGGATGTTATTGGCGTTTTTGGCCGACTTGCCTTGATAAGTGATGCGGGGATGTTCGCTATCGGGCAGGTTAATGGTCCATTCTGAATAGCCAAGGTTAGAGCCGATGGCGGCATTCACGTTGGTGGGGTTGAACACGTCGACGAGAAGGTCGGGAGAGGTGGTCCACTGGGCATACAAGACGAGATCCTCGTGCAAGTCGAAGGAAAGACCTGGGTTGTAATCGTCACCTTGACCATCGGCCTCGGTGTTCCATGTGTCGAAGACAAACTCATCGCGGTCGAAGGGGTTCTCTATCACCGTCATCGCGGTACCATACACAGCGCTGACGACTACGTCGTCGCCCACACCGCCGTTAGGCTTGTAAGTAACATAATAAACCGTGTTATCCGGAGAGGAATACGTCACTACAATCTTGATGAGGAATCGCTGGCCAGAGTTACCCATGGTGACAATCAAGCTCTCCTTTAAAGCGCCTTCCCATGTGGACACCACGGTATCGTTATTACCGACATATTCGGGGGCAATGTCAGACCATGTGCCATCCGAGGGAGCGGTCACCGTTGCCGACGCATAGGGTTTGGATGGGTTTTTCTTGAAAGTAAACTCCACCTTGGAGATGGAGGCACCATTCAATGCGTTGATGGTTATAGTGTTTTTGGAATACAACCTCACATTATTGGTGCTAACGTAGTAAGTCGGGCTTTGCGACCCTGTTGCCCTGGCAAGTTGTCCTTGCACATAGTCACCGATGGCAAAGGGATCTGTTACCACGGTACCATTAGCCAAGTTGAGATTTCCCGACTCCCATGTGGCAGTCAAATCCTGGCCCATCAGTTGCAGTGTTGAACATTGCATCATGAATGCAATGAAACTCAATAGTAAAAATTTCTTTTTCATACTTTTTTTGTTGATACTTTTCATAAAATTGGTTGGTTCGTTTGGTTTAGTTGACCTAGTTTGTTGAGCATATAAATATAGTTTATTGAATTATAATCTTTTGCACTTTGACGTCGTCGTCCTTCATCAGGCGGAGCAGATAGACGCCTGCCGCCCTGTGGATGTCGACCTCGGCATCGCCGTTGATGCTTTGGCTGCTGAGCACGCGGCCCATCACGTCGACGACTTGCAAAGTGGCCTCGCCTTCACTGCTCACCACCCACTGGCTGCCGTTGTAATAGGCGAAGACCGCATCGTCGGTCGGCGCGCCAACGCTAAACACCAGCTTGAAACGTGATGCATAGTCGGTCGTCTTGGCCTCAAAGGAGTAATAAGGCGTTTGCAGCAAGTCGACGTCGGCACCCGTCTTGTGGTCGATGAGGTGGAGGTAGCTGAAGCCTACACCCTCGGCAGCGACACTGATGGTATAACTGCCGTTTTCTGCGGCACGGAAGCTGACAGGCATCTCGCCTTCTGCTTCGGCATTGACGATGGCGTAGTCGGTGCCACCTTGTGCCACATAGAGTTGCGAGAGGTCGGGGTTGAGCACCAGCTTGCGTAGCATGGCACCTTCGCCGAAGCGCACGATGGCGTTGTCGGTATCGACACGGTCGTCCTTCGAGCTGCGGTTGCGGCTCACCCTCATGCTGAGCAGGTTCCTGCCGTTTGTGGTCGAGGTAGTGGGCGCCTTGGTGAAGTTCACCGTCTCCGTGCCGTCGGCACACACAAACACGCCTTCCATCGGGGCGATGGCGACGCTGTTGTCGGTGGCCACGGCAGCCAAAGCCGCGCCGCCTTCAGCCAGCCTGTAGAAAGGTTTGTCGATGGTGACATTGCAAGGATACGGGTTGCCGATGAGGTTCCAGCCGGCAAAGGGTTTGCCGCTGGCCTCAGTGATGGTCACGTTGCTGGCGGAGGCTGCCATGGTGCCGCCCATGTTGATGAAGCCGCCGTAGTCGTTGGCGTAGAGGTAGCCTTGTCCGGCAGTCAGGTTGAAGTTATCCACTTTATAGTTCTGCCATTCCTCGCCTTGGGCTTCTTGGTCGAAGGCATAGAGGTCGAAGTTGGCGCCCGTCATGCCTGCAGTAGCAGGATTCAGGTTGTTGATAGGCGAGGCGATGAGGTAATAATTATCCTTGCCCTGTTGCTGCTGGTAAGGCGTGATGAATTTCCTCACCGAGGCGTTGGTGTTGTTACTTGCCACCAATTGGCCGCCTTCGTCGACAAGGAGTCGGTCGGCGCCCAAAGTGTTGGTGATGGTCGTCACCTCCAGCACCGAGCCGTTCGGGATGATGGACGGGCCTTCGATGGTGACGCTGTTGGCGGTTTCGTTCATGAAGATGCGGGTGTAAAGGTTGCTCACGCTACCCACATACTTATAGAGTTGAATGTCTTTTTGGCCCGACAAATAATAGCGGAATCGGGTATTGCCACTGGTGGTATTATATTTCAGATAGGCGCCGCCAGCACCTTTAATCTCTATCACACCGCTGGGGGCATACGAAATGGTGTTCACATAGGCTATAGTGGCATGTTCATTCAACCCATTCGACTCAGCATCCCTACCAATATACTTGCCGCTGGCGCTCTTGATGGAATAGCCTCCATTTACGGCAGCGATGGTAAACTTGGCTGCGTTGAGGGTCTCGGTCGCGATAATGACGCCATTGGAAATCGACACAGAAACGGCGTTGCCTACGGCATCCAAGGTTTGCAGTCCGCCATTGAAGGCCACATTGCCAGCTTCATAGACAATCAGGTAGTCACCACTCCAATCCGACAGTTCTCTGGTCACCTTGGCGTAATGCTTTTCGGCCACCAGGCCCGTCACCTGTTGGAAATACACGGCATAGAAGGTCACATCTTGCCTCAAGGTGAAGGATGAGCCAGGAAGCATCAGGTCAGTGACGTTGTTGGCGTCGGTGGTCCAGCCACGGAAGGTGAAGGTCTGGCCGTTAAAGGCGATGTTGCCGCTCGACGGCATCAGTTGGATCTGTTCACCCACGCTGGCTGTGGTCGGCTCGCCGACGACACCATTGACGGAGTAGGCATACGTGCAGGGCGTGTTGGGGATCACCAAGGTGGCGGTAACGGTCACGCTGGTGGCGGGCATGGTGAAATAGGCAGTGATTGCAGTAGGATTATCCACGGTCACAGGGTTGCCATCGGCATCTGTCACCACCCATTCAACGAAGTAGTAATCGCTAGGCTGGTAATTGATGGACATGCCCACGGTGACCCCCACAACGGCTTCCTGCGCATTGGTGTAGATGGTACCCACTTGCGTGCCGTCGATGGTAGGTTGGACGATTTCGATGGCACACGGGGCCTTGGTGAGCTTGATATTGCCCAGTCCCACATTACCATTCGACTTCGTTACATAAATCCATTGAATGTATCTCGTGGTTGGGGGGAGGTTACTAATGGCATCGTGACGAACCGTGGCGTTCAGGTTGCTGCCATTATATTCATACATATCATTCCACGACAGGCCATCGGCAGAGGCTTGCACCTTGAAGGTACCCGACCATGAGCCGCCAGAGGGGTTAGCCTTGATGTCGTAGGAAAGGATGCCTGGGGCCTCGTTGATTTTCAGCACGAGCGACGACACATTAACAACGCCATCGACAGTCTTGCTCTCGAATTTCAGTCGTGTAGTAGGCGAAGTGCTCGCAGCATAGTCCTCACCCAGATTATTTTGTGTCAGGCCATCAATACCCTCAATATCATCGCGGACGCCATTGAACTCAAACGGCAGCTCGGCGAAATCGGGACGGTATTCGTTTTGGGTGATGGTAATCAGGTTGGATTCAACGTTGTTGCCATTCTGGTCTTGGTACAGCACTTTCAGATAGGCGGTACGAGGCTGGTCGCCCGTATTGGCGTCGATGTCACACTCCAAGTTCCAGGCGTTGGCTTGGGCGAGCGTCACTTGCAACCATTCGTATGTGGTACTCGGGACCTCATTGCCATCGGTGTCGCAGAGCTTCAACGTCGGGTTGTTCACATTGACCAGGAGGTCGTCGCTGTAATGGACATCAATATTGAAGCCAGACACCGCATTACTGTTGAACTCATACTGGCTCGGGCTAATCAAGATAGAGGTGGAACGGCTCCAATTCACAATGTAATTACCGCCTTTAAACTCTTTGGTACCATTGAAGACGGCCAAGTCGCCGAACACGACAACCTGGTCGCCCGGTAGCAGCTGGTCTTCTGACACGAAATCGGCGCGGGAGATGTATTTGCCACGATACACCTGCAATTGCGGGGTGGCTTGGCCTTCATCGATGATGAAATAGGTGGCGTTGTGATATTGAGTGGTCTCTATTTGGGTGATGCTGGAGACGACACCTTGCACGTATGCGCCTTTGATGTTGCTATTGGTGCCCAAAGCTTCACAAGCCTCCGCC
>JAEEGL011427627.1_pt1 | contig 11193 bp, 9 predicted proteins | sample 9134231 | NCBI WGS metagenome assembly JAEEGL01 (sample SAMN16246548, study PRJNA631951) | gut metagenome | biome: gut microbiome; feature: rumen; material: fiber-attached | host: Bos | place: Iran: Karaj | collected 2018-10
ACCCAGCTTCTTGTTACGTTTGTCAAATGCACGCTTAGCATACCGCACAAGCTCGCTGACCTCGATTTTCTCCCTCTTGAACACTCGCCTCTGCAACTGACGCGACGCACCACTGCATAATAGCGAGAATACTTCCTTGTAATATGTGGTTATCTCGGCAAGGTCTTTGATACGTGCTTTATCTGGTTCTTTGAGAGCCGATTCTGCTATCTGCTTTATACGACCAGGATAGTACATCGTTTCATGCTTGATAGTTGAGAGATAATTGTCAAGCACCATATTGTGTATGTGCATCTGATTATCCTCATGTTTTGTCCTACGCATGTCATCAAGTCGGAGTTCAAGTTCCGCCCTCTGCTCATCCACACGGGTGCTACAGAAGTACGAATGAATGGCATAGAAGTTTGCTATAAGCTGAAGAGTGAGCTCATCATTCTTTGATATATGAGCATCATGTAGCATCATACCTATTGCACCTATACATTTCTTTTCGCCATCAGCATTAACGATGAGCGGATAGGCTATGAATCGTTCATGTTCGTTGCTCAGATGTTCTTGACGCTTGTAACAGATATTTATGAACTGTTCAAGCATCACACGGCACTCTGTGTTGCCCTCATAGCTGAACACAAGTTGTCCGTCAACCGAATTGACATCCACACATGCTATGCCTATGGCATCCACGTTCCTTATTTCATTTATACCCTTGTACAATATGCTCTTCTGTTCCTCATACTTTGTAGAGAATAGCTTGTGCGCAAATCTGAGCAACTGTCGCATATTGAAGATATACAACATATTGTGTCGGTAATATAGTAGAGCATAGACAAACAAGAGAATAAATACGAACACCATGATTATGGTCATGGTCACCTGCTTGTTCACGGTTGACTCCTGCATGGAGTTGCAATAGTCTTCAAGTGTGCGGTCATCCGATAGTTGCTTGTACAGACGGGTGAATATCTCCTTGTTGTATTGGTACAGATGTCGCCTGTTGAGCGATAACGCCGCAATAGCCACCTCATTACGTATATCTATTATGACCGTATAGTTTGTCTCAAAGCCCTGTTTCTCTAAGGTCAATTCATTCATCGTCTCGCCATCAAGGTACATGAGCATGGACGAGTCGGCATGGTTCATAAGATGATACCTATTGAGATGAGTGATAGCCGTATCTGCAAAGGCTACTGCACGTTCATAATCCCTGTTCATATTACAGTTGTAGAGGCTGTCATAATATTGCTCGGCAAGTCTCAGTTCCTCATCATGAACATTATTTCCTGCATATACGCCCCCAGAGAAAAATACCATCAGCAAGGCTAAGGTTGCCCTAAGAACTCCCTTAGGCAAGCGGAAATAGAAACGGCTGCCCTCGCCCAACTTGCTTTCAACACCAAAGGCACATACATCGAATATGGCATTGGTCTTACGGTATTTCTCTATGATACCTCGACAATTCATGAGACCAAAGCCGAAGCCCTTGTTCTGACGTATCTGTCCGCTTGCATCATCATTCACTCCTATCTTGCTGGAGTCATAAACCTTATTGTTGTTGAGCGTATCAACATCTGCCTGTGAGAGTCCGTTGCCTGAATCCATGACGCTAATCTCCACATAGTCGTCCTCAACCTCTGCACTTACCTTCACCACACCGCCCTCAGGAGTATATTTACGTGCATTGTCCATAAGGGTGTTCATCATGAAGAGCGTGAGGGCATGGTCAGCTTTTACCACGGCTTCGGATGTCTGTGGAATGTCAAGTGTAATGTTTTTTGCGTCAAACATAGTTCGTCCCTTGGCAAGAGTATCGAACAAAGGCTGGAGGGCAAAGTTCTCGATATTGAGTGTGACTGCACCTTGACGTATCTTGACCCAGTGACCGAGAACTTCGTTGAAGGCGTCTATCTTCTCTACCAATTCCTTGATATATACAAGTCTCTCGTTCACCTCGTCCCTATCCTTGTCAATATCTACCATCTTGAGTCTTTCTACCTCCCTTAATGCACGGTCAAGGAATGGGGTAATGCCATTAACAATACTTACGCTTGTCTCCTTGTCTATATATTGACGTTTGTTGTCCTCTATCCTGCGTTCGTGAACGTATCTCTCGCTATCCACACGTTCGCTTTCCTCATTCATCTCTACCACTACCCTTCCGTTGTCCATTATCCAACCATAGAGAACCTGAAGAACGGTAAGCAGTTCACGATCAAACTTATCAAGCCTATTGACGTTATATGTTGTCCAATCGCCCTTGACTGCAGGGAAGAGAGCCTTGACAGCATCGTCAGAAGCCTCATGTATGGCACTCGCCACATCTTCTTCGTCCATAGCCTCAGATGGCATGGCAGATGTCATGGCTGTACACAACTCAATAAGTCTTGACAACTTATCCGACTTCTCTACACTACGTACTGAAATCTTCCTGCTGACAAATACCATGAGCCAGATGATGACCACGCATATCACTACAACAGAGCCGAACAACACATTGAGTATCCTGTCCTCATGCTCAAGCCTCTCCTGTCGTTCCTGAAGACTAAGATCTTGACGTGTGGCATCAAGTATGTCGAAGTAGATATTATGGTTATAATCTGAAGCATCCTTCATTCCGAGTGCACCGTACACGATACTCAGTTCCTCACGTATAGAGGCAAACCAGTTGGGTATGGTATAAACATCGGGATCGTTGATGAGTATCATCTCCTTCGACACCTCGTTCCTGTCCGTCATGTCGTACATGTAGAATTTCTCATCATCACTCTTAAAGCCAAAGTAGTCGTTCAGACATTGTATGGCACGATTGAGTGTATCAAGAGCCTCATAGTTATTTCCCTTGAGCGAAAGAGTGTCGGCTATCTTCACAAGTTCTGTTGACTCGTAATAGAGATTGCCATATCTACGCCAATGGTTCAGGTCATGACTACGGAACATCTCCGAAATGATGACGCTGTCGCTTCCAAGCTCCTTAAACCATTTCTCGTATTCCGCCTTTGCTTGTATCGTCTTGTCATCATAGCGAAGGTTATTGTAGTGTGACGTAAGGCTGAGATGATACCAGCAGTTTGTAATCTTCCAGATAAGTCTTTGATGATTGTTCATCACGTCCTCATCCTCCTTCACCCTCTCCATACGTATATCGGCATCTGTACGATACTCATAGAACTCCTTGTTTGCGCCTATAAACTGACACAGCTTCATGAAACGGACATCAGCAAGCATGAGATAAAGCGCATTATTGGTTGATGACTTGACATCATTGAGTATGATTCTTGCAGAATCAAAGTCCATCTGCATTATCTTGGCGTGAGCAATATTGCAAAGAGCCTCCATCCTTCCGTCATGATAACCATCACTCATGGCAAGTGCTTTCCTTGCAAATGTTTCCGACTCACGAGCTGACACATAGAGCACCTTGCACGACTGGACATTGAGCGAATCCACTATGTCCCTCGTGTGTTTGTCAGCATTATGACTGCACGAAAGTGCAAGCATCATTACTGACACCATCAACACTATGTAAGTAAGCCGTTTCAAAATTTCTTCTTGGTAATGTACATATCTTACTGTTTTCCTATCCACGAATTACACGAATTCACACTAACTTTTCCTATACACTTTGACTATTCATGTGTATTACACGAAGAATTGCACGTGCAATTACGAATAACACGAATCTTTTCCTGTCGGTCAATCCTCTGGACGGCATTCGTGTTATTCGCAGACAACACGAGTTGTCTTAGTGTAATAACAAAACTCTGAGGACATGAAGTTCGTGAAAATTCGTGTCTTAAGAAAAATCCATATCGTTATAAATAATTTTCTTTAATTTTCTAAATTTTCGTTATAAAGACCTGACTTCCGTGTCTTCCGTATTGAAATCTACGAAAGCCATTCGTCTCTTTGCTTCTTTTAACTACGAAACAACTGAGAGTTAACTTATAACTCCAATAGTGCAAATGTAACAAGAATTGTTCATTTTTCATCCACAATTTCCAAAAAACAAAGACAATGACACATTTTTTCGATTTTTATACGTAATTTTGCAACATAATAATAGATTAAAGCATCCAAAACAGAAAATGAACCATAAGTATTATAGACAGATTATTGACTTGCTGACGCTTCGTCCAGAGGGATTGAAAGTAAGCGCTATAGCCAAGAACATCTATAATCAACAGGGCAACTTATTTTCTGAAAAGGAATCATACGAAAAACTCTACGAATCCATTCGCCAATACCTTTGGCAACAAAGTCAAAAGAAAAATTCCATCTTCACCACAGTTGACGACAAGCGTGGCTACTACAAGCTCCGCAAGAACTACACCATGCAAACCGAATTCCAGTTTGCAAGCGAAGACCTATTCCCCTATCCTTGTGACAGCAAAAAGACGACAGAAAACCAAAATGCCATCCAGCTCTCACTCTACGATGAGGAATAAATCGAGTTGTGAGTTATGAATTATGAGTTATGATTTCAACATCAATAATAATCTTTGACAACAAAAATGAAAATACAGATTAAGATATTTGATAAACTGTACGACAAACACCCCACTCTGGCTTGCTATCTAAGACTTATACTCGGATGTACATTGGTTTCATTATCGTTTTTCTTCGTAGAATGGCTATTGGACATTTTGGCACGCCAACATATGTATTCTGTTATTTTCATATTTATTCCATTGGCTGCCATATCCATATTTTTGCAAAGGAAAAACGTCCAAATTATAATATCCGAAAAGATTAGGAATGTTATATATTATGGACTTAGTATCACAATTATTGTAGGCAGCGTTATTTCAAGCGAATTCGTCCATTCCAGAAATGCAAGAACCATCGAAGTAAAAAACATAAATGAAGCTCTCAATACACCTGGAGAATTTTTCCATCTGTCAGAATATGCGCCAATAGATATAAACTACAAAGGCATAAATGAAACATACGAATTCATAAGTAGCGGACGACGACATTCGCAAGACATTGAATTCGTGGCTTACGTTGTGCAGCCGTTCAAAGAATCGAATGGCGCATTTCTCGGATATTGCCTTTCAAGCAAATCATACGACTACAACAGAGCCACAGAAGAAGAATTAGACAAATACAGATACGAATTTCATCGTTCCATAAACGGAAAAATAATAACACACAGTTATAGCGACAAAGATTTATATTTAAGGCGTTTACAGACTTATGATAGTCATTACGACGATTACATGGATGCTGTCAGCAGATGTGAATATATAGACAACCTGCCACACGGTAAACGTGAGGTTTTTATTGCGTCTGACACAAAGAATGAAGATTCAAAGAATAAAGCAATGAAATGGTTTCTCATCATCACTTTATTTGTTGTATATCCAATCGTAGGACTATTATTTCGTTTCAGCAAGAAACGTTTCCAAAGCTACAAAAGTGTTGACGACAACCATCGATTAAGCAGAATACAGAAAAAGCACAAATCAAAACATCAGACAAAGAGGTAGCACAAGTCAACCAAATGTCTTTCGTTCTTCATCATTAAGGCTCATAATATCTTGATTTTATCATGTTCCACATTCTTGTAGAATGGAGTGAAGGAACGTGCCTTCCACTCGGATGTGGTATATAGCACAGGTGTTATACCTGCATTATAGCTCCAGCCAACAGTTTCAAGAGGATAACCGAATTTCTCAAAATCGTCATATTCTATCTTGTCCTTATTCAACAAGACAAGGACATCCCAATCAGAGCCGGCATGAGCATCCCCGCGAGTCTTGACCCATACAGCCAAACCTCGCCACCTTCAGGAATCACGGCTTTTGCCTTCTTCTTGAGACCTTTGAGTAATGACAATTCGTTATTATTCATCTGCTTTATTTTTGTTGCAAAGAAAAAACTTTTATTTGACTTTACCAAGAAAAGAATAATAATTTTCTAAATTTTCGTTCCTCCAAAAACAGCGAACAAAGTATAAAAATGGTAAGATTGTTATAAAGATTGCGAAGATTGCGTATTTAGCCGCCATAAGGCGGCGGGTTCAGTAAAAACCACCACCGAAGGTGGATTATTTCTGTATCCGTAAAACTCAGAACTCTAAAGCGTTTCCCCGTTTTAACTTTTAATTTTTAACTTTTAACTTTCTTACTGATAAAGAATCTCGTTCAGCTTGTGATTGCCACGGAAACGGCTGATATCCACCTTGCCACGAATACCATTGGCCGTACCACTACCAGTAAACTGCCAGATAAGATAGTCATCCTCATTCTTCAATACAGGCTCTTCATCCACGTATGCGGCAATCATGAACTTATAGTCACGAGCATTTATACTCGTATGCGCAAGATGTTTCTCGTAGAAATTCTTACCCGTATAAATCATAGGCTTACAGCCGAATGCCTTCTCCAACAATTCGCAGAATATCTCAAGACGCTTGATGAACAGCGAATGAGATACACGTCTTGGAAGCACTTCCACGTCAACAAGTGGAATAAGGTCCTGCTTCTTTATGTCAATCGTACTCATAAACAGGTCGTACTGCTCAGTAGGATTAAGCTGGGCACGGAAGAAATGATAGCTACCCACCTTCAAGCCACACCTACGAGCCTCTTCAAGGTTACGATTATACTTGCTGTCCGTAAGAGCAACACCCTCCGTGGCCTTTAGATAGATGAATCCCGCAAGAGGGTCTTTGGCGATAATATCCCAATCCACCATACCCTGATAGTGGCTCATATCATAACCATGAAGGAAATCCATAGCTGGATAATTAAAGAGATAAGGAATGTGAACAGGCTTGATTATCCTGTCTGGCTTGCAACGAGGAGGCAACCTATCCGGTTCAACAGGACCGAGAATTTCCGAATATTGGCTTTTTGCGTTCCTTGACTTCTTCAATACAGCCAACGGAGGTGTTTGCACTTTCTTCTGCTTTGCCTGCGCCCAAAGTGTAGTATCCGAGAAAACAAACAATCCTAATAATGATATAAATATGATACGATTATATATTGTCATAGTAAAAATACAGCCTTGTAATATTTTGTAGTATAAACTTTTGCAAATATAAAAAATAAACAGAAAATATACAATCATTTACCCCAACTCTTTTCACTACGCTTCAAATATTTTACTATTTATGACAACTATTTAGAAGGAATTTGTAATTTTGCAAAGACTTTATGAAATATTCCCATTTAACAAGTGATAAAAACGGAGTTTAAATGGAGTGAACTTCAAAAAACAAAAAGAAATGGAAAAGAAATATTGGTTCGTATTCTGTAGCGGATGCGTCCTACTTATTAAGGACAATGAGAAAGACACCTATTCAATCCCACTAAGCGACACACCACCTACCGCCACACACGACTGGACAGTAATGCAGGAGTTGCCAGAACTCAATGGCTACCCTTGTGTGGCTTACAGCATCAACACTCCCATAGAAGACACGGAGAACCTCAAGACCATAGGCCTTCGCGAATCATACAACTACATACCAGAAAGCCAGTATCTGATGGCTGGAAAAGCATCCCAGCTTCTCTACTGGGATGCAAGTACCAAGTATTGTGGCGTGTGTGGCGCTCCAATGAAACGAAGCACGGTAATAAGCAAGACTTGCACCAACTGTGGCAAGGAAGTATGGCCACAGGTAGCACCAGCATGTATTGTTCGCATCACACGAAACGACAATTCTAACAATGACCCGAAGGAAGAGCAGATTCTCCTCGTCTCTGCACGCAATTTCCGCCGTAGCACCATGTACGGACTTGTTGCAGGTTTCCTTGAGACGGGCGAGACACTCGAACAATGTGTGGAGCGTGAGGTAGCCGAAGAAGTAGGCTTAAAAATCAAGAACATCAAGTATTTTGCAAGCCAGCCATGGCCTTACCCATCGGGCGTAATGATTGGTTTCACAGCCGAGTACGTAAGTGGCGATATTAAGCTTCAGGAGGAAGAACTAACCCGTGGAGGATGGTTCAAGCGTGACAACCTCCCACAGATTCCTGACAAGCTATCTATTGCCCGCCGTCTTATCGATGACTGGATTCAGCAAGACTGAGGTTTTCATAAATAGATAAAAAAGAGGAGTAGGATTATTCGTCTTACTCCTCTTTCCATTATAACAAACTCGTCCAATATTATTGGAGTCTAAATAATCGCTTATTTACTCAGTTTATAAGATACTTCCAAGCCTTGCTTGAAGTCAATCTCTGTTTCAAATATCTTATTAAAGTCATTAGCCAAATAATCAGGCGATGGCATCCATGGACGTGACATATCTTTCTTATAGCGATGAACAAGCACCTTATATTTTCCAGGTACCAATTTACCTATATTTGAATCTACATCATAAATGCAGTTACATTTGAGATACAGATCTTCATATTCAAAAGTCTCGACAAAACGTATTGTATTTGTTTCTTTTTCATACCAAACATCCGTACGGATATTTATTCCACAACTTGCGGATAAATTATTGTGCTGAATCTTCAACGAATCACCATCTACATACGAGAAGGAGAAAGATTCAACAGGTTGTACGAATTCATACTCCCCTTCGCCATCAGTTCTTTTTCTTGACTCGTTTGTTTCAGGCGAAGCCTCACGAACAAAAGCATCATTCTTACACTCTGGTTTTCTTACAAGCCTCGCTTCCAATTTGAGATTGATTGGAGCTTCTGGATCTGTAACTGAATCTGTACTTGAACAAGATGTGAGCAACGCAATAATTGCTAATGGTAATAAAGTTTGTTTCTTCATAATTTTAATAATTTATAAGATTAGATTTTTACATTGCAAAATTAAAAAAAATTACGAAAAAAGCATAGTGATTTTCCACAAAAAACATCTTTTAAGTTTTTTTTTCACATTTTTACTAAAAATACTCACACACACATATTTTATCTCATCTTTTCCTCAATATTTTTGCTTGGAAATAAAACGGAGAAGTTCATCCTTGTCTGACGAAAAAGAAAGTTCCTCACAAAGAGTGAAATAATGCTCACGGTCATAGCAATAGTCGTAGGCATACTTCAGAAGTTCCATTTTGTTATCAGAAAAAGAAAGCGTCTTTACCATCTTGCGGATACCTTCAACAGGTACTTCACGGAGGGAGAGACACACCTTTGCCACATTCAACTTCTTATCGTCAAATGAGACGTCTTTCATCAACTTTACGATAGCTTTCACTTGTTCTGGGGATGCAGGCTTTTCACGACGGAACTCTACACCATGTCCCCTACCCTTATTGTCATGAGTATAAGAGGAATGATTATGCTGGTTTCCACGCATATCATTCATGCGAGGCGCTCCATTCTGAGCTGAGATTGTCAATACTGAGATTGCAAGGATTGCGGAGAGATATAGTCTTTTCATAACGGTAAGCTCCACCATTATACTCATAACGAATATGCCAAAAGGAGCATCGGGCAGGTTCTTCATTTATTTTTATGCCACAAATTTACAACATAAAACATTTACCTGAAAGGATTTTTCCCTATAATGTTGGGATTTTCCCTATGACTCAAAGTTTGTATTAGTCACCTACACTCGGGAGGATGGATGAAATAATAAAAATCCTCCCGTTGCGATGCAACAGGAGGATGATATAAAAAAGCCGGGAGGAGATGTGATGAAACTCCGAGCTAAATAAGATTTGAGCACCCGCACCCCTTTGTAATCCACCGACACAAGGTTACCTTTCAGACTGGAGTCTCAACGCTAAGCTGAGAGTCTTGAGGCGTGGCCCGCCATTAGAATGCGAAGTTTTCTCGGTTTCCAGTATAAAATTGATGAGTATCCCAATCGATCCTATACCCCGGCTGTTTCTTATTCCTTCGTTTATTTTTGTTATTGCAAAGATATGTTTTATCTTCCTAACGACAAAGGAAAAACGCATATTTTTTTACTGTTTTATTTACTTTTTTTGCTGTTCACCCACACACCTATTATAAAAAGCGAGGGAAAAAGATATTTTAGCACTCTCCTAAGGTGTCTGTTGTTGTTTTTTTGCTTAAATTTGCCAAAAATCAAATACAGAACCTATGGAACAATTGAATATATTTCAAGTAAACTTTTCGCATATTCCCAATATTGAGAATGCCGTTCAGATTCAAGACAAGTTGTTTCTGATAGACAATTTCAACGAAAACAAGCAGACAAAGAACAAGGGCATCATGTGTTTCCCCGTTCAGCTGAAGAATACCATTATTATAATGTGTACGGCTGGTACGGCTGCACTCTCAATCAATCTGAAGCCACACACTCTGAATGCTGGTCAGTTTGCCACACTACTCGCTGGCGACTTCTTCCAATGGATGTCCAAGTCTGAAGACATGGAATGCGGAGTCATCGTGATAAACCAAGACATTATGTCCGTCAATTTCGACATAAAGCAAGGCATGGAGGCTGCCATGTACATCAAAGAGCATCCTATCAGTCGACCTTCATACAAAGACTTCGAGGCCATCATATCCGTTTATAGCAATATAAAGAGAGTTCTTTCGGACACCAGTTTCATGTTCAAGGAAGAGGTGGCAAGGAACTATCTGGATATATTCCGTTGCTACGCCCTCGACCGCATCCTAAAGAGCAAGGAGAGGGTTGTGGTAGAAGAGCCAAAGAAGTCAAAGCGCAAGGAAGAGATATTCAAACAGTTCATAGCTGCCGTTCAAGACAACTACACCAGGGAGCGCAACGTGTTGTTCTATGCTGACAAGTTATGTGTGTCGCCAAAGTACCTGAGTGCTGTTGTTCATGAGGTAAGCGGAAAACACGCAACTAACTGGATAAATGAATATGTCATCCTTGAGTGCAAAGCCATGCTGAAGGTTGAGGGCGACAGCGTCAAGAATGTATGCAACCGCTTGAACTTCCCTAACCAGAGCTTCTTTGCCAAATACTTCAAGCAACACACGGGCATGACTCCAAGGGAATACAAGAATGCTTAGGAAATATAGATATCAAGTTCCTAAGGCATAAATGATAAAACATGATATTTGAAATAAACATTATATGAAGACTATTCAGATTAATCCAGACGACAACGTGGCAGTTGCCATAGAAGCATTGAGTGCTGGAACAACGGTAAACATTGAGGGCAAGAACATCACACTCAACAATGATGTTCCTGCTGGTCATAAGTTCCTGCTCACCGACCTCAAGGCAGGTGAGAATGTAATCAAGTACGGCTACCCTATCGGTCATCTCAAGGAGGAC
>JAEEGL011887249.1_pt1 | contig 11193 bp, 10 predicted proteins | sample 9134231 | NCBI WGS metagenome assembly JAEEGL01 (sample SAMN16246548, study PRJNA631951) | gut metagenome | biome: gut microbiome; feature: rumen; material: fiber-attached | host: Bos | place: Iran: Karaj | collected 2018-10
CGCTTCATGGAATGCATGATGCGGCGCTGCACGGGCTTGAAGCCATCGCCGATGTGGGGCACAGCACGTTCCAGAATTACATACGAGGCATAATCCAGAAACCAGTTCTGGTACATTTGCCCGAGATGGTGGGTGATTCCCTCTATCTGTGTTACGTCGTCAGTCATCCTTTTTTCACTTTTCGACGCCAAAGTTACGAAAAAACACGCGCATGACAAAGGGATTCATTTCTTTTTTATATCTTTGCACATGCAATGACAATGGGCAAACCTGTCTTGACGGCAAGGGATGCCGTAATCTAATATGAAGAAATGAAAGTTCTGGGTAACATTCTGTGGCTGCTGCTTGGAGGTTTGGAGGCAGCCATCGGCTATTTCACAGGCGCATTGGCGTTGGCCGTGACGATAATCGGACTTCCCTGGGCGTTGCAGTTGTTCAAGATCGGGCTGCTGTGTCTGTGGCCGTTCGGTGCCGAAGTGTCGAAGGGCGACTTTCCCCCAGGCTGCCTGCGTATCCCGCTAAACCTGCTGTGGCTTATCTGCGGAGGACTTTGGGCGTGTCTCTGCCACCTGATCTTCGGCTTTCTCCTCTACATTATTATAATAGGTATTCCTTGGGGCAAGCAGCATTTCAAGATGGCCCGTCTCTCGCTGACGCCTTTTGGACGCAACGTGAAACTATCCTTCTAAAACGTGATTGCTTACTTTACCTCAGTTCGGGATAAAAGTAGGTAATCGTATTGCGGTAGATTGCATAAAGTTTTCCAAGGTTATGAACGCGGGTTCCACGGTTTAGGACGTGCGTTCATAAGTTTGGAACGCACGTACCAAACTTTGGCTTTGGATATATAACGCTTTATTGCTCAATTAGCTGCATGAAGTCAGACCGTATGCTACGTGTGGACAGAGATTATGTTATTCGAAATGGCTAATCCCGAACTGAGGTCTTGCTTTCGATATCTGACTTTAAGCCAAAAGAAAGCGCTGCACACTCGGATGAGCATGCAGCGCTGGGGGTATCAGAACGGGAACGTGAGGCTTATACCTCGTCCCACTGAGCGCGGAGCAGATTCACGGCAGCTGTGACAGTGTCGCGGCGTTCGCCATGCGTGCCACACTCGAAGGAAACGTACTTGTCGTATCCCATCTGCTTGAGGGCACGGAAGCCATCGCGATAATCGTCCTTGTCGCCGTCCTCGCCCGGCATGATGCGCTGGCCGCGGCTGGCGATATGTACATGCTGCAGATACTTCGTGCCGGCCGACCAGAATGCACCGTAGTCGGAAACTTCCTCCTGCATGTGCCAGAAGTCGCCCATACACTTCACACCCTCGCTCTGAGCATCGCGTGCGATAGCGGCAGCGTCGCCCACAAGGCGCATGTAGAAGCATTCGCGGCGATTCAGCGGCTCGAGGATGACGGTGGTGCCGCACTTGAGGGCATACTCGCCAAGCTCGTGGAGCTGCTGGCACAGATAGTCGCGTGTCTCCTGAGTGTGGGGGAGGCAGGGCTTCTGTCCGTTGAATGCGGGCACCATGATGACACCCGTAGAACCGAGCTCACCGGCAGCGGCCACAATGTCGCGCATGGTGGAGTCGAAGGTAGCCTTTACCTCGGGGTCTTCGGCCAGGATGAAACCATCGAAGCCGGCGCAGATGGCAGACACCTTGATGTTACGGTTCTTCAATGCCTCCTGTATGTCATTGACGCGACCTGCCAGCCCGCGGCCACCAGGCTCAAAACCTACGATGCCAAGGCTCTCCATGAAGTCGAGCTTCTCCGTGAGGCTTTCGCCTGGAGGTGTGCCTTCCTGGAAGGAAAGGTTGAGTGTGGTCGTCGGAGTCTCGGTCTTCTTTGTAATACAAGAGGAGAGTCCCATCGGAGTGAGAGCCACGCCTGCCATTCCGGCCAGCGTGGTCTGCATGAATTGACGTCTTTTCATATCTACCGATTTATACGGATTACTTTGCTTCGCCGGGAACAGCTACGGTGAACTGGTCGAGAGGCAACGGACCGAGCTTCATCTCTCCGGCCATTGCAAGATAGTCCTGCTCCGAAGCGATAGTCTCGTCCCATGTGACGGTCTTTCCAGTGTAGGCTGCCTCGCGTCCCATCACGCCAGCCAGCGTGGAGATAGCGGTCTCTTCGGCCTCGTCGTGAGCCTCGCCCTTGCGGATGTGGTTCACCCAATCTACATGCTCGAGCACGTAGGGATTGTGCTGCTTGAACTCGGCGTCAGCGGCTTCCTGATCCCATTTCCAGAGGACATTGCCCTGGAGGTCCTTGATTTCGTTCGACTCGCTGTTCCAAGAGCCCTTTGTGCCTTGCACGAACTCGCTAACCTTCGTGCTGCATCCGTCAATCTGACGGCACATGCTGTGCAGGTGGATGCCATTCTCGAACTCGAAATCAACGCTGAAGTTGTCATACTGGTCGCCCGTGATACGGCGCTGACGGCTTCCAAAAGCGGTGGCCTTCACAGGCTTCATGCCTGCCATCCACAGGAAGACGTCGATGTTGTGTACGTGCTGCTCGATGATATGGTCGCCAGACAGCCACTTCCAGTTCACCCAGTCGCGGATGTTCCATTCCATATCGCTCCATCCTGCTTCGCGGCTGCGATACCACAGCATGCCCTGGTTCCAGTAAACATTACCGCCGGTGATTTCGCCGATGAGGCCCTGCTGAATCTTCTCGAAAGCGGCCACATAGGGACGCTGGTGGTGGCGCTGCGTGCCAGTTACCACGCTCAGACCCTTTGCCTTTGCCTGCTTGGCAGCGGCAATCACGGTACGTACGCCCTTGGGATCAACTGCCACGGGCTTCTCGAGGAAACTGTGTACGCCCTTCTCCACGGCATACTGGAAATGATCGGGACGGAAGACGGGAGGAGTGGTGAGGATTACCATATCCACATTGTCGATGACGTTCTTGTAGGCATCGAAGCCAACGAAGCACTTGTCATCGGGAACTTCCTGGTTGTACTTCTCCTTCAGCATGTTCTTCACGCCGTTCAGACGGTCTTCGAAGACATCGCCCAGAGCTGCAACCGTGATTCCGTCGGCAGCCTCGAGCAGGTTCTGCACGGCACCCGAGCCGCGGCCACCGCAGCCCACGAGTCCCACCTTCAGTTCACGACCCTCGATAGCCTTGTCGGGCATTTCGGGAATGTAGTATTCGCCGGGTTGACGTAAAGGGGTGAGCTTGTCTTTCTTGTCACCGCATGATGCCAGCAGTGATGCGCCAGCAATCGTTCCCGCGCCAATCATGGCGGAGTACGAGAAGAAGTCTCTTCTGCTAATTTCTTTGTTTGCCATAATGATGTTTTTTATTTGGATAAATGGTGAAAAATATTTCCTAACTCAATTCGTTGTGCTTACTCCCTCGGGCACTTCGCATACGACACGGAAGCCGATGCCCTTGATGTCCGAGTACCACCAAATGCTCTTCGGGTTCTGCGGGTCGGTGCGTAGCCAGGCATCGTGATTCGTGTGGCCTCGTGCGGCGCAACGCAGCTGGGCCGCATCGTCCTCGTAGTTGCCGCCGCGCACGACAAACTCGTCGCCCTCGGTACATATCGGGTCGCGCACGCCATCGGCCCATTTCTCATAGGTGGTGGGACTATACTTGTCGGCGCAGTATTCCATCACGTTGCCCAGCATGTTCTTCAGTCCGAATGGATTGGCGGCTACGTGCTCCGGTTCCTGCGTGCGTCCCATGCTGTTGTTCATGTAGATGACGTAGCCGTTGATGAGCGTCGTGTCGATGCCCGTCAGCTTCTTCATGAAGCCTTCGTTGGTGTATTTCTTTGCCGTACCTTCGAAGAAGTAGGGTGTCGATGTGCCGCCGCGCACTGCATACTCCCATTCCGCTTCGGTGGGAAGGCGGTATTTCTTGCCGGTCTTCAACGATAGCCACTGGCAGAACGTCTCGGCGGCATAATGTGTCATAGTGATAGCTGGACGCGACCCCATGCCCCATCCCTGGTCGGGGAATCCGAATGGCGGAGTGGGACCCGAAACGGCATCCACGTCGGGACGCGTGTTGTTGGCGTAAATCTTCTCGGGCGGGGTACGACCCTCAGACATTGTCTCATTGTAGAAACCCCAGTATTGGTTCCATGTCACCTCGGTCTCTGCCATAAAGAATGCCGAGATATTCACCTCGCGCTGTGGGCCTTCGTCGTCGTTCCGGAAGGCTTCCTTCTTGGGGCTGCCCATCGTGAAGCTGCCGCCTGGAATGGCTTTCATGCTCAGGCGCACGGATGTGCCCGGCACGGTCTCCTCGAAGTCGCGGAACTCCGTAACGCTTGCAGCGGAGTCGTATCTGATGGAATTATCCACAGCCACAGGGCCTTCCATCTTCCCGTGATGATAGTTCGGCATGTAGTGTCCGGCATCGAGGTGGCAGCTGATACATTGCAGGTCGAGCTTCTTCTCGTTCTCTTCGTAGTAGAGGTGAGCCTTCACCGCATCGTCGTTCACGCCTGTGGGGAAGAGATTCTGGTGGCATTGCTTACAACTCTCGTTGTACACAATCTTTTGTGCATGATTCAGTTCGCGTTTGGCTTCCCAGTTGATTTTCTCCTTGTCCTTCGTCAGATAGGCAAAGATGTCCTTTGCTCCCATCTTCGTCTTGGCGGTAAAATGCTTGAAGGTACCCTTGGGAGGCAGATGGCAGGCGGCGCAGTCCGTCGGCACGCCGCTCTTGTTATTCTTTCCGTGAAGGGATTGCGTCCATGCTTGGTCAGCCTCTTCGTGCACATGACAGGCCATACACGATTCGTTGGTAGACGTTGTCTCCCACATCCAGTCGAATGCAATCATCAGACCGATGCCTGCCAATAGGCAGGGCACAGCCACCAACCACACGATTTTCTTCTTATTTTGCTTATTTTGTGCCATACTCGCACAAAGATACATCTTTTTCTTCAAATCCTTTTGCTCAGGACGCAGTTTTCTGCTTTGCAGCACCTTCTTTTTTAACAAATTTAACAAAAGCGGCCCCGATTTGGGGACCGCTTGCTTGTAAATGGATGCAAAAAGGGCGGATTTTCGTCCCTTGCACTCTGTGCAGAGGTCAGGGGCGAGAGGTCTCGAGCGGGCGATACTGTATGCCCATTGCGTCGAGACGTGCAAGATGGCTCTTCAGGCGGGGCAGGAAATCGTCCCACTGCTGTTCGCTACGTGGTGTCCAAGCCTTTTCGGCCAATGCCAAGGCGCGAGGGAATACCTGCCAATGCATGCGGGCGACGGTGGGAATCCATTCGCCCCAGATGTTTGCCTGCATACCCTTGATGAGCTTCAGCTGTTCGGGGGTGAGGTCGGTGGGAACGATGTCACCGTCGTAGATGTGGCGCAGGGTATTGTTATCCTGTCCGTAGTCGAAGTAGCAGAAGGTGAAGGGGCAGAGCACCACTTCGTTGCCCATCGCAGTGGCGCGCTGAGTAACGTCGGGATGGTCGCCGCGCCACCAGTGGACGGTAGCTGTCTTCGAGAGGCCCCCCTCCAGTATTTCGTCCCATCCGAGGATGCGCTTGCCGTGGGAGTTGAAGAACTTCTCCATGTGCTTCGTGAACCAAGCCTGCAGTTCGCTCACATCCTTAAGACCCTGTTCCTGAATGCGTTTCTGGCACTCGGGACACTGCGACCAGCGTCCGCGGTTCACTTCGTCGCCGCCGATGCTCACATATTCGTAGGGAAAGAGCTTGAACACCTCGGCATACACCTTCTGTGCGAATTCGATGGTGGTTTGGCGTCCCAGACAGAGCGGGTCGATGCCGTTCTGGGTGCAACTCAGCCAAGGATAGCACTGACAGGCAACGCTGTTGTGGCCAGGCATGTCGAGTTCGGGGATGATGTCGATGCCGCGGATGGCTGCGAATGCCACCACATCGCGAATCTCCTCCTGCGTATAGAAGCCTCCGTAGAGTTCCTTGCCATCGACTTGCTTGATGTACTTCCAGGGGAGCAGCAGGGAGGGATTGTTCTCCTTTGCAGCACGGTCCATACAGCCGCGGTCGAGGCCGTTGAAGGGATGCCAGGCACCGTCCTCGGTCAGCTTCGGGTACTCCTTTATCTCGATGCGATAGGCCTGGTCGTCGGTGAGATGCCAGTGGAACTTGTTCAGCTTGTAGAGCGCCATATCGTCGAGCAGTTGCTTCGTCTCCTCGATGGAGTAGAAGTGGCGGACAGGGTCGAGCATGAGGCCGCGCCAGTGGAAGTTTGGTGAATCCTTCACCGTGACGGCGGGCACTGTCCATGCCACATCCTTCACCAGTGTCTTGCTCTCGATTTCGTTGGGCAGCAGTTGGCGCAGAGTGGCGATGCCGTTGATGATGCCTCGGTAGCTGTGAGCCGTGATGAGGATGCCGGATTTGCCCGATACGAGTTCGTAGCTCTCGTCGTTCTCGTCGGGATTGAGCAGGGTGAGCTGTATCTTTCCCTTCTTGCCTTTTGCCTTGACGTTCAGCCCAGTGGCGCGCGTCAGCATCTCCTGCAGGTAGGTAGCAGCGGGAGCGAGGGCAGGGTCGTTCACACCTATTGTCAGGCCGTCCTTGAGCAGGAACTGGCCTTCCGATTCTGTGATGGAAGTGGGCTTCGGAATGATGTTCACTTCGGCAATCGAGGTGGCAATGCTCAGGACGAGGCAAGCGGCCCATGCGATGATTCTCTTTCTCATAATGTAGTGTCGTTTGTTGTGTCGCACATCGGTCTCTTTCACACTGCTTACTTGGTCATTGTCCAACCCAGCTTCATTCCGTTGTAGCTGCCGAGGAGCGAGGAGAGGGTCGATGCCGAGGAGGTCTTGGTGCTCATGGCCGTAGCCACGGTCAGCAGTTTGTCGGCATCGTAGAGCATGTAGAGCTCGTTGCCGTTCACGGTGCAAGTACAGCTCGTATTGGCCAGTCCCAGTGCGCCCGACAGGGTGAGGGTGCTCGTCTTTGGGTCGTAGGTGTAAGTTCCGTTGGCCGTCTTGTTGCTGAGGGTGAGGACGCAGGTGTTGTCGCTATTGAGCGTAAGGGTCGACTTGCCTGCTGAGAAGCCCATCTTCTTGAGCTGGCTGCCCAGGGTGCTTTCAATCTTGTTGCTTGCGACGGTGCTGCCCAGCTGTGCCAGGATGTTCTGGCTCTCGAAGACCACCTTTGGTGCGCTGTAGGTCCAAGTGCCCTGGATGCTGGCCTTCGAAGCACTGCTGCCGGTGAGCAGCGTGTTGAGCAGGGTGCCGACTACCTGCGTACCGTTGCTCGTCAGCACGGAGGTAAGCAAGCCAGATGCTGCGTTTGCACCTGCGTTAGAGGTTGTACTGCCGCCTGCGCCGCCAAGGACACAGCCGTTCAAAACGATACTGGCTATCACAATGGATGCCACTGCAAAAAACTTTTTCATACTACTGTTATTAATTGGTTGTTTCATGCAGCAAAGTTACAAAAAAAACTCAAACGGACGAACGAAAGAGTAAGAAAAACTGCGCACTCAACAAATTTTAATGCCCCTTTTCGCTGTTTCGGACGTCAAGGCTTTGCTCTTTTCATACAAATGCATACCTTTGCCGGCGGAAACCGAAAAAACTACACGAAATGAAACGAAGCATGTTTTTATTGCTGCTCATCATGGCCGCAGGGAACGGCATGGCGCAGCAACCGACGGAGAAGGCATGGGCATGGGGACCCTTCGTGCGCCCCGAAGGTGTGAACCCCATCATCAGTCCCGACACGAATTCAGTTTTCTACTGCCCCATGACGCGCGATGCCATCCGATGGGAGTACAGCGATACGTTCAACCCAGCCGCCACGGTGATGAACAACCGTGTGGTGGTGCTCTATCGGGCCGAGGACAAGCTGGCACAGGGCATTGGGCGTCGCACCAGCCGTATCGGCTATGCCTCGTCGGACGACGGCATCCACTTCGACCGCCACCCTTCGCCCGTAATGTTTCCGGCCGACGATGCCCAGGCGGAGAACGAGACGCCGGGCGGATGTGAAGACCCGCGCGTCTGCCAGAGCGAGGACGGACTCTACGTCATGATGTACACTTCGTGGAATCGCAAGGTGGCTCGCCTCTCAGTGGCCACAAGCCGCGACCTGGTGCACTGGACAAAGCATGGACCAGCCTTCCAGCTGGCATACGGAGGCAAGTATCGGGACATCTTCTGCAAGAGTGGCTCGATAGTGACCAAGATGCAGGACGGCAAGCAGGTCATCGCCCGCATAAACGGCAGGTACTGGATGTACTGGGGCGAGAGTTTCGTGAACGTAGCTACGAGCCCCGACCTGATTCACTGGACACCCATGCAGACGCCTCAGGGCGAACTCCTGAAGGTGATGGTTCCACGCAAGGGACACTTTGACAGCATTCTCACCGAGTGTGGTCCTCCGGCCATCATTACGGAGAATGGCATCCTGCTGTTCTACAACGGGAAAAACAGCGGAGGCGAGGCAGGCGACCAGCGTTTCGCCGCCAACAGCTACTGTGCAGGGCAAGCGCTCTTCTCGCTGAGCGACCCCACACGACTCATCGACCGTCTCGACGCACCCTTCTTCTACCCCGAAGCCGACTTCGAGAAGAGCGGACAATATCCCGACGGCACGGTCTTCATTGAGGGACTTGTACCCTACAAGAACAGCTGGTACCTTTACTATGGTTGCGCCGACTCGCGCGTCAGCGTAGCAGTCTTCCGCCCCTGACCACAAAACGGATTGGCTGTACTCCCTGCCGACGACCCAGAAACAAGCACAAAACGCCTTACGACGATGAAACACCTACTATTTATCTTATTGCTGCTACCAGCTGCCATGCTGGCCGAGGAGAAAGATGTGCACCGCTTTGGGACATTCAATGTCCGATACACCAACCCGAAAAACGGCGACGTAGGCGACCGCCACTGGATGGCGCGCCGGAAGGCTGTGACCGACATTGTGCGCGACTACGACTTTGACGTCATCGGAATGGAAGAGGTGACGGGCAGTGTGCGCGACTATACGACGGGGCGCACCCAGCTCGAAGACCTTCGCTACCTGCTGCCCGGCTATTCCGACTGGGCAGTCGAGCGCAACGGACGCTACTATGAATACAATGTAATCTTCTACAAGACCGAGCGTTACGAGCTTCTCGACAGCGGACGTTTCTACCTTAACCCGCACCCAGACACTCCAGGGCCGGGATGGGGCGAGAAGACGTTGCCAAGGGCGCTTGGCTGGGTACACCTGAGGGAGAAGCGGACTGGCAAGGATTTCATCTTCGCCGCCGTACATACAAACTATGGCGCCACCGATTCAGGCATACAGGCTTGCAAGCTGATTGGCGAGCGCCTCGATTCCATTGCCGGGGACAGGCCTGTGGTGCTGGTGGGCGACTTCAACATGCGGCGCACCGACCACAAGCAGGCCTACGACGGCTGTGCCTCACACTTCAAGGATGCCGCACTGCTTACTGAGACCACCTGCATTCCGAAAGGTGACATCCGCCACACAGCCTCCAACTGGTGCACGGCTACGGATTCTGCCTGTCGGGGTTCCGAGTTCGACTATGTATTCTTCAACCGCATGACGCCCCTTTCGCGCCACATCATCACGGAGGATTACAATCGCGGCATAGCGCCCTCCGACCACTTCCCCCTTCTCGTGCGGTTCAAGTTTTAGCCTCTCGAGCGGTTCAAGTACTAACCACTTGTGCAGTTCAAGTTTTAACCTCCCGTCAGTTCCCCTTCGTAGTCGATGGCGTCGGCATTGCTGGGCGAGAGCCGCAGGAAGGCTTTGCCGTTGGGATAGAGGGTGAGCTTGAACCAGTATTCGACAATGCCTTTCTGACAGCTGAATATAAATTGCGTGCGCCCCTTCTTGCCTGCGATTCGCCGCATGGACTGCAAGGGTTTCTCGAAATCCAGTCCGTCGCTCTCCATATCGGGTTGGTGGACCACACCCATGTAGGGCAGATATACGCGGACGCTGTCGTTCTCGATAGTCAGCGAGTAGCCGTAGGCCACACTGCGCGCACTCCATCGCAACGGTTCCATATAGCGGATTGCCACTTCGATGTGGCTTGGGTCGAGGACGACGGTCTTGTCCTTTTTCTTGCCTGCCGACACAAGGGCAAGGCACGATACGAAGATGAGCAGGAGTCTCATGTGCGTCAGTTTTTTCGGGTTCGTAGGATACTTTCTTTGTAAAAATAACGCATCGACCGCATATTTTAGTGTGCAAAGGCCGTCGTGTTGCAAAAAATTCTGTAATTTTGTGCCGCAAATCACATTATACCAATCACATTATGACGAAAAGAATTCTTTCCCTCATGCTCGCGGCCTGCCTGACGCTTGGTGCTGCAGCTCAGTTGACGTACAACAAGTATCACGCTCCCATCAAGGTGGAGAAGAAGTGGCGCAAGTATAATCCCGGCGAAGTCATTTTCCGCGACAAGTCGCCCGAGTCGGAGGGGGCCAAGATATATCATGCCATCATTCCCGAACCGACGCCCTATATTCAGGAGAATGCGCGGCGGGTGCTGCAGACGCTCTACTGGGGCCCGAAGGACAAGAATATTCCCAAGCTGGAACGCATCTTCTACACCATCGAGGAATACGACGGTATTAGCGAAAAATACGGACACGGCGACCATGTGGGCATACGCTACAGCACGAAGTGGATAGAGCGCAGCTTTGCCGGACAGGATACGATGCGCCTCGACTACGAGACGCGTGGCGTACTCTATCACGAACTGACGCATGCCTATCAGCTGGAGCCCAAGAATTGCGGTTCCTATAGCGACGGCGGCGAGTACTGGTGCTTTATCGAGGGAATGGCTGATGCCGTGCGTGTGGCTTGTGGCTGTTTCGAACAGAACTTCCAGTCGCACGATCGTCCTCGTGCCGATACCTGGCGCAAGGGTTATCGTGTGGCAGGTTATTTCCTCTATTGGCTTCAGCTGAACAAGGACAAGAACTTCCTCCGTAAGTTCAATCGCTCGGCTGCCGAACTGGAGACGTGGTCGTGGGATGCTGCCATGAAGCATGTGCTGGGCGACCGTCCCGAGAATGGTGTCGAAGCACTTTGGCAGGAATATCGTACGGCAATAGGGGAGTGATTCTTCTTCCCTTCAGACTTAGCCAATCAATCCCATAACGAGGAAGAACAGCACGGGCACGAAAAGCGCGGGCAGAAGGTTCAGCGTCTTGCAATCCTTAATTTCGAGGATGGAAA
>JAEEGL012014936.1_pt1 | contig 11193 bp, 5 predicted proteins | sample 9134231 | NCBI WGS metagenome assembly JAEEGL01 (sample SAMN16246548, study PRJNA631951) | gut metagenome | biome: gut microbiome; feature: rumen; material: fiber-attached | host: Bos | place: Iran: Karaj | collected 2018-10
AAGCTGTTGAAATGGCTGTGGTTTATACGATATTTGACCGTCTTGGCTTCAGGAAGGGTAATACGACTTCCATCAAGGATCTAAAATTTGACGAGAAGGGAATGCGTGAATTGTTTGATAATCTGGAGACTACTTCAATCAATTATCAGCAGGCTGTAAAGCATCAGGACTCCCTTAGAAAGAGGTAAAAAAGAATGAGTAACGAATACGAATCAGATGATTTCGACATGGAAGTCATAACAGGAAATGATAATCCGTTAGAAAGCGACGACGATCATGATCCAGCGGTACAGACGCAGTCGTCTATTGTCAAGGCTTTGCAATCAGCAAAACCATATACAACAATGACGCGTTTCAAGACTATTGATAAGAAAACCGGTCAGAAGGTGTATAAGGTTGCAAAACAGCCAAGCACTCAGCAGAGACGCCTTCTTAAACCTTTTTCCAAGAAAAAGTGATGAAATATCTTGCTTTTATGCTATATTATATAATATAATATAACGAATTACGGCATAAGCAGAAAGAAAAACGGAGGAAATTTTATGGCAAAGCAAAGCGTAAAAGATGTTGAGTCTACCGCCGCAACGTCCACTACTTCGGGTGCTCGAAGCGCTGACCAGATACTCAAAGCCGCAGACGGCGATCAGTCAGCAACAGACTCAACTGTGTACACGTCTACAACGGCTCCAAGGTCCGCAGAGGAAATCATGAAAGATATGGACAAGGAGAAAAAAGCCAAGGAAGCTGCCGTGGGTACATCAGCTGCATCTAAATTCAAAGCAGAGATGGCAAAATGGAAGAAATCAGGCATCAATGCCAGAGAAACAGTGGACGAGGCTACAGATACCGTCGAAGAAGCAAAGGATTCCGTGGAAGAGGCTGTCGATACAGTTCAGAATCTTACGGGAGCAGTCGAAGGTGCATCCACAGGCGGTTCATCAGTACTGAACGCGATGGCAATCGGTACTACTATCGCCAATACGATTACAGATGATAAGGCTGTACAGGTGTCAGAAGCACTCAGTTCAGCGGCTCCGACTGATGAAGCAATTGCTGAATACCAGCAGACTGTTTCAGAGGCTGAGTCTAATGGTCTTCATGTGAAGTCGTTACCATACACCAATGAGCAACAGACTCACTGGAACGCCCAGGATCAGCACCGCATGTATTCCAATTATGGAAATATGTATGAACATGGCGCGAATGAGACTGAATACAACATGGCTATTCTGAATTCGGCAATGGCATCTGCCGGTGTAATGCCGACGAAGACATTGTCCGCAGCTCCGACGCTCAGACAGAAATTCTTGTCTGAAGTTGTCAAGGATGATGATCAGATGGATATCAATGACATTTCATTGGAGAAGATTTATAGCGGTGAAGTTGATCTGCTTGCCGTTGATCATGCTGAAGCATCAGAAGATCTTGGCTATGTCAACTCTTTACGTAATGCAAACGTTACTGATGCATATGAGGCTCAGGATCATAATCTTGATGGCAGGGCAGCAGCCATTCAGGCTGCTAATGATGAGTATGCCCAGAAAGCAGCTCTTAATGCTTCTGATTACACTGACAAGATTTCACAGAGACTTGCAAGGCTTAACGAAGTCACACATGTCGATGATATTATGAAAAATGCTCAGGCTGAACAGACTGCCGAGCTTATTCCGGGTCTTGGTGATTTCTTCTAAGACAATATTACATTTCTGGTGTGATATAAGCGACAGTGTCACACCAGAATTTTTTTTGGTGCAAAGGTATTGATATATGAGCATATTCGTGCTAATATAATCGTGTTGAATAATTGCTAACGGAGGAATTTTAATGATAGGAATTTTAGCAGAGAAGACGTCCGCAGCGCAGAATATGGCCAAGGCTTTGGGAGGCATGTCCGGTACTTATAACGGCGAACAGTATGTCATCGTATCAGCCAGAGGCCATTTATATACGTTCGTTGATCCCGAAAAACAGGTAGACGCAAGTCTTGCCTCTAAGTATCATAGCTGGAACATGGACAATCTTCCTTGGAACGAAAAAGATTTCAAATGGAAGTATAAGAAAGCACAGGATATCCCTAATTCCAACCGTAAGGTTCAGGATATCCTAAATGATATCCAGACAACGTTGTCGAAATGTGATGAGATCTGTACGGCAACTGATGATGATCCGACAGGCGAAGGTACGCTCCTTGCTGACGAGATTTTATTCGGACTTAATCTTAAAGCAAAGAAATGGTCCCGAATGTTCTTTGAGGATGAATCAGTAAAGAAGTTACAGGAAGCATTTGTCAAGCGTAAATATTTCAGCTCATTGCTGGATGACCCTGACTACACCAAGGCTTTCTATCGTTCAAGATGGGATTTCCTGTCAATGCAGTTCACAAGAATTGCAACGATGTGCGGTGATGGTCATTCTGTACTGAGACAGGGCCGACTTAAATCAGCAATGATTGTTTTGGTCGGAGATCAGCTTAAGTTATGCAATGCATATAAGAAAATCCCTTATTATCAGAATAAATTTAAAGATGAAAACGGAGTTATTTACAGTGACCCAGAGGAACCGCAGTTTCCTAATAAGGATGACGTAGACACATCCAAGTATCATACATCGGATGTTGTCGTGGATTCCAAGGAGATAAAGCATACGGCTCCGCCAAAACTTCTTGACCTGGCAGCTCTGGCTTCCATGCTTGTACCGAAAGGATATAAGGCAAAGCAGGTTCAGACAGTTTACCAGGCCATGTATCAGGATCAGGTGGTATCATATCCGAGAACAGAAGATAAGACGATCACGCCGGAGCAGTTCAATGACCTTCTCCCGCTTGTAGATAAAATCGCAGGGGTTGTTGGTGTTGATACAACGCTTCTGACACACAGGTCCCCTCGTAGCACGCATGTCCAGACAGGCGGGGCCCACGGTGCAAACAGACCTGGTCCAAATGTACCAAGCAGTCTCAGTAGTCTTGCATCTTATGATTCACAGGCCAAGGTTCCGAATGGACTGGCAGCCGCTATTTATGAGATTCTTGCAAAGAACTATCTGGCAATGCTTGCAGAGGATTATGAGTATGAGTCTCAGAAAGGTCATGTAAAAGACTTTCCTACATTTGTAGGTTCAGCTGCAGTTCCGAAGAAACCGGGCTGGAAACTTGTTTTCAACGACATGGATATTGACGAGGATGATGATAATTCCATTGGTCTTGGTACATCAGCTGATCCGTATATCCATGAAGGTTTCCCACCAAAGCCGGCTGCACCAACAATGAAATGGCTTATGCGTCAGCTGGAAAGACGTGATGTGGGTACTGGTGCAACAAGAACAACCACATATGCCGAAGTAACAGCAGCCAATACCCAGTATCCACTTCTGGTAGATACCAAGGGTAAGATCACCATGACACAGTATGGTGATATGAGTTATCTGCTCCTTGCCAATACGAATATCGGTTCACTGGACATGACAGAGAAACTCATGAATGAGATGCGTGACATTGCAAAGGGTAAACTTGACCCGGAGCAGTGTTTGGCAAATATCCAGAAACTCGTTATCGAAGATATGGCAACAATGAAAGCCAATAGCACTTCAATGAAAGCTACACTTGGCATTTCTGTTTCACCGACAGCAACTGCCGACAGATACACGGGCACATGGAATGGACGGAATGTTTCGTTCAAGAAGGTGTGGAGCGGACATACATTCACGGAAGAGGAATGCAAGAAGCTCTGCAATGGCGAAACGATCGAGTTCGAGGCAACATCAGCCAAAACTGGAAAGACATATATAGTCACCGGTGATCTGGCTGAACAGGAATTCAAAGCTGAAGGCAAGAAAAAAGCAATCAAGTATATCGGATTCCGCAAATTATCACAAAAAGGAGATAGTAACATGGCAGACACAGCAGAAAGATACTCAGGAACATGGAACGGTAAGGCCGTGTCATTCAAGAGGGTCTGGAGTGGTCACACATTTACAGATGAAGAATGTGAAAAACTCTGTAATGGAGAAGAAATCACGATCGAAGCCGTTTCTAACAAGACAGGTAAGCCTTTCAAATGCAAGGGTATTCTTGCTGATCAGGAATATCAGGGACATCCATATGTGGGCTTCCAGAATTTAGGCTTCATCAATGACAGTTCTCAGTCAGGTGGTGGCGGCATCCCTGACACGTGGTGCGGACACAAGTTCACAGATGATGAACTTGCCCTCTTACAGGCTGGAATGTCGGTTTATAATGCCGAGTGGATTTCCACAAAGAAGCAGACAAAGTTTGCAGCTAAGGTCCGTTATGGTATGACCGATAAGGGCCGTATGGGTATGATTTTTGAATTTGATAATTAAGTAAACCAATAACACCAATATATGATTATCATTGATTTATGAAGTGTCCTTATATATAATATATATTGGTGTTATAAAAATCTCAGAAGGAGCAAACACACATGGCAAAAGATAGTTATAAGATCGCCGCCCCTTTGAGTGATAATTATTGGAACATGCAGATTGCCCTACAGAATAAAGAGGGTATCGGTCTCAAACCACTTTCGGTGAGAGTTATCGTGGCATGGCTGTTCGGTCTGCTTGCAGGCTTTTATCTTTTGATGAACGCCAATTCAATTATCGCTCAGGCAAATCTTCTTACGAAGATTGTATTTGGACTTACCTGGCTTGGATTCATCTTTACTATGACCAAACTGGATAAATCAAACAAAATGGCTCTGGAACTCATACCTGCACTATTAGAGTATCTGCAGAAGAGTAACAGATATGTCATCACAAGAAAATCGGCAAACGCCGGACCATTCTATTCAATTGTCGGCATTCGAAATATCGATCCGCAGACAGGAATGATAGAATACACAGATGGAACTTTCGCTTACTGGTACAGTGTAGTCGGAACGGCATCTATCCTGTTGTTCCCTGAAGACAGAGATGCAATTCTTGACAGAGTAAAGGCTTTCTATGATAAGATAGGAACCGAATGCGAAATCATCTTCATGACTACAAAGGAAGCGCAGAAAGTTCAAAGACAGGTCGCACATCTGATGGCCCAGTATCAGGCACTTCCACCGGACTTGCAGAAGGACGATGATATCAAGACGATTGTAAGCGAACAGTATAAAATCCTGGTGGAATTCGTTGGTAAGACGTTCAAGTCACTCCATCAGTATATGATCATTAAAGGTGATAATGAAGAAGCATTGTCTGCTATCAATAATATTTTGATTTCAGAGGTACAGAGTTCTGGTTTGATGTTTAAGCAGTGTACGGCGCTCTACGAAAAGGACATCGAAAATGCATTACAGCCTCTGTATGCTTCTAATCATTAAATATATCAAGAAAGGATAAATGTTAAATGGCTCTATTCAATCGCATGTCAAAAGAAGAGCGAGCAGCAGCAAAAGCTGAACGTGAAACTCTTAGAGATTTTGAACAGTATCCATATCTTTTGGCTGTTAAACCGAAAGAGCGCTATGTATTCCGTAGCGATTATTTCGAAGTAGACGGTCAGGTGGGAACTGTATTGAGCTTTTTCCATACTGAAGGTGCTAAAGACCAGTATCCGCCATTTTGGGGTGTTGGTCGTATCCCGCAGGGACTGGATAATGATATCACCACGATTTCATTTGAGCAGATCAGACGTATGACAAAAGCATGGGTTGACGATCATGAGTCTCTTGCAGAATCTGTAGCACAGATGAATTCCAATGAACAGAATGTTGCCGGAACAAAGACAACCAAGCAGAAGTCTAACCGTAAACAGCAGGATTTGGACGAAATTGCAAGAGAGCTTGGTGATAACTCAGCATATCTGGAAGTTCATTTCAGACTCGTTGTAAAAGCTCCAACATTGGAGAAACTTGATAAAGCACTGAATCAGATCAGCCGTCGTTATGTTGACGTATTTGCCAGCTTGGACGCAGCTGCTTTGATGGGTCGTCAGCGTCAGGAACTCTCAACATTGTTTCAGGCCAACAAGTTAAAGTTAGGCGACCCTTATTATTTCACATCACCCGAATTTGCGGGTGATTATTGTCTTGTTACGCATGGTATCGAGGATCCTACAGGTGAGTATGTAGGCAGGATGTTCGGTGATGTAAATAATTCAGCTGTACTGTTTTCAGTGGATGGCTATAAGCACCATGTCTGTGTTGCAAGTGAACATTACAATGCAGCACTTAACAGAACGCCTATGGCTGATTTATGGGGGTCAAAACTCGCACAGTCATGTCTTCTTCATAATGGAAGAGTGGTGCATATTGTACTGGATGGTTGTGACCTTGATATTCTCGGACCGAAGTTTTCAAATCTGACATACAAACTGGATATGAATTCCGGTGACGTTAATATGTTTGAAATGTTCGGTGAGTTCAAGAATGAGCTTTCAATCTTTGCAACGCAGATGCAGAAGCTGATTCTTATGGCCGAACAGGCATATGAAACGACTGAAGCTGACAGATCTATTATCCGTAATAAGCTGGAAGAGATTGCCACACAGTTCTACATTGACAACAAGATGTGGTTTGAAAATGCTCCTGAACATCAGGACAGACTTCGTATTATCAATATCCCTCACGATGAGGTTCCGAAGTTGGAGATGTTCGTATCATATCTTGACACAGCATACAAGAAAGCTATCGCAGCAACCACAAGGGATGATGAACAGGTACATGCGTTGTCTGTATTATCAGGTACATTCAAGAACCTGCTTTCAGCAAACGGTGACTTGTTTAACTGCATCACTAATGGAAACATTGACGGAACAATTCATGGTCGTCGTGTTATTTACGACTTCTCTCAGTTACGTCGTCGTGGTGCCGGTATCGCAATGGCACAGCTTGTTAATATCATCGGTTTTGCGTGCGGTAACCTTGGTGAAGGTGATGTAATCATTTTCCACGGTGCAGATCAGATCGCCAACCGTGTTAAGCAGTATATTATGGATCAGCTTGAGACACTCTATGTGAAGGGTGGTAGAGCCGTATTCTTATATAATAAAATTGATAAGATGCTTAATGACAAAGCGTTTTCACATTTTGATCAGGCGGATTATACAATCCTCGGCACAATGACAAAGAACCAGGTTGTGGATTATCAGAAACAGCTTGGGCAGGTTATTCCGAGCGACCTTGCAAATCTTGTCACGATTAAGAATGAGGGACTTGCTTTTCTCAGACGTGATTACATGAACGTCGTATTTGAGCAGGATCTGGCATTGGGTATCAATGATGGCGTACAGAAGGGAGTAAGAATGTGATGGAGTCATTCGTTAAGAAACACAAATTCATATTAGCATTATTCTCGTTGGTACTTTGCCTGTCATTAGCTTACGGGCTTACCGTTAAGTTGGACCCAACAGCCAATGCAGCATCCAACGTAAGTGCTACGGATTACAGCTGGGCGACTATGTCATCTGCTGCAGCTCAGTATCTTGGTCAGACAACATCACCTGAAGGTAACCATGGACAGGACGTTGCAGTTCCTGCTTCTAAGACTGGTTTCACAGGTGCATTTCTTGGATATTTACCTCCGACGTCTGAATCAATGTACACCGTAGCCTCACTGGAATCAGCTAACACTGTTTCATATTCTTATGAAACATTGGCACAGCTGACAAACTCACTCAATAATGGTTTACAGTGGGCGGAAGCAGCTAAGATTTATGCAGGTTACGGATATGCACTTACGGCATCCGGTATTGACGAACCTGTTATCATCGGACAGACCGCAGACGACAAGAGAAATTTTGTTGGACCAATCGTTCTCATTGTATTTCTTCTTTGCGTAGCATTACCTGAATTTTTCAAGTTGGTTCTGACATTCTTATCAGTAGCCAACCCATTCAGACTGTTCCTTGGTAGTGGTAGTATTCTCAGATCTATCGTACCAAGCATCAGTGCAGATGTGTATTTTGATGAAGGTTCATCGTCGCCTGTTAAGACAGCCATGGCAACAGCCTTGAACACTCTGTCGGATACAGTAACAAATCTGTATAATGTTCTGTATAAGATGTCCTTCGGTGTAGTAATCCCGATATTCATTGTAATCGCACTGGTATCATGGTTATTACTTCGTAAGCCGTTCGCATCAGCGGTGAAGACGCTCGTTGTCAGGGTTGTATTTGCAGCACTTGGTGTACCGCTTCTACTGGCATGTTATACGGCCGCAATTGACAGTGTAAAGGATTTCACACTCAATTCTTCACTCGGTACACCAGTAACTGTTATCACATCAACATTTTGTGATTATGGCTCATTTGCACTTGGTCGAGATACAAGTACGTACAACTACTTCAATCTGCCAAACGGTGCGACATTGAACGTTGACCAGAGTGGCTCCGAATATGAATATCTGGCTACTTCCACAGGTGACAGACGTCTTGTACAGTTAATCAATGCACAGGTTGATCCTACACGTTTTGCAATTTCAACAGCATTGTCAAACGGTACGTCGGCAGATGATATTGCAAGTGACGACTCAACACTTGTAAATTCAATCTCAGGTACAGCGTCAACAGATACGACGACAGCCGTAATCAATCTGTTACAGCGTTATACCAAGGGTGAATATGTAACTGCTTCAGCTTTTGCGACAAAGATCAATAACAGGTTCAATCACAATACGGATTTCTATAAACAGAATTACCTCAAGCAGTATAATCTGAGTTGTAAGTGGGAATTCTTTGATCCGTCCAGATCAGTAGCTTATCAGTACGAGAATGAGCATGGTCTTACTGTTACCGTAGATGAGGCACAGGCACAGAATTTCGCTAAGCAGCGTCTTACTAATGGTGCATCAGGTGTAGTTGCCAGTTCAACAAACCTGTTTTACGGCCTTGGTTCTGGTGGAACAGGTAATGCGTTTTCTGTAGGAAATTATGCAGGTAGCTCATCAATGTTGCCACCTTTCAGTGAGATGGCAGTGTATAATATGTTGTCGTCAACATTCTCTGACTCAGGTATCACTGTTTACTCAACAACAGCAACAGCTACCAACCAGGTACAGCTTGCACATTATGCCGTATCTGTTGCCGGACAGGGTTATATGGAACTCGCCTATATCGTTGATGCTATCGCACTTATGTGCTGTCTGATGGTTCTTGGATATGGTTATGGATTTGCATTATTGTTTGCTTGTTTCAAGTCTCTTATCCAGATGTTCCCTAAGGTTCTGACCGGTATGATCGGTTCCCTGAAAGGTATCGCAGGCGCAGCAGCACTTGTGGCAGCACTCATCATTGAGATTGTAGGTACATGTGTGATGTATGCTCTCGGTTCTATGTTCATCGGTGTAATTTACGATGTAATTGAGAAGCCTTTGGCAACACTGCTGGGCTCATCAGTCCTCAATTTACCGCAGAACGCTGCAGCATTGATTACTGTTGTGTCATCAGCATTTATTATCATCAAACTTACGATGTTGCTCATGAAGTATAGAACGGCTGTAGTTCGTTCTATCAGTGAAACAGTGACAGCATTCATCAATAAGTTCCTTGGAACAAATGTTGTTGCTCCGAACCTTGAAAGCAGTCTCACACCTGCAAGCGCAGCATCTATCGGTCTTGGCCTTGCAATGGTCGGTGCATCTACTCCTGTAGGAAGCAAGCTGGCTGACAGAGCAGAAAGCCTTACGGACAAGTTAGCAAACACTGATGCAGAAAAGGTTGCAACAGCAGCTATGGCCGGACAGGGAAGTAAGATCGGAGCACATGGTGAAAAATACGCCAGTGCAGCAGACGCCGCAAAAGCACGTAACAGTTCAAAGATGGCTGACGCAATGCATCATGCAGGCGCAGCGGATGCATCAAGGGATCTTGATGTGGAAGAGAGTGGCTCCGGTTCATCCGTATCTTCTGGAGCACTTGCCGAAGGTTCATCCTCAGGTAAGACATCGTATGATGAAGCATCTGATTACGTGAACACAAACGGTGAAGAGTTTGAAAAAGCAATTGGTTATGCTCAGGATTCTGATGGAGAGTCATCCTCAACAGTCGAGAAGGGCAAGGCATCACTTGCTGATAATTCGGACAATCTCAAGAACAGCGGAACGTCACTTGCTGGTAAGAGAACTGATGCAACCGGTACACATTATTACAACGAAAGCGGTCAGGAAGTTGATAAAGCTGAGTATGATCAGATGATTGCCGATCATAAAGAAGCCGAGAAGCACTCAGCTAGTAGCGATGCTTCAAGCAAGTCCAGCTCAAAACTCGTAGCAAGCAGTGATTCAGAGTCTGTAAAATCAGCTATTGACAATTCTGACACGAACGTGCATAATACATCGGGTGGATCAAGCGCATCATCTAATAGTGCAACTAAATTGATGATGACCGATTCAAATGGACAGCAGCAGGAAGTTTCAATCGTCAATGCTAAGACTGGTAAGGCTTATACACAGGCTGATAAGGATGCCGGTGAAAACTATCAGGTTCTCAAGTCTGATGGTACACCGATGTACACTAATTTGCCTGGTGGTATGAATTCGAATACGCTTGCAATGCAGAATGGCAATGCGACGATGATGGTCGGTCCTGGTTCAGGTGGAACCAATGCTTATGGCGGTGGCAGTGCATATCAGCTTGCGCCTGCTCCTCAGACAGCAGCTTCGGTTCCTGCAGATGGTGCCGCTGCAGTTGCAACGGATGGCAATGTGACACAGAATGTGACTACACAGCAGACCGTTAGTGGTAATGCAGCTCCACAGCAGACTGTATCAGGCGGTAGTGCTCCTGCACAGACAATCGTTCAGCAGGGTGGCGGAAGCGCCCAGACTATTGTCCAGGGTGGCGGAAATGCAGCTGCCAATACGATTGACCGCTCAACCGAAAGAGTTATCCAGCAGGGTAGCGGTGCTATGGCGCCTAACACTGTTGACCGTTCAACTGAGCGAATCATTCAGCAGGGCGGTGGAAACGTAGTTCCTGCGCCTGCACAGACTATCGTACAGGGTAGTGGCAATATTGCACCGACGCCTACAGTTCAGCAGACAGTTGTCCAGGGTGGTGGCTCTCAGCCTGCACCAGCGCCTACAGTAATGTACGGCGCAGCTCCTCAGGCATCACAGACGATTGTACAGGGTGGTTCAGCGCCTCAGCCGAGCCAGACGATTATTAATAATAATCAGTCATCGGCACCTGTTGTGAACGGCTTTGGTGGTTCACAGGGTCCTGTGCATGTTAATGTGGCTCCAATGCCT
>JAEEGL013738155.1_pt1 | contig 11193 bp, 8 predicted proteins | sample 9134231 | NCBI WGS metagenome assembly JAEEGL01 (sample SAMN16246548, study PRJNA631951) | gut metagenome | biome: gut microbiome; feature: rumen; material: fiber-attached | host: Bos | place: Iran: Karaj | collected 2018-10
GGATATCAAAGAAGCCGGCGACAAAGCTATTAAAAGCGCAAAAGAAGCTGGCCACAAGCTCTTCGGTCGCAAAGACGAGGAAAAGGCTGAGAAAAGCGCCAAAAAAGCTAAGAAAGCCAAAGACGAAGACGAAGAATAATTAGTCTGACAAAAAAATACCCCCCAATCGCTAGGGGGTATTTTTTATTTCACGTTCTTAAAGAGGACGCCGGCAATCTTTTTAACTACCGTCTTTGCCTCATCGATGCCAAGGAGAGCGCCGATAATAATATAGGTAATCATGCTGCCGCCAACGATGGCGCAGAACTTCGGAAAGACGCTGAAGAAGGATTTATCGATAGAGCGAAGTGGTAAGAGTTTAGTAATGAAGTACGAGACGAGACCGGTAATGATGGAGGCGAGCAAAATCTTGCCCATCGAACGCCAGAAAGCTTTGTTGAGAAGTTGGTGATGCATGTCACGGTTTTCACAAATGAGTAAGACGACAACTTCAAATAGTGCGCTGATAGACATGGCGTGCGCGAGGCCCTCTGGACCAAAATTCAGCATACTGAGGCCAATAGCGGCCACAACTTGAACAATAAAGGCGATTATTGAAATGATGAGCGGTTTCTTGAGTTGCTGCTTAGCATAGTAGCCACGTGCGACGATATGATAGAGCGCTTGGGTAAAGATAGCAACTACAAGTGCACCGAGTACATTTGCGATCTTGTAATCACCACCGTTTTTGATGAAGAAGACAACGTAGCCACGAATGAAAAATGCCACAATGGAAACTGGCAAGCAGATCCAGACAATGGTGCTGATGGCCGAGCGAAGAGTGTTGCGGAAGTTTTCCTCTTCTCCTTTGGCGGCTTCCTCAGTAAGTTTTGGATAAAATGCAGTTGAAATAGCTACGCCGATGAGGTTGACTGGCATGCCGCGCAAAGATGAAGCCTGTTGGAAAGCACGAATTGACTGCTCGCCCATACGGGATGCAAGGTTGGTATTCATGATGCCGGTAACATAGTCGATACCCTGGTCGATAGAGCGAGTCGGAAGCATTTTGAGTACTGTACGGAAACCCTGGTTTTTCCAGTGAATCTTAAATTCATAATCAAAGCCGAGACCGACGAGGCCAATAATACTTGCGAGCAGCTGAAGCACAGCGCCAAAGACCACGCCAATGGCGACGCCCATGATACCACCTTCGAAAAGTTGGACGCCAAAGATATTAATGCCGTTCGTGAAGACGAGAATACCAATAATGATACCAATGTTGTAAAGAGCTGGCGCGATAGCGTAGAAGATAAAACGCTTCACGGCTTGCTGCATACTAGAAAGCACTGTAGAAATCGAGAATAGGAATGGGTTAATTGCAATTACGCGCATCATATTAATAGCGAGTGACATGGCGGATTCGTTAAGGCCTGGCGCGACGATGTAGCGAACGAGCGGGTCGGCGAAAATCATAATGAGGATAGATGCGACGAGGCTGACGAGTGCAAGTAAATTGATTAAACTGGCACTGAGTTCCCAGGCGGATTTCTTGTTGCCACTCACGAGGCGCTGATTGAAGACTGGAATGAATGTAACGGCAAGAGCGCCGGAAGTAATCAGGAAGAATAAGAAATCTGGAACAGTAAAGGCAGCTGTATAGGCATCAAGGCCGGCCGGATAAGTGTCATAATACATCGAGTTCAGCCAGCGGTCGCGGAAGATGCCAAGCAACGCCGAAACGAGCGTCGAGCTGGCAAGCACCACAGCAGCGGTCTTTACGGACAGCTGACTGTTCGCGAGTGTCACGACTGAACGAAAATGAAATCGATGCTTCATACCCTATTAATTATAGCAGTTTTTAGCGGTCGTAGGCGCAGCTACTATATTCAATTTCGTATTTATTGACGTCAATATTTTTGCTTGCTAACCAATCGAGAGCATTCTGCTTGAGGCCATTAGCGCGGTCAACAAGACAAGTCACAATCGTGATTTTAATATGGACACTGTCATCTTCGGCAAAGTAAGGGTCGATATAGAAGCCACGACTGTAACTATGGAATGGTGCGACCTGAAAGATTGGATCTTTGTATTTTTCGCCTTCAAGTTTTTCGAATTCGTATTCTTCAACCTGCCAGCAGGCGTTCGCATCTTCCTCATTTTTTTCGTAGTATTCAGTATTGTTTTCGTTTTTCTGAAGACAGACGTAGACCTTTTCGGTCTGCCCTTTTTCGAGCGTGATTGTGCCAGAATAACTGCCGAATCCATCTTTGGATATTTCAACATTATAAGTACCTGGCTCGATGCGGTGCTGACCGTTGTGATACTGTACGCCACCAATTTTTACGTTGGCACTAACTGGTGCGACGACCACATCAACGGTGGCAGTCTTTGGCGATTCGATAATCCAATAGATAGTCGCAAAAACTGCAATGAGAGCAAAAACTACTGCGATAATTAAGATCATTCGCTTGTTACTAAGTTTTTGCTTGGCCACGTTTTACTCCTTTTAATCGTGTAGTTTTGCGGCTGGTGGAAGGGTGGTACCTTTCAAGATATCAGTAACTTCCGGACCTTCGAGCGATTCTTTTTCGAGCAATGCAGTTGCAAGAGCGTCGAGATATTTCTTGTTAGCTTTAAGAACAGCTTCGGCGCGAGCACCAGCTTCTTTATTCAGAGCTTCAATCTCAGCATCGATGATTTCGGAGGTTTTCTCGGAGTAAATCTTAGCGCGATCACCGAAGAAGTTGACCTCTTCGGTATTGAAGACCTGGTCGCGGAGTTTGCTGCCCATGCCCTCTTCGGAAACCATTTCGCGAGCGAGCTCAGCGACGTGCTGGAGATCAGAGCTAGCGCCAGTCGTAATGCCGTCTTCGCCAAACATCATGCGTTCAGCAACGCGGCCACCCATAGCGCGAGCGAGGACGTCTTTAAGTTCATAAACATTCTTGTAGCTACGATCTTCTGGCGGAAGGAACCAAGTGACACCACCGGTGCGACCACGTGGAATAATCGTAACTTTATGAACTGGATCAGAATCTGGGAGTACGTGACCGACAATAGCATGACCAGCTTCGTGATAAGCGGTAATCTTGCGCTCATGGTCGTTCATAACCTTAGACTTGCGTTCCGGACCAATCGCAACGCGCTCAAAGGCCTCGGTCACATCTTGGTTAGTGATTTCTTTGCGGTTATTGCGGGCAGCAGTAATAGCGGCTTCGTTAGCGATGTTTGCAAGGTCAGCACCAGAGCTACCAGCAGTCTTTGCGGCAAGCGCATCAATATCCACATCTTTAGCGAGTGGTTTGTTCTTGAAGTGAACATTCAAAATTTCGACGCGATCTTTGCGCTCTGGAAGAGTGACATTGACATGGCGATCGAAACGGCCTGGGCGAAGAAGAGCCTTATCGAGCATATCAACGCGGTTGGTGGCAGCCATCACGATGACGCCAGTTTCGTTATCGAAACCGTCCATTTCAACGAGAATCTGATTCAAAGTCTGTTCATCTTCACGACCAGCGCCACCACGGGCATCACGCTTGTGGGCAACAGCATCGATCTCATCAATGAAGATGATACTTGGAGCGTTCTTTTTAGCTTTGCCAAAGAGGTCGCGGACGCGAGAGGCGCCAACACCGACGAACATTTCAGCAAATTCAGAACCAGAAATCGAGAAGAATGGCACGTTGGCTTCGCCAGCAACGGCGCGAGCCATCAAGGTTTTGCCAGTACCAGGCTCACCAGCGAGCAAAACGCCACGTGGAATCTTAGCACCGAGCTTTTCGTATTTCTTTGGATTCTTAAGGAAGTCAACAACTTCGGTTAAATCCTGCTTGGCGGCTTCGTTGCCAGCTACGTCCGTAAAAAGAACTTTCTTCTTTTCATTGCCATAAAGACGAGCCTTGGCCTTGCCGAAGCCCATGCTTTGGTTATTCATGTTCTGCGCTTGGCGCATCATGTAAATAAGGAGGCCAGCCAGAGCGGCGATTGGAATAGCGATGGTGGCAATATTGAGGACAGTGCCCCAAACGTCAACTTCTTCAATCACTTCGATTTGAACGAGCTTGTTATTGATGGCATTCTCGAAACCCTGCTCCTGGAGTGTGCCGGAAGCTTCCTTACGAGAGACCATGTCCGGGAGCTCAGCGTCAGCTTTTGGCTTAACGTGAAGAACGGTACCTTCGACGATAATCTTTTCGAGTTTGCCTTCGTCGGCGTAACTGATGATTTCAGTGATGCTCTTATCTTCTTCCTTAGTTACGGTGCCGGTGTTAAAGCCACCCATCATAGCAGTAATCAAGGCTGCGACGACAACCCAGAAAAGTAGCAAACGAATAGTATTTAAGATGTAATTAGACTTTTTCGGCTTTTTCTTGCCGGCAGTATTTTTGTATTCTGGCATTTACACTCCTAAAAATAATATCGGTTATATTTTAGTATAGCACTTTTAAGGTGTTTTATGTTGTATAATGTGCCCATAGAAAGGGGTGAGTTCTTTGAAATACGAGAAACCGGATAAGTCGAACGTTTTTTACAACATTCTCCGCAACGTTTCCGATTCAAACAATGGGCTTAAAATCATGTTTACAGAGTCCAGCACGGTACAAAGGTTAATACCGATTGAGATTATTGCTGGCGGAGCCTTGGGCGCGATATTTGGGTTTATTCCACTCGAATACATCATCATGCTGGCAGTGCTGATCCATTTATTTACGGCGGAAACGGCTAATACGTCAGTTGAAGAAGTGAACGATTTGGTCACACTGGAGGAAAACCCACGCGTGAAACGCTCGAAAGACATCGCTTCGGCGAGTGTCTGGATTTGGCACTTGGTCTATATTATCTGCACAGTTGGTTTTATCGTAATGCACCTTTTGAACTTTGCTTGGTGGAAAGTAATAATCCCCGGTTCGTGAACCGGGGATTTTTTCATCTCACATCATTGATGACGGCGCGATTCTTGGCGACATAGTCGACCAGCGAAATGACAGTCAAAGCGAGGGCGCCCCACATGGCAATCTGCGTCAAAACGGCGAGCTGCGGAATATCAGCAATCATAAGACAGATCAGAATCATCTGAACCGTAGTCTTGACTTTGCCCCACATACTGGCGGCAATGACGATACCCTGATCGGCAGCAACCAGGCGAAAACCGCTGACGATAAATTCACGCGCAATGATAATCAGGACAATCCAAGCCGGAATTTTATGCAATTCAATGAGACAAATCAATGCCGAGCAAACAAGCAGTTTGTCAGCGAGAGGGTCCATGAACTTGCCAAAATTCGTGATGAGATTGTACTTGCGTGCAATTTTACCATCTGCGAGGTCCGTGAGACTGGCCAGAATAAAGATACCGAGTGCAATCCATTTCTGAGCATCAAAGCCCATAGGAACCAGCATGAATACAACCAGAAGTGGAATCATCACGACGCGCATCAAAGTGAGCTTGTTGGGTAAGTTCATCTAAACACCTCCCTTAGTGAACACCCGCTGAAAAAGAGCCTACATTCTTGTATCTCAGTTATTATACAATATTTTTAGTTGTTTGCAAACTTAGGCCTGCGGGTGGCCATATTTCTTCATAACTTCCTTGACGATTGGGCTTTTGCGGATGGTTTCGCGTTGGAACTTCTCAATAGTAAGATTATTGCTGGCGTTTTTGATGACTTCTTTAACTTCGGGGTGCTTCAATGCTAATGGCTTAGCGATGGATTTAAGGATTTTGAGCTCAGCATCACTCTGGACACCGTTTGATGCTGCATTCAGGAACGACAGATATTCTTTTTCGCTGAAGACGAAACGCTCGCTAAGTAAGCGGCTAAGCACATATTTACGAACACGATTGCTACGATTCGTGAGGAGAAAATTATTAATGCAAGAAATGCCATCTTTATGATCAATGCGAGAATCGCCATAAATTGCGGCATCCATCATAATCCGCGCACTCTCGATAGTGTAGCAATTATAAGATAGTTCAATGATAGCGTCGGCAGAGCTAAAATCATTGACTGTATTTAGGAATGATTCTTTTGGAGTAAGTTTGCGATTTTTCATTTCAACGGCGCGACCTTTAAGCTCGCGTGGGAGTTTGCGAAGTTCAGAATCGTCGACATGGCTAAGTTTTTCAAAATAGCGGTAGAGTTTATGGTTGTAATAACCGATATTTTTGACGCTGCGAACCCAGCTCATTGAATCCCAGAAAATGGCGTCTTCATATGGGTTACGGAGCTGTTTTTCGATGTTTTCGATTGAACCAATACGCGACCAAAAAATGCTATATATTGCTCGCTCAAAACGCCAGTATTGGAAAACTGGCGACATACGAATCCAGGTTTTGTCGATAATATCGCCGGCGAGCACAAAGGTGCGGAAATTGTCCGTGGTAAGAATCGTTTCGCAAGCTAAAGGTAGGACCTCGGCGAGGCTTTGTTTGCGTTGATTCGATAGCGCGTCGCGAAGGGTTTGTTCGATGGTCATTCTAAGAATATTTTAGCATGAGCAACAAAAATAGCCACGCTGGTGGCTAAAAGATGGTCGGGGCGACCCGACTCGAACGGGCGACCTCGCAGTCCCGAACCGCGCGCGCTACCAACTGCGCCACGCCCCGACTGGAATCATTATGCGCTATTCCTTCTCTAATTTCAAGATTTGGTAGCAGTAACTATCGTCATCAAATTGAACATTTGCATAGGTCGAAATGCGCCATTCTGCGCGCGGAAATTCGAGATGCCCTTCTGCTGGCGCGATGCCAACATACCAAATTGCGTCACGGTTTTCTAAGAATTTATCAAGGTCAGTAATGCGACCAAAGTAGCTTGCAGTTAGCGGTTCGACTGGAGCATTATACTCGACCGAATCGGCAATGAAATTCACGTCATGGTGGTAATTACCATAGGCCGAAAGTTCATAGTAAATATCGGCTGATGCGGCGATGATGGAGTTATTTTCAGAGCGATCAAGCGCGATGATATTATTAAAAGCTTCGGCAATGGTTGATTTTTTACCAGTTGCAAAATCGTAGTTCCCTTTTTGATAAACGGAGCTAACTCCAATAATCGGCATGGAGATAAATAAAATACAGACGACGCTAACGATGACTGCGGGATGGCGCAAGCAGAATTTTTTGGATTTTTTACGTTTTTTAGTTAATTTATCACGCGCAAAAGCGACCATTAGCACCCCTGTGAGCATGTTGATTGCGACCATGGTCGGAAGAAGATTGTTGGTTGTAAAAATCGATTTGAACGGCGGCAAAGAAAGCAACGTAATGGTGATAATCGGCACTACAATGAGATAACTGAACATGCGGTATTTTTTCCAATAACGTACCACTAAAACAAAAATAACGGCAATCATTATAGTGGATGGAATGAGGAGCCAATTTGATACATTCTGGGTTTGTTCATAGAGAGTTGACTTAGTCCAAATATTAATAATGCCGGAAATTGTTAATTCTGGCGCTTGACCATAATTAGTCGAGAACATCCATGGAATATACATTACGATTGGCAAGATATAGATGTAAATGATTTTCTTCTTAAATAATTTCTTCCCATAAATAGCAGCTAAATAAGCTAGGTGTGCGAGCCAGACAAATGCCATCGTGTAGTGTGTCAGCATGCCAATAACGACCAGTAGTGCATAAATCACCCACCAAATTTTGCGATGATTATCAACGGCAAGTTGTAGGAAAAAGGTGGCCACGAACGTAACGGCAAGTAACATCGTAAGCATGGTCATTTCCTGACCGGAACGAACAAGAACTGGTGAAATTGCCATCATAAACGAAGCGACAATCGCAATAGTGGTGCCGTGTTTATATTTGAGCCATAGGAAAGCAAATACGATCGCAATAGCGCCCAAAATTGTAGCGAGAGCACGCATCGTAACAATGTCATAGCCACAAAAATGAGCCCAGATTTTCAGAACAAAGAAATATAGCGGTGGGCAAGCATTGGTGGCGGCGAGTTCGGTGATTTTGCCAAAATCGAAACGCGTAAGATGCATATTGTATGATTCTCCGAGCGTAATGGATTGATTAATGCTAATAAAACAGGCGATTAGGTAAATGGCGCCAATCAGTGCAGGCGAGACAAGATAGAAGAAGCGTTTCCGGTCTTGGAAGAATTTTTTCATGCTTTAATTTTAGCATAATCTGTGGTATAATAATTTGAGCCGGGGTTTGGCGCAGTTGGTAGCGCGCGCGCTTTGGGAGCGCGAGGTCAGCAGTTCGAGCCTGCTAACCCCGACCATTAACTTTGTTTTAAAGCCGAGGTATTCGGCAATTTTTTATCAAAAAATATGCGTAAAAAAGTATTTCTAGCGTTGCTCCTCGCTATTCTATCAACCTTTTTGTTGTCGGGATCTGTTTTTGCGGCGAGCTGTAACGGCGTCGACACGACTATGATTGAATGCAACGACGGCGATTCCGCGAACGGCATTTGGATTCTGATTGGCACTATCATTAACGTCCTTGCAATAGGCGTAATAATTGTAGCGACGATTTTCACAATTGTGGCAGGTGTGCAATATATGAGCGCCCGCGATAATCCAGCACAGGTTGATGCCGCAAAGAAACGTTTGCGCAATATGATTGTCGGTTTGGCTGCTTTCGTTTTCATGTACGTATTCTTTGCGTTCATTATTCCAGGGGGTGTGGACGGAGTAAATGAGAAGTGGGAAAATGACTCGAAAAAGCGCGAAGAAATTGCGGCGCAACAGGCGAAAAAACAGGAAGAACAGAAGAAGCAAGATGAAGAGAAACAGGACGAACAAAAACAGGATGGGCAAAAACAAGACGATCAGCAACAACAGTCTGGCTCCGTGACAGTAACGGTAAAAGAATTCAAGCCAGCTGGCTATAAATACGCTTATCAAATTACGGAATTATCGGCAGGCGCAACGCCATATGTTTACGCACCAAATAACGGAAAAGGCATGGCCGCGAGCACAGCAATTAATAAGTTGAAAAATACGAATGCAATCGTAGTCGCGAACGCGGGTACATTCGAAAAAGATGGTTTTGCGACGAGCACAGTAATTCAAAACGGCTCAGTCTTACAATCTGGAAGCACTTGCACTGCCCTGGTGATCGGCCAAAATGGTAAAAATCCAGGTTGGGCCGACAAAGGCACTAGCGCCCAAGGCTTAGTTGGCGGCAGCGCACAATACCATGACATGAATGGCAATTTAACGACTGGTAGTATTTACTCCGCCGTAAGCTGCTTCTCTCCTATTATCGTGGGTGGCAAAGTTGCAGACGGTTCGTCAAGTAGCTTTGATTTCAAGAAATATTCAAGTCATTATCGCAACACGCGCGCACGTCAAATTTTGTGCGTAAAAGGTAGCTCAAGCAACCCACTTTATTCGATTATTTCCAACAAAAACGAAGGCACGACAGGTGGCTGGAACTGGGGCCATATGACTACAGTGGCAAAAGATTACGGCTGTGTATATGCCTACAATCTTGATGGTGGTGGCAGCACGGCGACTTGGACTAGAAGTTCAACATCAGCAGACTTCACGCATTACGGCGGAAGTCGTAGCGTGCCAACATATATCGTCTTTACAGCCGATAATCAACCGGTGAAATAACTAGATTACATTCCTGGAATACGGAAGGCGCCTGGATCTGGATAAATCTGATCCTGCATGACTGGATTTACGCCATTAACGGCTGAGCTGACTGCCGGGCCGCCGTTGCGAATATCTTCTGGGTCTTCTGGGACAGCTGGCATAATTGGCGCAACTGGCGCCATATCAGCTGGGACCGGCATAGCTTCTGGTGCAACTGGCTGAGCCATCATTGGCGGAGCAGCCTGCACGGCTGGGTTGGCAGCCTGAACGGACTGAGCGAAAGCTTGAGCAGTTGGAAGTTCGGCTGGATTAGGAACTGGCATACCAGCTTCTGGCTGGAATGGAGCTGGAGGTGGCGGCAAGATACCGTTTGGATCTGGCATCGGAAGTGGTGACACATACTCGCCCTGAGGTGCAACTGGCATCTGTGGAGCCATCGGTTGTTGTGGCATTTGCGGTGGCATTGGCTGCTGCGGCATTTGTGGCATCTGAGGCATCTGAGGAGGTATCTGTTGCGGCATTTGCGGTGGCATCTGCTGCGGCATTTGTGGCTGCGGAGCCATCATCGGAGCGGATTCGATTGGTGAGTTCATACGTGGTGCTGGCTCAGCAAGCGCCTCATTCATCATAGTAGCGTAATCTTTCGGCATGCTCGGCGGCATCATCGCCTCGCTTGGAGGCGTAAGATTCTTCATGCCATCCTGTGGCTGGGCAAGTTGCTGCATTACTGGGTTTGCCATTGGTGCGTTTGTAGCAATCATCTGATTGAGCTGAGCGGTGGCCTCATTTTGCTGACGAGCAGCCTCGGCGGCTTTCTGGAGAGCAGCGTCGATGGCATTCTCAGCAGCGTGATCATCTGGATTCAAATCTTCTTCAGAAAGTGGCTCAGCGACGTGGGTTTCTTGCTTAATCTGCTCTTCGGTAACTTCTGGCGCAATAATAACGGATTCAGGAGCAGCCGGAGCTGGCGGTAAAACTGGAATAATTGGCGGTTCAGCAAGCGGTGGCGCCATCTGCTCGGTTGGCATTGGATTCGGAATAATCTGTGGCGGGACTACTGGGATAATCGGCGCAGCAGGAGCGGCTTCTGGCGCTGGTGCTGGAGCTGGAGCTGGAGCCTGCTCGGCAGGTGCCTGTTCAGCTGGCTGTTCAGCGTTTTCTTCTGGCTTCGGTTCTTCAGCTGGAGTATCTTCTTCGTCTGGATTAAAGTCAACGGCGCCGTGGCGAATTTCGAGATTGGTTGGGTCATCTTCTGGCTTAACCTTCTCTTCTTCGGCTGGCTTTTCTTCTTCAGCTGGTTTTTCTTCCGCTGGTTGCTGTTCTGGCGCAGGTTCACCTTCGGCTGGCTGTTGTTGCTCGCCTTCTGGCTTTTGCTCACCTTCGGCAGGTTGCTGCTGCTCGCCTTCTGGCTTCGGTTCTTCAGCTGGCTTATTGTCATCACGCGGAATCGTTTCAACGATTTCAGTCTTTGGCTCTTTCTTCTTGGCAGCTTCGGCGTCTTTGTTGGCGTCAACGACGTCGTTAGCAAGGATATCGACTGGAATACTCGAAGAAATGAGCTGTTGATCGGCACCAGCCATCATAAGCTTCCTGGCGACGTTGAGAGTCTCTGGGAAAGTATGCTCGTTGGAGAAGCGA
>JAEEGL014426032.1_pt1 | contig 11193 bp, 11 predicted proteins | sample 9134231 | NCBI WGS metagenome assembly JAEEGL01 (sample SAMN16246548, study PRJNA631951) | gut metagenome | biome: gut microbiome; feature: rumen; material: fiber-attached | host: Bos | place: Iran: Karaj | collected 2018-10
AAACTGAATGAGAAGGCATATGAAGCCGGGGGTTAATTTCGATGCCACATATGAAAGAGCAAAAGTTAATAAAATATCTGGCTGTTTCCACAGGCTTTGCAATCTGTTTAGTACGTATTTCTACGGCGCTGTCTAATATTGCAACGGGGGCAGCTTTGCTGCTGGCATTTTATATATGGTATAGTCATAAAGACAACGTTTTTTTATCTGAAGAGGTAAAAGGGTATATGAAAGCCTATGGCGTATTCGTTCTATTAACAGTACCCTCCATTTTTTTCTCTTTCAAGCCCATCGCAAGCATAAAGGATAGTTTAGATTTTTGGATCTGGCGTTATGTGTTGTTTGTAGTTATTGCAGCCTTTATTTATCAGAGAGAGCACCTTGTTAATATGCTGACAGCGTTTATGACGGTGAATGCTGTGGATTGTTTATATACGCTGGTTCAGGTATTGAACCATGCAAGCCCTAGTGGCCGGGGCTTTGGATTTGCAACCGGAAGTGGATCGTCGCTTTCCGTCTCTATGTGCATGCTGCTGCCTATTGTGCTGGTTATCCTCATGGATCCCAGTTTTGAGAAAAAGTTAAAAAGAATTTCTGCTTTTTCTGTTATCAGTATTGTTGTGGGACTTTTATGCAATAAAAGCCGGGGTTCCTGGCTGACAGAACTGCTTGTGGTGCCTATTGCAACGTTCCGGTATTTAAAACAGAATATGAAGTATCTTGCGGTTGTACTGGCGGTGTTTTTAGGAATAATAGGATTTATAGCAAGCAATCCCCAATATGTGCAGCGGGTGAAATCGATAGCCAACACGACGACGGACACGTCAAACACATCCCGAATATCAGTCTGGAAGTCTTCAGTGGCTATGATCCGTGACTATCCGGTAACTGGCATCGGAGCAGGCAGGTTTGCTGAGTTTTATAGAGAGAATAACAAATATAATTATGGATATATAGAATATAAAAAAACTAAAAGCTATAAAGGCAGACTCCATTCTCAGCTTTTGGGCGCCCACAATAATTTTCTCCAAATAGCTGCTGAAAGCGGTATTATCGGGCTGGCAGGCCTTCTTTATTTTGTTGGCTATTACCTGTATAGCAGTTTGCGCAATTACCGCAAGCATAAAAATCCGTATGATATCCTTGTTTTTACTACCGTTTTTGGCTATATCTGCCTGTATGGGCAAATTAGTTATTCATTGAGTCTGTCGGCAGGGATTCGCGTTATGTGGTTCCTGCTTGCGGTTTTGCTAAAAATGAAGGAAACAGAAGGCAACATAATAAGATCGTAAGCGGCCAATAACATACTGCCTCGGATTAAAAAATTCAATTCAACTATGAGGGAACAATCTTAGACTTTTTAAACCAACTCTAAAGGATATCATTTTCAGCTATAGGGGTAAAAAGAATGGGTAATTTTATCAAACGTCTTCCTTTAGAATATATTTTTAATAAGCCAAAATCGTTTAGCCAGACCAAAGATGGTTTATATAAGGAATATAATGGCTTTGCACCAGAAAATTATGAGAAAGATTGGTTCATCCGTTTTTTACGCTATCACTTTCCGAATAATAAAACGGCGGTTAACATTTTTGGCCCTCGCAGCACCCCGTTTTTTGTGAAAAAGAATTTTGATGGGAAAAAGATTTTTTATACCGGAGAGGATGTTGATCATCCGCTGACGACCCGTCATTTATATTTTGGAGATTATTGTCTGGATTATGTAGATCTGGCCATGGGATATGGGGAAGTGGATAATCCAAAGTATTTACGTTTTCCTCTTTGGGTAAGGTGGTTTTTTCTCCGGAAGACGACGAACAAACGATAAGAAACCGGATTAAAGCAATTAATGAGTCTCATTATGAAAAAACTAATGAATGCGTATTGATTAACAAGCATGATGCCACGGGTACCCGTGAGATGATATATAATGGAGTAAAAGATATTCTGGATGTAAAACTTGCGGGAAAATGGCACAACAATACCCGTGAACTGTGGGATAAATACGGCAATAATAAAGAGTTATATCTGCGCACATTTAAATTTAATATTTGTGCAGAGAATAACAACACGAAGAATTATGTAACAGAAAAAATATTTGACGCGTTTAAATCGGATTGCATCCCGCTGTATTACGGTTCTTTTAACAATCCGGAACCGGGTCTGATCAATCATGACGCCGTTATTTTCTGGAATAAAAATGGCGATAATGAGTGATGCTAAACTAAAAGTGGACACGGAGGGGTAGAAAAATGTTGCCATAACAGGTATCATATAAGCAGATTTCTACCAGGAAGGAGTCCATTATGGGAAAACATCTGAATCCACTGGAGAAAGAGTTTCTAATCAGGCAGTACAAATCGGGCATGCAGAAAATGCGTGATTACTGCGAGAAGGTTGGAGTGTCTACAGGGGCATTCGGCAAATGGCTTAAGCAGTATGAGGAAAACGGACTGGAAGGTCTGGCACGTGCAGACTCAGAGATCAAAAGTGTCCTGCCGGAAGGAATTGATCCGACAGAAGAAGCTTATAAGCGGGAGATCCTGAAGCTGCGAATCGAGAATGAACGGCTCAAAAAAAACTATACAGTTCAGGAGAACGAGGCTGGGGAACAGGAGTATGTTCGTTTAAGACCGAAGAATTCGGAATAGTTGAGATACTGTCCAGGGAGTATGATGTACAGGATCTGTGCGCGTTGATGGGTGTAAGCAGATCCGGGTATTACAAGTGGAAGAAGCGTGCTAAGTCAGAGCGGGATATCATGCGGGAAGAGATGATCGCCCTTGTTGAAACTGTCCATGCTGATCATAAATCCCACGGATACCGCTGGACAGCAGCATATATCAGGCTGGAATACGGTTACGAGTGCAGTGACAACTATATCTACAAATGCTTCCGGTTCCTTGGTATAAAGGCGGAAACAAAGCATCAGGTGCATTACAGGAGACGTAAGGAAAGGGATAAATATCCAAACCTGATCTATACCACATGGGAAACGGTAGACCGTCCAAGGCAGGTCATTGTATCCGATATGATGGCCTTTAAGTTCTGGATCCTGTACTTTGAAGTGACCTTCTACTTTGACGTGTTTACAAAAGAGATTCTGACTTATAAAGTAGCAGCCAGGAAAGGCGACAGGAATCAGTATATAAATGGCCTTGAGGATGTTAAGGATCTTTTGAAAGGCCAGACGGAGCCTGTGGTGTTGCATACAGATCAGGGCAGTGTTTACGCTTCGATGGCTTACAATGACCTTATAAAAGATACCGTTATTGTAAGATCCATGTCCAGAGCCGGGAAACCGACTGATAATCCGGTAAACGAATCACTGAACGGCTGGATGAAGGAAGAGTTGTACATGGATTTCAGGATCGATGAATGCAGAAGCCGGGACGAGTTCATGGCAGTGCTTGAAAGATACGACGATTTCTATAATAACCACCGTTCCTGTTATGCTCTCGGATACGATACGCCGGTAAACTACAGGAAACGCTATACCAAGGGCGAGCTGGAGAAGAAAAATACGTTTGAGAACAGGGTACTATCAGAGGAACCGAAGTTCGTGCAGAAACGGCGGAAACAAAGCATTTCTGAGGATGTGTCTACTTTTGAAAATGAAAACAGTTGAAAAATGTTCTGTGTGTCTACTTTTGGAAAAATGAAATGTTCAAAAAGGTGACTCATGTCTACTTTTAAAAAATAAAATATTAAAATAATATTTTTTGTGTCTACTTTTCTTGACTGCTACAATTCCTGTTTTGGCCATGGGATTGCGTGACGTGGTGATTTCCGCGTCGCCGGAAGGCATTCTGGTTTCCGATAAGGAACAGAGCAGTTATATTAAACCCTATGTGGAAGCCATAGACCAGCAGGTTATGTTTGCGGAAAAGTCCTGGGGCAGTTTTCGTGTGCTGGATGTGGAAGAAAACAGTATGACCATCAAGGTTACGCTGAATCCCGGCCACTGGATGGATTATCACAGTCATGATAAACGGGACGAGGTGTGGACAGTCATTAGCGGAAAGGGAAAGACCATCGTCGACGGCATGGAGCAGCCGGTGAAAACCGGAGACGTAATCACCATGGCGGCAGGTTGCAGACATACGGTGATCGCGGATACAAAACTGCAGCTGATCGAGGTGCAGCTGGGCAAGGACATCAGCGTGAACGATAAGCACAAGTATGAACTGGAATAGTTTTTTGTAAAACAGAGTTTTTGATGCTATGAATGGGAAAAAACCGTTTCTGCTGAAGCCTGCAGCCAAAGATTATCTTTGGGGCGGCAGCAGATTACATGATGATTACGGTAAAAACGTAACGATACGCCCTTTGGCCGAGACCTGGGAATGTTCCACCCATCCGGACGGGCAGAGTGTGGTGGCATCCGGTGAGGATGCGGGCAAAACCCTTGGGGAAGTCCTGCATCTGTATCCGGAATATTTAGGGACCCACCCCCTGCAGACCATGAACGGAATGCCGGAACTGCCGATCCTGATCAAGCTGATTGACGCAAAGCAGAAATTATCCGTACAGGTGCATCCGGATGACGGGTATGCCCTGGCTCATGAAAACGGCCTGGGCAAGACAGAAATGTGGTATATCCTTTCCGCCGGGAAAGAGGCCGGGCTGGTGTACGGATTTAATCAGGATGTAAGTGAAGCCTGTGTAAAACATGCGCTGGCAGAAGGAACCATTGAGAATTACCTGAACCATGTGGCAGTGCATAAGGATGATGTGTTTTATCTTGAGACGGGAACCGTACATGCCATCGGAGCCGGTGTATTATTGGCAGAGATTCAGGAAAGCTCCAACCTTACCTATCGCCTGTATGATTATGAGCGCCTGGACAAAAACGGGAAACCACGTGACCTGCATGTGGATAAGGCGCTGCGTGTGATGAAGATGTCTTCTTCCACCGTGCCGCGGCAGCCTATGCGCGTGCTGAAATATGCCCAGGGTTGTGCCCGGGAACTCTTGATGCGTTGTAAATATTTTCAGACGGAGCGTCTGCTGCTGAATACGGAAAGCTACCGCCAGATGACAGATTATAAAACAGAAAGCAACAGTTTTCATGCATTGCTGTGCACAGACGGATGCGGCACCCTCTTTGGCGAAGCGTATATGCTTAACTTTTTTAAAGGAGACTGCGTTTTCATCCCGGCGGACAGTATTCCGCTGAAATTGCATGGCAAAGCCCGGTTTTTGGATGTAAGCTGCTGATTGTTTCATAAGTGGTTTCTTAGGAAAATGATTACGAGGGAAAGGCCATGAATTTACAGAGTGCAACATACCCGCTTATGAGTGTTGTCGTGCCTGCCTACAACGTAGAAACACATATAGCCTGTTCACTTAAGTCAGAAAACTCATGGCTATCGTACAAATTCATTTGATCGGCGTATTATTGAATGAAAAGGAGATATCCTTTTGCCAACTCTCACCAATGAAAAACTAATTAAATACCTCGCCATTACCGTCACAGTTGCGGCCTGTATGCACCGCCTTTCCACTGCCGTTTTCAGTATTGCCAACGGCCTGGCATTGTTGCTGGTGCTTTACCTTTGGCGCGAAAACAAATACAGACTCAACCTTTCTGACGAAACTAAAGGTTATATTAAAGCCTATCTTATTTTTATCCTTCTTATGATTCCCTCCGTCTTCGTATCCGAAAAACCTCTGGTGAGCCTGAAAGATTACTTTAATTTTGTTGCTTGGCGTTATGGTAATATTATTTTTATTGCTATCATGGCCTTTATCAAACGGCGGGACTATCTGGTCAATATGCTCACCGCGTTATTACTCACCACTATCGTAGACTGTCTGTTGGCAGTTCTCCAATCCCTGTTGAACATGAGGCCAGGAGGCCGGGGGTGGGGGCTGGGCGGCAATTCCCTGTACCTGTCAGGCATACTGTGTATGCTTTTCCCAGTGGCACTGGTAATTGCGCTGGATCCCGCCTTTGAAAAAAGATTAAAAAAAGCAGCTTCCTGTGCCGTGGCAGCCATAACGGCAGGGTTGGTCTTTAACAACAGCCGCAGCGCCTGGCTGACAGAAGTATTGGTCATGCCTCCTACCATCTACAAATACCTGAAACAGCAAAAAAAAAAATATTTGCTTGCAGTTGTCCTGGTTTTGGCAGGCATAGCCGCGTTTATGGCTGCAAAACCTGTTTATATGGCCCGTATACGCACAATCCCTGCCACGGTTACGAATTGGTCCCAAGATGCCCGGGGGGTGATGTGGAAACATGCCGTGTCAATCATAGAGGATTATCCTGTGGCTGGTGTAGGTCTGGGGAGATCTGCGGAAAAATATCAGGAACTCCAATCTAAAACGATAGAAGCTATTAAAAAACAAACACAGCAGGTGAAAGCGGCTACAAAGAAGCAACCTTCTAAAAAGAAAGCAGCTATTAAGAAACGAACACAGCAGGCGAAAGCGGCTGCAAAGAAGCAAGCTAATCAACCTAAAGCTGTTGCAAAAAAGCAATCTAAACAAGCCAAAAAGACGCAAAGAAAACCGCCAAAACTGGATATGCCAAACTTGTCCCATGCCCATAACAACTTCCTGCAGATGGCTGCAGAAACCGGTTTGGTTGGTCTGGCCGGTTTTGTGTACTTTTGCGGTTACGTGTTGTTCACCAGTTTAAAAAATTACCGCAAGCACCACAACCCCTGCGACAAACTCATCTTTATTGTCTTCTTAAGCAACGTGGTGCTCATGGGGTTGTTTGATGTTACGTTTTTCATGTCTCCCGGCATGAGCTTTATGACTTTTCTGATTGCAGTGCTCCTGCAAATGAAAACTGCCAAAAAGCTTGATAATCTGTAATAAAACGTTGCCGTGAACAAAAGCAAAAAGAGTTGACGATTTAGCATGTATTTACTATAATAATATAGATAATCTAATGCAACTACACAAGCAAGACAGATTTTACGGAGGTTGTATGCGGAAAAAAATCGTTTCACTTTTATTCACGGCATGCCTGTTGTTACCGTTTCCCTGCAAGGCGGAAGAGTATATGATGCACCCCGGGGACCAGCTGCAGATACAGGTCATGGGACATGGGGATCTCAGCAGCACGTACGTGGCGCGTACGGACGGCAAATTTGAGTACCCGCTGATTGGCACGGTGGATATTACGGGGAAGACGGTGGAAGGGCTTACGGAAGAACTGAATGTTCGCTTGGCGGAATATATCGTGAATCCGTTGGTCACCATAAATATCACAAAAATGGGCAGTACTCGTGTGTTTGTGCTGGGGGAAGTGCGGCATGCCGGTCTTCACGAACTGACGAAAGGCCACCGGGTCCTGGATGCCATTGGGGCGGCTGACGGGTTTACCGACAAGGCGGCCAAGAAAAAGGTATACCTGATCCGGAACGGCAAAGAAGACAATGTCCAGTTTTTGAATTTTAACGCGTATCTGAAAAAAGGGGACATGAGCCAGAACCCGGTGCTGCAGGAAGGGGACTGCCTGTACCTGACCAGCAACCATAAGTTCAACTTCGGCCGGGACGTGCTGCCCTTTATTGAAAGCTGGTATTTTATGCGGCGGGCGGACAAAAAGTTCTGATTAGGCCGTACAGTGATATGCGTTAACGGGCAAGATCAGGGAAATGAGGAGGAAGGATCCTTGGAAGAGAAGGAAATTACCATAGATTTGCTGGAAGTGGTAACGATCATTAAAGAACATATGCGGCAGATCCTGAAAGTGACGGCAGGTTGCCTTATTCTGGCCTGCCTGTATTTGCTGATTGCGAAGCCGGTATATGAATCGAATGCGTTGCTGCGCGTCAGTCTGCCCAAAGGAATTGCCAATTCGCCCCTAAGCGGAGTAGAGGGGGGAAATGTGGGCCTGATCCAGCAGCAGATGAGTACGCTGGCGGAAGTGCTGACCAGCCCGGATGTAGTGAAACCGGTTATGGAACAGGAAGCGAAAGAGAACGGTAACGTAAAGTTATCGTATGAAGGCTATGTAAAGCGCATTACCACCAAACCTGTGAAAAATACAGAGATCCTGCAGATTAGCGTAAGCGGCACTACGCCGGAAGGCGCGCAGCAAACAGGACAGCGGCTGCTGGACAGTTTTCTGTCCAAGATTACGGCAGTTGGCAATACGGCGCAGTCCAAGAACCGGAAGTTCCTGGAACAGCGTGTGGTCCTGGCAAAAGAAAACCTGGATAAAGCAGATGTGGCGCTGCAGAAATTTAAAACCGAACATAAGCTGACGTCCCCTGCAGACAGCGCCAATACATCCATGGACCGGATCAAGAACATGGAAAACCAGCTGGTTTCCAATCAGATCGACCTGGAAACGGCCCAGGCGAAGCTGGCTGCCGTAGAGGCGCAGCTGGCCGGCGCCGGCGCGGCCAGTGCCAATAACCAGACGGTGCAGCAGTATAATGAACAGCTGGCCAAGCTGGAACAGACCCGGATTGCGTACCGGGAAAAATATACGGAAAAGCATCCCCGGATGATTGACTTAAATGAACAGATTGCCAACCTGAAGCAGAGGGTTGCGGAAGAGACGGCCCGGGTGGCCAATTTGCAGGCGCCCAGTGACAATAAAGTGCATCAGGAACTGGTGGCCAGAAAGTTCGCGAGCCAGACGGAAGTGGCCGTGGCGCAGCAAAAGGCGGACTCCTTACGCCATGCGCTGGCGAAGGACAATGCGGATTTTGACAAGTATACCGCTCTGCAGCAAGAGTATGCCCGGCTGGCCCGGGAGGCTGCGGTGGCAAAAGAGATCCACGGCATGTTGGCCAAACGGGTGGAAGAGGCTAAAATTGCGGAAGTGATGCAGCAGAACAATGTGCAGATCGTGAACGCGCCCACCCTGCCGGAACGGCCGGCAAAGCCAAAAAAGGCAATGGTGCTGGCGTTAGCGGCTTTACTGGGGCTTCTCTTCAGCGGCGGTTATTACGTGGTACAAGGGCTGATGCACCCGCTCATCCGCAGGGAGCAGGATGTGGAAACCCATTTGGGACTTGCGGTGTTGGGCTGCATTCCTAATGAAGCAGCGCCGGCGAAGCAGCTAGAAGCGGACGCTGCCACCGGGTTTATGGGGAAACTAAAGGAGTTCTTATGGAAATAACAGAACTGGCTGTGATGAAAGAACCTTCCGGTTTGCAATATGATGCCTTTCAGGCAATCTACCTTAAGCTGCAGGCCAAGGCGCACCAGGCGGAAAAACCGGTGGAAGTGATTGCGTTGACCAGTGCGACGGCAGAGGAAGGACAGGAGATGGCAGTAGCCAGCCTGGCTGTGGTCATGGCAAAAACCGGCGCGAAGACCTTGCTGCTGGATTGTGATTTGCGGGCGTCGATGCTGCATGAAGTATTTCACCTGCCTAATCGGGGGCTGACAGAGTGCCTGACCGGGGCAGCGGATTACCGTGAATTTGTGCAACCGGTTGCGGGTACCGGTCTGGACATGGTGACCAGCGGGGCTGCGGCAACCAATGCCGGGGAAATGCTTGCCGGAAGGCAGATGCAGGAACTGCTGGATGTGGTGCGCGAGGAATATGAATATGTATTTTTAAATCTGCCGCCTGTACTGGCTTCTTCCGATGCCATGTCGGTGGGCAGCAAGGCAGATGGCGTAATTCTGGTCATTGCCTGCGGCGAAAATGAAGCGGACGTGATTAACAAGGCAAAAGTTACCTTGGAGCAGGCTGGTGCTTCGCTGCTGGGTTGTATTTTGAACAATGCGACAGAAATGTGATTGATAAAAGGGAGTTAGTGCTGTGAGACGCTATATGTTACCGTGCATCCTTCTGATGACGGATATCCTGAGTATGATTGCCTCCTGCTGGCTTTCCGTATTGATCCGGCATTCTGTGGGAGAACCGGGATATACTCTGTCCATGACGGTCATTATGGCCAACCTGCCCTTTTTTATACTGATCCATCTGTTTTTTTTCGCTGTCTTTAATCTGTACAGCCGGGCCTGGCGATATGCGGGAAAACGAGAACTGGTTGCTATTATCGCTGCCAATGTCTGCGGTATTCTGGTCTCGTATCTGGTGATTAAAGTGCTGCCGATACAGCTTTTGTCCTCCCGGGGCATGTCCCGGAGCATCTTTGTGACCTGTTTCTTTCTGGATACATTTTTTGTATCTGCCAGCCGGTATTTTGTGCAATGGGCCAGCTATCGGGTGGACAAAGAAGACCGGATGGGGAAACGGCTGCGGGTGCTGATCATCGGCGCCGGGGATGCGGGCAACATTATCCTGCGGGATATCCGCCAGCGGGATAACCGGAAAGTAGTGGGCTTTGTAGATGACGACTCCCTCAAATGGGGCCAAATTATGAACGGGGTCAAGGTGTACGGCGGCAGGGAGGATATCCATGCCCTGGTTAAAAGACTGCGGGTGGACGAAATCATCATCGCCATTCCTTCCATGGAAGCGGTGGCTACGTCAGAACTGGCAGAAATCTGTGCTTCCAGCGGGGCGACAGTGCAGATCTTGCCGGAGTTTTTTACCAGCCTGAATACCAAGGATATCAAGGTGAAGGATTTACGCCCGCTGACCATTGAAGACCTGCTGAACCGGAAACCGGTGAAGATGAACCTGAAGGAAATCGGCGGCTATATTACGGGGAAAACGGTGCTGGTGACTGGAGCGGGGGGCAGTATCGGCAGCGAGATCTGCCGACAGGTGCTGCGGCTGAACCCCACCAAACTGATTTTGCTGGGCCGGGGTGAAAACAGCATTTATGAAATCCACCGGGAACTGTTGGGCAAGGCGCCTAAAGGTGTGCTGGTTCCCTATATTATGAATATTACCAACCGGGATGGTATGGAGCAGGTGTACTGGCAATATCATCCCCAAGTGGTGTTTCATGCGGCGGCCCACAAGCATGTGCCCCTGATGGAAGCGGAACCGGAAGAAGCGGTATTCAACAATGTAGCAGGCACCCTGAACACGGCGGAACTGGCGGGCCAGTACGGGGTGGAACGGTTTGTGCTGATCAGTACGGATAAGGCGGTAAATCCCACCAGCGTGATGGGAGCCACCAAACGGGTGACAGAAAAAATCGGGCAGGCCCTGAACAAACGCTATCCCAATACCAAATACATGGCGGTGCGGTTCGGCAACGTGCTGGGCAGCCGGGGCAGCGTGGTGCCCCTGTTTAAAAAACAATTGGCCAAGGGCGGACCGTTGACAGTGACCCATGAAGACAGGAAACG
>JAEEGL014952169.1_pt1 | contig 11193 bp, 10 predicted proteins | sample 9134231 | NCBI WGS metagenome assembly JAEEGL01 (sample SAMN16246548, study PRJNA631951) | gut metagenome | biome: gut microbiome; feature: rumen; material: fiber-attached | host: Bos | place: Iran: Karaj | collected 2018-10
TCGGTGCCGTCGGGCATGCGGTCGTGGACGAACTCCTCAAAAAAGACGGAGCAGGTGGTGTGGGGGGAGATGACGGTGACGATGCCCTCCCGGATGCCGCTGTTGGCGATGGCGGCCTTCACCTGGGGGGTGATGTTGATGAACGTGGGGGTGGTCCCGTGGGACCGCAGTTCGATTTTTTCCTTGTAAACCGGCATAGCGTTTCCTCACTTTACGATCTTGTTTGGCCTTGTTTGGCGCGGAGGCCGAAAGAGAACAGGCAGGGCTGAGCATGACGATCAGCCCTGCCTGTCGACGGGCATATGGCGCCGGCGCGGGAGCTCTCCGGCCGGCGGCAGACAGGACTCGATCAGAAGGTCATGCCGTCCTGGATCTTGCGGAGCTTGTAGATCAGGGTGCTGGTATCCAGCTCCATCATGTCCAGAGTCAGCAGCTGGCCCTTCTTGGCGTCCTTGAGCATCTTGGCGCCCTTGGTGACCAGACCGTAGGGGATGTAGCCCATCCGGTCGGACTCCTCCTTGGTGGCGATGGAGCCGTAGGTGGTGAAGCCGCCCAGACCGTCGATGATCTCGCCGGCCTTCAGGTCCTTCTTGGCCACGGTGATGACCTCGGACACCAGGCCGCCCTTGGGCACGATGGTGGGCTCGCCGTCGATGACCATCTTGGCCACGGTCAGCGGGGTCTCCAGGTTGCACAGGTGGTAGGGACGATACAGGGTCCACAGGGGGCCGGGGCCCATGGAGTGGTAGCCCAGCTGATAGGCGATCTCCTCGTTGTCGGTGCCGACGGTCACGAACACGCCGGGGGCGATGCCGTTGACGAACTCGACCACGCCGTGACGGTTCAGGATACCGCCGTCCTGCTTCAGCTTCAGGATCTCGTTGAGCTCCTTGACGCCCTCGGTGCCGGGGGAGGTGGCGGGGCCGTGGCCGCCGATCACGTCGGGGATCAGACCGGTGGCGTTGGACATGGCGGCCATCTCCACCATGGTCTTGGTGCCGTCCTTGAAGGCGCAGAGCATCCGGGGGCTCATCTTCCGGCGGGTGGCTTCCTCCAGAACGGTGTCGGGGTTGCACTCACGGGCCAGACGGTTGTTCTTGCCCTTGCCCATGACCTTCACGTCCAGGCCCATGGCGCAGGCGAAGTCGTACAGCTCCATAACTGCGCCGGGCTCGTCGCCGGCGGTGCCGGAATAAAGAACGCCGTTGTCGCGGGCCAGCTTGTACAGGTACGGGCCGATGACGACGTCGGTCTCAACGTTCATAACCAGGTAGTGCTTGTGGTTCAGAATGGTCTCCTGGCCGATGTGAGCGCCCAGGTCGGTGTGGCCGGTCACGTCGATGACGCAGTCCACACAGTTCATGGTGGTGACGATGTGATAGTCCTCGGTGACCACGTAGCGGCCGGCCTCGGCCAGACGGTTGGCCTCCTCGAGGGTCTTGGCGACGGCGATGTCGTCATCGGCCACGCCGGCCTTCCGGAAGGCGTTGACGGCGTTCTCAATGATGATGTCGGACAGGACCACGGGCTTGATGCCGTGCATCTTGACCATCTCCACCACCATGCCGCGGCCCATCTGACCGGCGCCGATGACGCCGACCTTGATCTCCTTGCCTGCAGCTTCCCACTGGAGAAGCTTCCTGTTCATGTTGAGCATAATGCGTTTCCTCCTGTTAAATAGATAGTGGGCAGCCGGACAGCGGATCCCACGCCGGAGCGGATGATCTGCCGCCCGACTGCCCTGGATCAATGAATTTCATCCCGGATACCGGCGAAGTCCGCCGGCAGGGAGATCGTCAGAAGATCTGGATCTCTCCGCCGACCCGGACGTCGTCCGCGGTCAGATCTTCGCCCTCCAGCATGATGGAGCCGGGCATCTGCGGCTCGGGTCCGCCCTTGAAATTCAGCGTGCAGTGTCCCAGCGTGCGCAGGGTGTGCACCGCCTCCGTTCCGACGGCGGAAATGGTGAAGCGCTTGCCGCAGATCATGACGGTGTCGCCCACCTCCGGATCCCCCTCCAGGGGGACGATGGGATGAAGGATCGCCAGATCCTTCAGCTCCTCCGGAGCGTTCTCATTGAAAATAACAATAAAGTTGTACTCGCTCACGTCGTTGGGAAGAAGAAAATCCAGAGCCATTTCTCCCCATTCAAGAATGGTTGTCGAAAACTTCATGGAAGCCTCCTGTTATACGCACGCGGGAACGGCACTATCAGCCGGTGTACAGGCCGATGCTGAAGAGATAGGCAATCAGCACGGACACGGGGCCGGTGATCAGACGGGAATACAGAACGGCGGGAACGCCCAGCTCGATGGTGTCGGGCTCAGCCTCGCCCAGGGACAGGCCCACGGGGATGAAGTCGGCGCCGACCTGCGCGTCGATGGCGAACAGAGCGGGCAGGGAGAACTGGGGAGGAATGGTGCCCTTGCCGATCTCGGCGCCCAGCAGCACGCCGACGATCTGAGCGATGACGGCGCCGGGACCCAGGACCGGGGACAGGAAGGGCAGCGCGCAGATCACGGAGATCAGCAGCATGCCGGGCAGGGTGGAGCAGAAGGGGGCGATGGTGTTGGCGATGACGTTGCCCAGACCGCTGGCGCTGATGATGCCCAGGATCGTGGAGGTGAAGGCCATGAAGGGCAGGATGTTGGTGATGACCATCTGGATGCTCTCACGGCCGGCCTGGAAGAACTTGGCGACGACCTTGCCGACGCCCACGCCGATGCGGGTGATGATGTTGGCCTTCTTGCCCTCGTTCATGGCGGCAACCTCGGCCTTGGCCTCCTCCTTGGTCTTGGGGCCGTTATCGCGGACGACCTCCTCGGCGGGGGCGGCGGCCTCAGCCTCGGCCTCGTCGGCGAAGGACAGGCAGGACTCCTTGACGTCGGAGACGTAGATGTCCTCGGTGATGTACTGGGCCAGAGGGCCGGCCTTGCCCACGGGCATCAGGTTCACGGTGAAGATGCGCTTCTTGGGATAGACGCCGCAGCGGGCGGTGCCGCCGCAGTCCACAACCGCCAGCAGGACCTCGTCATCAGGGGCGCCGCCCTTGAAGCTGTCCACGACGGTGCAGCCGGTCATGTCGGCGATCTTCTGGGCCAGGGGGTGGATACCGCCGCCGGTCACGCAGAGGATCTTGTTCTTCTTCTCGGTGGCCTTGACAACCAGGGGGCCGCCCCAGCCGGCGGAGCCGCGGGTGATCTTAACAGCTTTATACATCTCTCTCGGCCTCCTTACTTGTTCGCGTTCTTGCGCAGAACGGCGTAGATGCGCTCCGTCACGAGACCTCTGATCAGGATGACGATGAGGCCGACGATGAAGTAGCGGATTGCCAGGGCGCCCAGGTTCAGACCCAGGGTGGTAATGCCGGTCGCGATGCCCATGTACACGAAGAGCTCACCGGGGTTGGCGTGGGGGAACAGACCGGTCACGGGATGCACAAAGGAAACGGCGGAGTCATAGTAGGCGGGTTTGTATTTTTCGTCCACGAAACGACCAAAGGTGTAGCACATGGGGTTGCCCAAGAACAGGACGGCCAGCACCGGCAGGATGAGATAACGGCCGATGAAATTGCCGGTGACTTTCTGGGCGAAGCGGGTGACACGCTCCTCACCGATCAGCTTGATGATGGAGTTAACCGCCGTCATCAGGCAGACCACCATGGGGATAATGCCGGTTACCCAGCCCCAGAAAGTGCTGCCGCCAGCTTCGAACAGGCTGATGAAGCCGGCTGCGATTTTAGAGAAAAATTCCATACATACCTCCTCGTTTGATTTTTGTTCTCTCTTCCAGGGGATTTGCGTGGGATCGCGGGAACAAAAGGAGACCGGACGGCGGCGGAGCTCAAACGCCGGCGGCAGGACCCCCGTTTGCCGTTTGACGGAGGGACGCGACGCCTCCCCCGTCCGGGAAATACAAAAACCGGAACGGGCGGGAAAAATCGCGCATCCGTCAACTTTATCCCATTATATAGGTAAATAATAATGCTGTCAAATACTATTTGTGCGGGTTTTTCATAGGAAACGCCTATGATTCGCCAAAAAAAGAACCCTCCCGGCCGCCGGGGGCGGCGGGGAGGGCGGAGAAAAAAGTGGGCGGGGGGGGTCACAGACGGCCGGCCCTGACGGCCTCCATGGCCTCCGTCAGGGAGGAGAAGAGGGCGGCGCAGGAGGACTTCAGGTCGTCGGTGGGCGGGAAGAGGTCCACGATCATCACGGTGGCGCAGCCGGCGGCCACGCCCGCCCGGGCGCCGCTGATGCTGTCCTCCAGCACGTAACAGTCCTCCGGGGCCAGGCCCAGGCGCTCCGCCGCCAGCAGGAAGATGTCGGGAGCGGGCTTGCCGTTTTTCACCTGGTCGCCGCTGACGATCACGTCGAAGTACTCCCGCAGGCCGGCGTTTTTCAGGTTCTCCAGGATCATCTCCCGCCAGCTGCTGCTGGCCAGGGCCATTCGGACGCCCCGGCTCCGGAAGTACTCCAGGATCTCCCGGGCGCCGGGCCGCAGGGGCAGGTGGCGGCGCACCTCCTCCCAGACCCAGTTCATGCCGTCCCGATAGAACTGGAGGGGATCGCCGACCGAGGGGTAGTACCGGTGGATCACACGGGTGGCGGGCTCCTCGGGCACGCCGGCCATGGCGTGGCGGAACTCGTCCGTCAGGGCGACGCCCCACCTGTCGGCGGTGACCGCCCAGGCCCGGCGGTAGAGACGCTCGGTATCGGTCAGGGTGCCGTCCATATCGAAAATAGCGCCTGGTTTCATAGAAATGGACCTCTTTCTCTCGTGATATGCCGCCCTCACCGGAGGGCGTTTGCCTGGAACTGGCGGTTGTAGGCCAGGACGAATTTCCGGAACCGCTCGGCGGCGGGCCCGTGCTTCCGGCCGGCCCGGACCACCAGGAAGGTCTCCCGCTCCAGGTTCAGCTTCGGCATGGGGACCGTGGTGACGTCGCTGCGGAGCAGCTCGTCGGACAGGACCGAGAAGGCCCAGCCCAGACCCTGGGCCACCAGGCCGCCGATGGCGATGGCGGAGGCCCGGTAGCGGATGTCCGGGCTCATGCCCAGCCCGTCCCAGAACTCCCGGACCTGGGCGTCCATGGCGGAGCCGGCGATGTTGGAGACGCAGGGGCGGCCGATCAGATCCTCCGGCTCCACGGACTCCATGCGGCTCAGGGGGTCGTTCCGGGAGACGATCAGCGCGAAGGGGCGCTTGAACAGGGGATAGAGGGTCAGGCCCTCGGTGCCGGCGGTGCCCCGGGCACAGAAGCCGAAGTCGATCCGGTCCTCCCGGACGCTGTTCATGACGGCGGGCGAGCTGGCCACGTCGGACTCGATACGGACGTGCCGGTTCTCCTGCCGGCTGAGGAACTGGCGGATCAGATTGGGGATATAGTCCGTGGGCAGGGGCTCCGTGTGGGCGAAGCGGATGCGGCCCTGATTCTCCTGATAGATGTGCTGGGCGGCGTCCTCGGCCCGGCTCTGGGCCTCCACCACCTCCCGGGCATAGGCCAGGAACTGGCTGCCCTCACGGGTCAGCAGGATCCGGCGGCCCACCCGCTCGAACAGGGGAAAGCCCAGCTCGCTCTCCAGCTTGTTGATGGACTGGGTGAGGCTGGGCTGGGAGATCATCATCTCCCGGGCGGTCTGGGTCAGATGGCCGGTCCTGGCCACGCCCACAAAATATTCCAGCTGCGCAAGCGTCATGGGGATACCTCCCGATCGGGGCGGGCGGACGCCCGCCGGACTCATTGGGGGAGCGCCGGTTACCGGCCGAGACCGAACAGGCCCTTGCGTCTGGCCTTCTGCACCAGCAGGATGCGGCCCTGGTTGATCCGCTCCTCATACTCCTCGGGGTAGAAGCGCTTTTCCAGGGCCTCCGCGGCCTGGATATAGCCCCGGTAGTAGCGGCGCTTCTTCTCGTCCATGCCGAAAAAGTCGTTGAGCAGCTCCAGGATATGGGTGCCCGCCAGGGTGCGCCAGGGCAGGGCCTCCTTGTGGCGGAAGCGGGCGATGATGGACATGCCCTCCATGGCCTCCACGTCGGTGATGACGCCCTCCTTGTCGCAGGCGATCAGCACGATGTGGCCCACGAAGCCCTTTTTCTGGCCGATACCCACGGTGCCCTTGGGACGGATCCGCTTCAGGGCCTTCTGATAGTCCTTGATCTGGATCCAGGTGCCCAGGGACTGAAGGATAAACAGCGCGAAAATGACGCCGAACGCCCAGTTCATGCCTTCCCTTGTCATATTTCCACCTCTTTTTCCGGAGTTGTTCCTCGTCTGGTCAATTGTATCAAACGGGAGGGGAACGTGTCAAGAATTACCGGCGGGGCGCCGGGGCCCCCGGCGGCGCAGGTTTTTTTTACGCAAATCCGCAAACAGGGGTTGACATCCGGCGCGGACGTGTGTAATATGAACATATGAACAATAATTCATATATAACGCGGACGGAAAGGAGCGAAAAGACGATGAAGAAGACCTACAAGATCGAGGTGGACTGCGCCAACTGCGCCAACCTGATGGAGGAGACCGCCCGGAAGACGCCGGGCGTGAAGGAGTGCACCGTCAGCTTCATGACGCTGAAGATGAAGGTGGAGTTCCAGGAGGGCGCCGACCCGGCCGCCGTCATGGAGGCCGTGCGCCGGAACTGCAAGAGGGTGGAGGACGACTGCGAGATCTACCTGTAAAGGGCAGGCGCGTCGTTCTCTTCCCGGAGGGGGAGAGAACATGAACAAAAAGCAGAAAAAGCTGCTGACCAGGATCCTGGCGGCCGCCGTGCTGTTCGTGCCGCTGTACCTGATCTCGGAGGGGATCATTCAGATCGAGCTGCCGAAGCCGGCGCTGCTGGCGCTGTTTCTGGCGCCCTATCTGCTGGCGGGACACGACATCCTGCGCAAGGCGGCGCGGGGGATCCTGAAGGGCCAGGTGTTCGACGAGAACTTCCTGATGGCCGTGGCCACCGTGGGCGCCATCGTCCTGGGCGAGTACGGCGAGGGCGTGGCGGTGATGGTGCTGTACCAGGTGGGCGAGCTGTTCCAGAGCATCGCCGTGGACAGGAGTCGCCGCAGCATCACGGAGCTGATGGACATCCGGCCCGACTACGCCAACATCGAGGCGGACGGGCAGCTGGAGAGAGTGGACCCGGACGAGGTGGAGGTGGGCAGCATCATCGTGGTGCAGCCCGGCGAGAAGGTGCCCCTGGACGGCGTGGTGGCCGAGGGCAGCTCCGCCCTGAACACCGCTGCCCTCACCGGCGAGAGCCGGCCCGTGGACGTGACCGTGGACGATCAGGTCCTCAGCGGCAGCGTCAATATGACCGGCGTGCTGAAGATCCGCACCACCAGGGAGTTCGAGGAGTCCACGGCGTCCAGGATCCTGGATCTGGTGGAGAACGCCGCCTCCCGGAAGGCAAAGGCGGAGAGCTTCATCTCCCGGTTCGCCCGGTACTATACGCCCATCGTCTGCTATGGGGCCCTGGCCCTGGCGGTGCTGCCGCCCCTGTTCTGCATGGCGACGAAGATCGGCATGGGGAGCTACGCCTCCGTGGGCGCCCTGTGGGGCGACTGGGCCCTGCGGGCCTGCACCTTCCTGGTGATCAGCTGCCCCTGCGCCCTGGTGATCAGCATCCCCCTGAGCTTCTTCGCGGGGCTGGGCGGCGCCGGCAGCCAGGGGATCCTCATCAAGGGCTCCAACTATCTGGAGACCCTGGCCCGGGTGCGGACGGTGGCCTTCGACAAGACCGGCACCATCACCAAGGGCAACTTCGCCGTGGAGACGGTGCACCGGAGCCCCCTGGAGGCGGAGAAGCTGCTGGAGTACGCGGCCCACGCCGAGTGCCACTCCAACCACCCCATCGCCCGGAGCATCCGGGAGGCCTGGGGCGGGCAGGCGGACATGGACCGGGTGGGCGAGGTGCAGGAGCTGGGCGGCTACGGCATCGTGGCCCGGGTGGACGGGCGGACCGTGGCCGTGGGAAACGAGCGGCTCATGAACCGCCTGAACGTGGCCCATGAGGAGTGCTTCCACGCGGGCACCGTCATCCACACGGCCATCGACGGGGCCTACTTCGGCCACATCGTCATCGCCGACCAGCTGAAGGAGACCTCCCGCCGGGCCGTGGAGGAGCTGCGCCGCGCCGGCGTGGAGCGGATCGTCATGCTCACCGGCGACGGCGAGGCCGTGGCGGCCAAGGTGGCCGCCGACGTTGGCCTGACGGAGTACCGGGCCGGACTGCTGCCGGCGGACAAGGTGAGCCGGGTAGAGGAGCTGCTGGCGGAGAACGCCGGCGGGAAGAAGCTGGCCTTCGTGGGCGACGGCGTCAACGACGCACCCGTCCTGGCCCGGGCCGACGTGGGCATCGCCATGGGGGCCCTGGGCTCCGACGCCGCCATCGAGGCGGCGGACGTGGTGCTGATGGACGACGACCCGGTGAAGATCGCCCGGGCCATCCGGATCTCCCGGAAGTGCCTGAGGATCGTGAAGGAGAACATCGTCTTCGCCCTGGGGGTGAAGCTGGTGTGCCTGGCGCTGGCCGCCCTGGGCATCGCCAACATGTGGGTGGCCGTGGCCGCCGACGTGGGCGTGATGGTGCTGGCGGTGCTCAACGCCATCCGCTGCCTGTTCGTGAAGAACCTGTGAGAGAAGACGGGCCCCTGCGGCCGCGTCCTTTTCCCCGGTCCTGCTCCGCCTGCAGTCAAACAAGAAAAGGGAGATGTCCGGAGACATCTCCCTTTGTTCATGGGGTCATTTGCTCGGTTATTCATTCCTGCGCCCCGACGCGCTTCCGGAAGCGCCTGAAAAGGATGGCGAAAGCGATCAGATTCGCGGCAGCCGTGATGATCCAGGAGATCGGATAGACGACGTACAGGGCAGACAGCGAATGGTGGCCGGCAAAGAACGTAAAGATCCACAGCAGGCGGAACGCGCAGCTGCCGGAAAGAGAGATGACCATGGGCTGGATGGAATACCCGATGCCCCGCAGAGAGCCCACAAGCGTGTCCATGAGTCCGCAGATGAAGTAAGGCAGACAGATGTACATCATGCGGGTCCGCCCGATCGCGATCACCTCGGGGCTGCCCGTGTAGATCCTCAGCAGGGTCGGGCTTGCCAGGTATGCCGTTCCGCCCAGGACGACGCCGATGACCGTCACGATCAGCACGGCGTGCCCCATGATCTTCCACGCCCGGTCGTACTTTCCCGCGCCCACGTTCTGGGCCGTGAAGGACAGGTTGGCGTCATGCATGGACCGCATCGCCTGGTAGACGAAGCCCTCTATGTTCTGCGCCGCGGTGTTTCCGGCCATGACCACCGAGCCGAAGGAGTTCACCGACGACTGGACGACCATGTTGGACAGGGTGAAGACCGTGCCCTGGAGGCCCGAGGGGAGGCCTATCTTCAGGATGCCCGCCAGCTTGGATTTCGAGATCTTCAGCTCTTTCGGATCAAAGCGGAGGGAGCCGTTGTTGTAGTAAAGGCACCGCACCACCAGATAGCTGGAGAGCAGGTTGGAGATGACCGTTCCGATGGCCACGCCGGCCACCCCGATCCCCACCGCCAGGACGAAGAACAGGTTGAACAGCACGTTGGCCGCGCCGCCGATGCACAGGAAGAACAGGGGCCGCCGGGTATCCCCCACCGCCCGCAGGCAGGCCGCGCCGAAGTTGTACAGGAGGATTACCGGCGCGCCGAGCACATAGATCCGGAAGTAGACGACGGCCTGGCCGATGACATCGTCGGGCGTCTTCAGCAGCTCCAGCAGCGGCCGGGCCAGGCAGAAGGCCACCGCGCCCACGAAGGCGCCCAGGATGACCGCCAGGACCAGCGCCGTATGCAGCGTCTCGTTCATCTCACGGAAGCGCCCGGCCCCGTAATAGCGGGAGACCATGACGTTGGCCCCGATGGACAGGCCCATGAACAGCCCGATGAACAGGTTCACCGCGGCGGCGCAGGCGCCCACCGCCGCCAAAGCCGTGGTGCCCACCAGCCGCCCCACCACGATGACGTCCACCGCGTTGAAGAGGAGCTGCAGCATGCCGGAGGCCATCACGGGGAGCGCGAAGATGAGCATCTTCTTCAGGAGCGAGCCCTGCGTCATATCCATTTCATATGTCTTTGCCATGATGTCGTCACCGCTTTCAACATGACCGGCCCGTATCGGGCGCAGGGAGACTGCTGTTGCGCCGGTACCTTAGAGATATCACATACCGGCGGAAAAAACCATACCAAAAAGTGCTAAAAAACAGGGGTAATTCGGCAAAATATATGACAGATAGGATACGGAGAAAGAGGCCCCGGCGCGGATGCGCCGGGGCCTCTTGCGTTTGATTCGGCAGGGGAGGATCAGTCCTCGAAGGGGAAGTGATAGGGCAGGCCGAACCGGTCGCGCAGACCGATCAGCTCCTTCTGGATGGACTCGCCCACGGGCACGCCCTTGTCCTTCCGGTCCTGCCAGGCCTCCCACTCCTTCTCGCCGGCGGTGTAGATCCGCTCGGCACCGGGGGCCTTCTCGGAGGCGCGCAGGCCACGGCAGATGTCGCCGGCGGTCTTCTTAAAGGTGTCCAGACCCATGAAGAACTCCGGATTGATGACGAAGAAGAAGTGGCCCAGGTGGTAGAAGGCGTTCTTGCCGTCGGCGTCCTTGCCGCTGAGGGCCTTCATGAAGGGGCCGCCGCACAGGGCCGCGGACAGGATCTCCACGATGGTGGTGAAGCCGTAGCCCTTGTAGCCGCCGGTGGCCTCGCCCAGGCCGCCCAGGGGCAGCAGGGCGCACTTGCCGGCCCGCATATCCCGGAGGATCTGGCCGGAGTCGGTCATGGTGCCGCCGTCCTTGGTGACCACCAGGCCGGCCGGGGTCTCCTTGCCGCTGCGCTCATAGAACTCGATCTTGCCGTTCTGGACGGTGGAGGTGGCGCAGTCGAAGTTGAAGGGGAACTCCTCGTCGGTGGGGATGGTGAAGGTCATGGGGTTGGTGCCCATCATGGGCTCCACGCCCCAGGTGGGGGCCACGGAGGGCCGGGCGTTGGTGCCGGAGATGCCGATCATGCCGGCCTTCTCGGCCATGGTGGTCCAGTATCCGGCGATGCCGTAGTGGGTGGAGTTGCAGATGGCGCCGCCGGCCATGCCGTACTGCTTCGCCTTTTCGATCAGCATTTCCATCATCTTATAGGAAGCGACCATGCCCATGCCGTTGTTGGCGTCCA
>JAEEGL015906863.1_pt1 | contig 11193 bp, 7 predicted proteins | sample 9134231 | NCBI WGS metagenome assembly JAEEGL01 (sample SAMN16246548, study PRJNA631951) | gut metagenome | biome: gut microbiome; feature: rumen; material: fiber-attached | host: Bos | place: Iran: Karaj | collected 2018-10
AACTTCTCTTTTTTCAATTAAATCACTTTTATTACCAACAATAACAACACTTCTCATATTTGAACTTTGATTTGTAATATTATAAAAATCATTTACCCATTTTTGAACATCATTAAAAGAATCTTTATTTGTTAAATCAAATACTACAATTGCTCCATGGGCACCTCTATAATAACTTGTTGTTATTTGTTTATATTTTTCCATTCCTGCTGTGTCCCAAATTTGAAGTTTTATATTTTGATTATTTATTTTTATTTTTTTTAATATGAAATCTACTCCTATTGTACATTTGTATGATTCTTCATATTTTTCATTTATGTATCTATTTATTATACTTGTTTTTCCTGTTCCAGAGTTTCCTATTAAAATTAATTTAAAGATGAATTGGAAAGATTCTTCATTGTGATCTTCATTTTGTGAATTTGAGTTATTCATTTTAAAATATAATGTGATTAAATGAGTGAATTATAAAAGACTAATATATTTTTTTTATTTATAATATTCTTTAATAATATATTAAAACATTTATTTATATGATTTTAAAAATTAATATTTTTAAAAATTGAACAAAAAAAAAAATTACTTTAATTCATATTATTAAAAAATATTTTATTTAAATGAATCCAAATGAAAACCCTAATCAAAATAAAGAAATATTAAAAAAAGAAATAATGGAATTTGGATTTGATGAAGAAAAAGTAGATTTAGCAATGAAATTATCATCAGATAAAGAAGAAATATGTAATTTAATAGTAAGAATGATAGAAGAACCAGAATTTTATAATCAAATGAAATCAAATACTCAATTAAACCAAAATCAAAATAATAATAATAACAATTCATTATTTTCTAATTTTTCAAATATATTACAAAACTTATCAAATCCTCAAGAATATAAAATGGTAATTGTAGTAAGAAATGATTTAAAAATGTCAATAGGGAAAACTGCAGCTCAAGTCGGACATGCAGTATTAGGAGCATATCAAAGATCAATGAATAAAAATGCTTTATTAGTTAATAATTGGCAAAATTTTTCAGGACAAGCTAAAATTGTTTTACAAGTTAATTCTGAAAAAGAATTAAATGATATTGAAGATAATGCAAAAAAAAATGGTTTAGTTACTTGTCTTATTCGTGATGCTGGAAGAACTGAAGTTGAACCTAATACTCCTACTTGTTGTGCTATTGGTCCTGATATTGTTAGTAATATTGATAAGATTACTGGAAATTTAAAATTGTTATAATATTGGTTTTTTTAAAGGAAGTATATATTATTTATTTATTTTATTGTTTTTTTTTGAAAATGTTTTTTACGTTAATTGTTTTATTTATAATTTATTATTTTAAATATTGTTTTTATTTACTTATTTTTATTTATAATTATAATTTATTTATAATTTCGATTTTGTATGGAAGGTATTCTATATTTTTTTTTGAATATATTTTTGATATGTTTATTATTAAATTTCTTGTTTCGATTTTTTCATAAAAAGTTGAATATGATTTTTTCAAAGGTATAAATGTTATATTATTTGTTTTATCTATTTTTTCTAATAAAGCAATAAGTCCTTTATTTTCAAAATCTTTAGAAATAATTTTGTAATCATCTATTATTATATTTTTATTATCTTCTTTATCATCTGAAATTAAATAATTGTCAATATCATTTTCTTTTTTTATATTTAAATTAGGACATTTAATTTCAGTTATTAATTCATCTTGAAAAATAGAATTATCTTGAAAACTTTTAGAAAAAGAAAAATTATTCATATTAGTATCTTCTTCTTCAAAATTTTCATTATCTAAATCATATAAATCTTTTTCATCCTTTTTAAAAATTTTATATAAAATATTTTTTTTTTCTTTATAAATTAATACAAATTCTTCAGGAATTAAATTAGAATAAGTATTTTGAATATCATTTTCAAAAATATGATTTGGCAATTGAGAAATATAAATTAGAAAAAATTCAAAAAGTGAAATAGAATCAACATTAAATTTAATAGCATAACAAAATATTTTTAAAATTTTTTCAGTTGAACATAAAGGATTTTGTAAATTTAAAATAATATACATTATCCAAACTTTAACTTCAGATAATAAATAATAAGTAGAATAAGAAGAACAATTTAATGAACCTTCTTTATTAATTGATATTGAATTTTTTTTAAGAAATTCATTTAATTTTTTAATAGCAATATTTTTCACTAAAGAATTTGGAATATTAAAATCAGTAACTTGTGAAATTTTCTTTGAATCTAAATTATAAAATGATGAATAATTAAAAGATGTCATAAATGAAAACCAAAGTTCATTTAATTCATTTTTTTCTTGAGTATAATTGAAATGACCTGTCATTATTATATTTTCTTTGTTAAAAGACATTTTTAAAACTAATATTTTTTTTTCAAAAAAAAAAAAATAATTTTAATTAAATTTTAAAGAATAAGAAAATAAATGAGTTTTTTAAATAACAAAGATAAAATTTCAAAAAAATCAATAATAAAAAGTTCATCTGCTCCAAATATAAATAATAGAAATAGATATTATCAAATAAGACCAGTAAAGTAAATAAATAAAATTAAAAAAAATATTAAATAGAATTTATGAAAGATTCCTTAAACCAACAGAAAATGGAATTTCTGCAACAGGAATATTTAATGACTTTATAAAAAAAGATTTAATTAAACCAAATGAAAAAAAATCAATTTATGAAAAAATAACTTATACAGATAGAAATCATTGGTCACTTCATACTTCAAAAAATTGTACAAATTTAAAATATTTACCAATTGTTGAACAATTTAAACAATATTATTTTCCAAAATTAAATAATGAAAAAGCATCAAAAACTTATTTAAAAAGTGATTTTATTTCAATTAAATCACCAGAAATAAAAAAAAGAGATAATAATTATTCATTTTTAGAAGAAAAAAATAAATTTGGTGTTCAATCAGAATCACATAGTGAATGGAAAGATAAAGCAAATAGAATTTCATCAATTAATAAATCATATGTTGATTATAATATTATTTCACATGAAAAAAATCCTTTTTTTCAAAAATCAAAATTTCTTGATAAAAGTGTTTATAATATTCAAAAAGGTTTTGGAAATTATGCTGATGAAATTTCAACTGCTGCTATTAATTTTAACCCACAACATTCAAATGTTTTAAAAAATAATCCAAATATATTTAAAAAATATAATGGAATATTTTCTCATATTTATGATGTTTCTCATCGTAATGGTTATATTTATTATCCATTTGAATTAAAATCAATGAAAATTAAAAAAAACAATTAAAAAGAAAAATTTAAAAATATAAATAAATTTAAATTCTATATAATATATTTTATATTTTTTTAATAATATTTTTTATATTAAGTTTTTAATTAAGATGATTATTCATTCAATAATAATTCTCCTTATAATGAAAAAAGATTGAGAGAAATAAAAAAATTTGAGAAACTATATACATTAAAATAATAAATAAATCATATATAACTTAATGAATTTTTATTTTCTTCATTAAGAATATATTTTATCTTTGCTAATTTTTCAGCATATTTTAAAGGAGCAGGAATTCTAACAGGACCTCTCCAATTAGAATAAAGAAAACATAAATCAAAAGATAATTTAGGTAATAATTTATGTATATTCATTGTACCATACATAACTCTATAATTTGTAGGAGTTGCAGTTCCTTGACCAACTTTTTGTGGTTGAATATAATATTCAAATACATCATTCCTAACTGCTTTTCTAGTTACTAATAAACCATTTTCTGGATTTTGATAAAAAGATTCTTCATTATTATCTAAAGTTTCTTCAGTATCTATTTCAAAAAATTTAATTGATGATCTTTTATTAACTAAAATATAATAATATGGAATTTTTAAACCTTTTAAATATTCTAATGGTGAATTACCATTTAAATTATTATCAATTTGTTCTATTTCAATATTAATTATATATTCTTTTCCTTCACTAATTCCTTGTCTATATATTATAATTCCATCTGGCATTTTATTATTTTTTATAAAATATTCTGTTAATGCTTCATTTATAAAATTAGAAATACAAATACCTTTATTTATTTCATCTGCATTTACATTTTCTTTTTTATTTGTATATTCTGTAAAATCATTATTTATTGTTGCACAATATGATAATGATTGATATGGAATTTTATCTATTATTAATCTACTTGAATTAATTCCAACTATCATTAAATTCATACTTTGAATTTGTTTATCAAAATCTACTTTATATGATATTCCACCTATTTTATTATTCATTTGAATTAATATATTACTTACTACTGACATTCCATTTTTTTTACTAAAAGAATTAGTTAAAACAAATTGTGTTATTATTCCTTTTTTTTCATTTGCAAATAATTTTAATTCATCATATAAACCAATTCCATTTAAATAATTATCAAGCATTACTATTATTATATTATATTTTTTATTTTCACCACATTTTTCTATTTCTTTTTTCCAAGTATTTATATTTTCTGTTTTTAATGCTCTATAATCTTTTTTTCCTATTATTAATCCATAACCACTTGCAGATTGTTTTATTAATTCAAAAAATTTTCTTTTTGATTGTTCATAATCTTCATGATAAATACAAATAAAATTAATTTCTTTTGGTTTTATAATTTTAAATGGTTTTAATGCATTTTTAATTTTAATATTATTTTTTCCTAATAAAAATGGACTTTGCATAATTTGACCTTCAAATTTTTCTTTTTTTGCATCTAATATATCAATTCCAAAATCATTTTTTTTTTCAAATGAACTTTCTAATTTTTTAATTATTTTTTCACCATTAATATATTTTTCTTTAGTAATAGGAGTTTTTTCATTTATAATCGACAAAATATCATTTATATTTTCAATTTTATTATTTGGTGATAATTTTGTTTTTTCATATATTTTATTTAATAATATTTTATCATTTATCATTTCTTCACTTAATCCTACAATATGACATACTTCAGGAGGAAATAATTGTTTATTATTAATTTCATTTTTACCTTTTTGTTTAATTACTATTAAAGGAGAATTTTTATCAATTTCAATATTATATGTATCTTTATAATATTGATAATAACTTTTTGATGATTGTCCTATTTTAATATTAGTAATATTTGCTTTTTTTTCAAAATCAATTAATTCAACTTTAAATCTTTGATTTGTATGACTTGTTTCAATTACTTTATCTTGAAACCATTTATTAATTTTTGTTTTTTCATCTCTTGTTATTTTTTTTGGATTATTACAAAAAGATTCAATTAATTGAAGACAATTTAATTTTGACATTATTTTTGTTTTTATATCAACATTAAGATAAAATCCATTTTCAAGTACCATAACTTTTGTAATAAAACCAGGCATTAATGTAATATCATTATAATAATCATTTGCTTCTAATAATTCTTCTTTATCTTTATTACCAAATAATTTCATAACATATTTTAATGATGGATTATGTCTTAATATTTCTTTTATCATTATTTCAAAAATTGTTTTTATTACTTTTCCACCTTCTTTTTTATATTGTTCCATCATATAATTCATATCAGTTTTTAATGATATTGTTTCTTTTGTTGGTTTTATTATTAATGAATATTTATTATTATTTAATTGAATTAATTTTTCTTTTACATCTTCTAATTTTTTTTCACTATAAAATGCATCTCCTGCTAATAAATATGTTCCATATTCTTTTTTTATTTCATCATGTTCCATATTTATTATTCTTCTTTTCATTTTTGTTGATAAATAAATATTTGAACCATCTATAATTTTGAAATCAAGGGAATATTGATATAAATCTTTATTCTTTGTTATTATTATTTTATATAAATTACTAAATAATGAAACATCTTTTTCAATGAAATTTAAACCTGATAAATATGGATTCTTAAAAAATTTTATTACATTCTCTTCATAATCTAAACTTTCAATAGCTGAAGTATTATCAGCAGTTCCAATACTAAATTCCATTTTTTATTATTAAATTATTTTTACAATTTGATTTTATATAAAAAAAAAATAGAAATTAATAATTATTTAGATAATTATTAACAATATTATATTCAAATAATAAAAAAAAAATAAATATAATAATTAAAGATATTTCATTGAACAAGTAGAAAAATATTAACAAAAAATTTAAATAAGAATTTTTTTAGTAAACACATTTAAATAATAAAATAAAGTTCATATATATACCAAAAAAGACACAAATAAAATCCAAATATAAATTTAAATAAAACCAATAAAAGAAGAAAAATTAAAAAAAAAACTTTACTTTTTGAAATAAATACTAGACTTAGTAAAATCATTAGAAACAACATCAATATTAACATCACTTCCTTCTGGTGAACTAGTATAAACAAAAGAAGTAGATCCTTCAGTTTCAGGAATATGATCTAAAATATTTTTTCCTAAAGTTTCATCCATATCAAAAAAAATAATTCCAGTTAAAATCCCAAAAAGAGAAAATAAATAATTAGAATTTTTACCAAAAGTAGAAGTTAAAGGAGAAACAATCATAGCACCGAATCTAGAAACTAAATAAGAAAAACCACAAATTGTTCCTCTAATTGGTGTAGGGAATAATTCAGGAGTATAAATAAAAATAACATTAAAAGTTGCAGCAAAGCCAAAAGTAGAAAAAAATATTAAAATACTTTTTAATAAATCTGATTGAAAATACATATAAAGAAAAAATGATATTCCTCCTAATAAACTTCCACCAGACATTATTGGAATTCTACCAAAAATATTACTTAACATTCCACTTGATAATTCACTTGATATTTCTCCTGAAAATGCTAATATAATATCAGTAAAAAAATCTCCTCCCATTGTTCCTAAATTTAATATTATACCATAAAAACAAAAACCTGAAGAAAACCATATTATGAAATTATATATAAAATTCTTTCTTTGAGATTTAAATGATATTATATCAAAAATTGAATAAGTTTTTGATTGAGTTTTATTTTGTGATGATATATTATTATTATTATCTGTATTTAATAAATTTTTATTATTATTTATAAAAGTTTGCCATTGTTTTAAATTTCCATTTATAATTGCAATTTGTTCTAAACATTCTAAACATTTATCATTTAATTGTTGACTATTTAACCATCTTGGACTTTCTACAAAATATTTTAAAGCAAGATAAGTTATAATAATTTCAATAATTGAAAATAAAAAAAATAATAATCTCCAATTATTAATATAATAAAAATATAATCCAATACCAATTCCACTAAGAGGATATATTGCATTTGTAAAACTCATAATAATATTACTAATACTTCTTGGAATATATTCTGCTACAATGACACTTGACATTCCATATGCGAAAGATGCTAATCCAGAAAAGAAAAAAATAAAAAGTAAATGTGTTGGATTAATTGCGAAAAATGTATTAATTTGTAAAAAACAAGAACAAAGTAATAATATTAAAAAAAGATTTTTTCTACCATATTTATCTGGTATTGTACTAAAAAAAACACAACCTAAAATTCCACCAAAGAAAAAAAGTGTACTAAACAAAGGAATAAAATAAGCATTTTCACAATATAAATTAAAAGAATATGCAAAATTATAAATACTTCTTTTTGGATTTGGATCTTTAATAAAATCAATTTTTCTTGGAATTGAACAAAATTCATTTGAGAAATCACATTGATAATAATTTTGAATTAAATCATCAGAATTTCTACATAAAAATCCAGGTAATTTTGTTAAAGTTGCATATGATACTGATAATATTAATGTACAAGAAGAAGTTCCTATTATTATTATTGCTATTATTTTTTGAAATTTCCCATTTTCTCCAACTGAACTTATTGCTAATTCCATAAAAAAAAAGAATTTTATTTTTTTTTCTTTTTTTTTAAATATTAAAAAAAAATTAATAAAAAAGAGTATTTTTATAAATGGATAGAGAAAAAGGAGAATATGATTTTTATTTAAGATATAATATAAGTCATAAAGGAAATTATGGTTTTGAATTTTTAGAATTTGAATTTATGCCAAATGGTAGATTAAGATATGGTAATAATTCAAATTATAAAGGAGATGGTTTAATTAGAAAAGAAGTTTATGTTACTCCTATTGTTTTAGAAGAATTAAAAAAAATAATTCGAGAATCAAAAATTTTGTTACAAGATGATTCTAAATGGCCTAAACCTGAAGCTAATAGGAGACAAGAATTAGAAATTATTCAAGATAATAAACATATTTCTTTTATTACTAGTAAAATTACTTCTTCTATGGAAATTAAGAAAAGTAATGATCCAAGAGGATTAGAAGTTTTTTATTTTTTTGTACAAGATTTAAAATCGTTTTTATTTACACTAATTTCAATGCATTTTAGAATTAAACCTTTACAAAAATAATTAATTTATATATTATGTAATTATATATATTTTTTTTTATATTTAAATTTAATTTTTTTTTATTTGATAAATTTTATATTATTCCTAATAAATGGTTAAATTAAATTCAGATTTAATATCTCGTGCTTTAAAATATGTAAATGCAGTAAAAGATTATCAATTAGATTTAAGGGGATATAAAATTAGTATAATTGAAAATTTATCAGCAACAAATGATCAATTTGGAAGTATTGATTTAAGTGATAATTCAATATCAAAAGTAGAAGAATTAAATTCATTAAATAGATTAAGATCACTTTTATTAATAAATAATAGAATTACATATATTGAAAATGATTTTGCAATTAATTGTCCAAAATTAGAAAATTTAATATTAACAAATAATAAAATTTCTGATTTAGAAGTTATTGATAATATTTCTTCATGTAAAACTCTTTTAAGACTTTCATTAGTAAATAATTTAGTTACTAAATTAAAATATTATAGGTTGTATGTTATTTATAAAATGCCAAATTTAAGAGTTCTTGATTTTCAAAAAGTAAAAAAAATTGAAAAAGAAGAAGCAATAAGATTATTTGAAAGTGAAGAAGGAGAAAAAATTATTGATAATATTAGAAAAAAAAATTTCAGTGAAGATGATAAAGAATTTAAAAAAGGATTAGAAAATATTAAAAATAATGAAAAAGTTAATAAAATTATTGCAGATAAAATTAAGAATACAAATAATTATGAAGATTTAATGAATATTAAAAAAAAAATTACTACTGGAGAAATTGTTGATGAAATTAAAAAAGAAGAAGATGAAAAAGAAAAAGAAATTGAAATAGAAAATGAAAATGAAAATGAAAAAGAAGATAAGAAAAAAAGGAAAGGAAAAGCAAAATCAAAAGGAAAAGGAAGGAAAAAAAAATAAAAATAAATATTATTTTTTATATTAATTAATAATAAAATATTTATTTTTTTATTTAAAAATGAAAATATTGATATTAATTATATTTTTATTTAGTTATTCATTATCATCATTAATATTTAAAAAAGGAATATTAGATGAATATAAAAAAGAAATAATAACAACAAATATAAAATCAATTACAAAATTATATGATTTCAAAGAAATAACTTTTGAATCTTTTAATTTTAAATATAATAATAATATATATCAAATAACAAATATAACAAATAAAAATGTGATATATAATATAAATTCAATTGATATTTTAATAAATGAGAAAAATAATTCAATTGAATTTTTTCAAAATTCAATTAATCCATTTTTAATTTTTGAAATAGAATTCAAATTAATAAATTTAGATACATCAGAATCAAAGGATGGTAAATTTAATATGACATCAGAAAATATTACAATAAAAAAAATTTATCAAAATAATCCAGAAATTAAAGGAAATACATATGTAAAATTATCATTAAAAGATTTAAGTGATTTACCAATTGATCAAAAATTTATTGAAGAAATATTAAAATTCTATTGTTATAGTCAAGAAAAAAAAATATCAAATTTATTTAATACAAAAGCAGTACAAAAATATTTTAATGAAGAAATTGAATTTCAACAAATTAAAATTCAATTAAATACTCCATCAAAAAAAAATAATACAATTAAGTTGTTTCAAAATTCGTCTCCTAAAATTTTATCTGAAAAACTTATTCAAATTCCATTAAGTGGTTCTGTAAATAATAAAAAAGTAGATCCTTTAATTGATCCTCAATTCTCATCAAAAGAAGAAAATGTTTTATATATGCATAAAGATATTTTTCATAATTTAATAAATGATAATTTATATAATTTTAATATTACAGATGAAAATAATATTGAACCTGAATATAAATTATCAATGAAATATTTAAAATTAATTATTCCTGATTTTAAATATTTATATCCTGATTCAATGAATTTAATTGCTATTAATAAAATGATTAAATTTGTTGCTTATAATGATGAAAATTATATTTTTGGAATGTTATTTATTGAAACTGAAATTAAATCACTTATTAATAATTTAGATATATTGAAATTTAATCAAGTTTTAAATATTAGTATTATAACACAATATATTTCAGATATATTCAATTTACAAATTAGTTCTATTAAAATAAATAATATTTCCATTTTAACTGAAGGTGTTAGAATTCAAAATAAACAATTATTAATTAAATGGATTAATGATTCTTATTCTCAATTTTTATTAAAAGGTGGTAGTAAATTTTTTATAAATGGAATTAATTTATTAAAAGAAAATATAATTGATTATAGTGCCATATTAAAAAAAGATGAAAATTGGATTAAATTTTTAGATAAATCAAAATATAGACATAGTATTTTTAATAGAATATATATATCTAAATAAATAAAATTAATTAATTAAAATTTATAAAAAGATAAAAAATTCTATTTTAAATTAAATTTAATTTATTTAAAATTATGGTATGTGAAGATTGTCAAAAAAAATTAAATAAATTAGTAACTGTTGATGATCAAAAAAGAAGACAATATGGTAATTTAAAAATAAAAGATTTAACATATAAAATTAAATCAAAATTCAAAATGAGATTTTGTAAAAATTGTAAAGGAAGATGTGAAGGAGAAAATAATTATTGTTTAACTTGTGCTCATAAGAATGGTATTTGTGAAATTTGTGGAAAAAAATTAATTAATACAATAATGTTTAAATTTTGTGATATTGAATCTAAAGATTATTTAAGAAAAAAAAGAAGTATGGCAAATAGTAAAATATTAAGT
>JAEEGL016403258.1_pt1 | contig 11193 bp, 12 predicted proteins | sample 9134231 | NCBI WGS metagenome assembly JAEEGL01 (sample SAMN16246548, study PRJNA631951) | gut metagenome | biome: gut microbiome; feature: rumen; material: fiber-attached | host: Bos | place: Iran: Karaj | collected 2018-10
AATGTGGATAAATTGTATAAGGAAGGCAAGGCTCTGTATGACGCAAAGAAATATACGGAGGCATTTCCAAAATTGAAGACGGCAGCTGAGAAGGGCCATAAGAAGGCTCAATACCGTCTGGGCCGCTGCTATGACAAGGGGCGTGGTACTGCAAAGAATACAGCTCTTGCCTTTCAGTGGTATTCAAAGTCTGCAGCACAGGACTACGCCAAGGCACAGTACAGAGTAGCCAAATGTTACAAGGACGGTGAAGGAGTATTGAAAGATCGCAAGAAGGCCTTTGAATATTTCACCAAGTCTGCTAATCAGGACTATGCTGAAGCCCAATATTCTTTGGGAAAATGCTACATGAAGGGCAAGGGAACTCAGGCTGACCAGAAGAAAGCAGTATATTGGTTTAAGAAGGCTGTGTCTAATGCCGATGGAGGCAGTGAGATACTGGCTGAATTACGTGCTGACGCATCCAAGGGTGATGAGGATGCAAAGGCCATACTAAAAATGATAGGAAAATAAGGCATGCTGAAAAGGTATCCTTTATCATTTGTTATTATCATTGTGATATGGGTCGTGTGTCTGATACCGGTTCCTGACACACCCCTCAGTGATTTTGACCTGGCAGACAAGTGGACACACTTCGTGATGTATGGTGTATTCTCGTTTGTGGTATGCTGCGAATGCAAAAGTATATCGTGGAAGACGATATTGCTCCCTATACTGATGGGAATCATGGTAGAACTGGCGCAGAAATATCTGACAACATGCAGGAGTGGGGAATTTGCGGACGGAGTAGCCAATACTATCGGGGTAGTGCTTGGCAATGCCTTGTATTGGATTTATAAGAAAATAAGAGGATGAAAGTTCTGTTGCTTTCTACATTCGAACATTCCGGCGGCGCAGCCATTGCTGCTGTGCGTCTGCTGAAGGCTCTGCAGAAAAACGGTGTAGAGGCAACGCTGTTATGCCGAAAAAACCTGTCGTGGTGGAAAGGAAAGCCTCAGTCTTTGAGTTCTATTTTTGAAAGACTGATAATCCTTGGCGGCAATGTCTCTACCATGTCAAACCTGTGGGCAATGGACTATGCACATTGTGGGCAGGACATTACGGAGTCAAAGGAGTATCAGGAAGCTGATGTGATACATCTTCATTGGATAAATCAGGGCTTCCTCTCATTTGGTGAACTTGACAAAATAGTGAACAGCGGCAAGCGTATAGTATGGACAATGCATGATGAGTGGTGCTTCACCGGTGGTTGCCACTATGCAGGAGATTGCCGCCACTACTTCATGGGATGCCATGACTGTCCCTATGTGAAAAAGCATGCTTTTTTTGATGCTACCCTCAAGGCTTGGGAGCATAAGCGTCAGCTATACAGCAAACGTAACATAACGTTTGTGGCATGCAGCCAGTGGCTGAGAGAACTCTCGGAGAAGAAATCTTTGGCGCAGGGTCAGAAGATTATCTCTATTCCCAATACCATTGACATGGAGATATACAAACCCCTACTTGCAACGAGGACGGATGAGATACTGTTTGTGGCTCAGAGCGTCAATGACAAGCGTAAAGGACTGAAGTATCTTGACAGAGCAGTGGAAATACTGCGTCAGCGCGGAGAGAAAGCAGAGGTTCTTGCCTTGGGACGCGACATCCCGTATATCTCTGACCCGCAGGAGATGGCTGCGCTGTATGCAAGGGTGGCATGTTTTGTTACTCCTTCCTTGCAGGATAATCTGCCGAACACTATCATGGAGGCAATGGCCTGTGGTACGCCGTGCGTAGGATTCAATGTGGGTGGAATACCTGAGATGATAGACCATAAGGTGAATGGCTATGTTGCACGATATATGGATGCCGTTGACCTCGCAGATGGTATCAGCTATGTTCTGGCAAACAGGAAAGAACTGGGTGAGGCTGCACGAAAAAAAGTAGCAGAGGCATATTCCGAGGAATACATTGCCAAAAAATATAATGATGTATATTGTGGCTTAATATATTGATTGCATGAAATTGTTTGGCATTTTTAGGATACGCAAAGGAGAACGATGGGGCGCTGTAGTGGCATTCATCGTCTCGGTATTACTTAATGCCATTAACATAGTACGCTATGCTGACAAATTCAGCATTGTCGGAAAAGATACATGGGGCCAGTTTGTAAAAGCGTGGCATTTGTCGGGATTTGACCCGATAACGTATGCTGTGATCACGGAATGGAGGGTAGGGTATAATATTTACCGTCATCCTCTGCTGCCGTACTTTATGTGGCCTTTCACGAAGATAAATGAGGCTTTGACGGCACTGACGGGCTATAACTGCGTGATATATGTCACTGCCGCACTACTCATTTTCTGCACCGTTTATTCCTTTATATTCCTAAACCGCATATTTACTGATATAATAGGCATCAGCCGAAAGGAGGGCTATGCCCTTTCGGCACTTACTTTCTCGTTTGCATACATTATGCTGGCAGCTATTGTACCAGATCATTTCATAATGTCGATGTGCTGCCTGACGGCTACCCTCTATGTGTTTGGCAGGGAATGGGCCATAGTGCCAGAGAAGCGTGTAAAGAGCACTGTGCTGGATGCATGCGTACTCTTTGTCATAACGGCAGGTGTGACGCTGAGCAATGGAATAAAGGTGATAGCGACAGCTTTTCTGGCCAAGGGTTGGAAGTTTTTCCCTCACTACTTCATTTCTCTGCTGATATTGTCAGGAATAGTGTGGGGCAGTGCCCGTCTGTCATACCATTGTCTTGTGCTGCCTTTGGAACAGGCTCGACATCAGAAGGCACAGGAGAAACGGGAAGCCCAGATAGAGCGTCTGACAGCAAAATATGGAGAGGAGAAACGGGACAGCATAGAAAAGATGCTGAAAGAAAAGAAAGCCCGTCGCTACAAGATGAGTGCCGTATATAAGCATACGGGTAAGCCAATAGCGCAGGGAGAATTCATGCGGTGGACTGACAAGACGACCGACAGGTGGGACGTAGTTGTAGAATGTCTTTTGGGAGAGGGTATAATGATTCACGAGGAATATCTTCTGGGTGATGTGCTGGTAAACAGACCCGTCATCGTGCGCTATGTCAACTGGTTCAACTATGTCGTGGAGGCGTTGCTCGTAATACTTGCCTTAATAGGTGTATGGATGGGCAGAAAGAGTCGGTTCCTGTGGCTGTGCCTGTCATGTTTCGTCATTGATATGCTGTTGCATCTTGGTCTCGGCTTCGGAATAAACGAGATGGCTATTATGTCTGCACATTATCTGTGGATATTGGCTATTGCAATGGCTTACTTTGTGCGGTATGCTCCGCAACGGCTCAGACTGGCAAATATATCATTAATAATCGCTTTGACACTATATCTGACGATATGGAACGTAACTCTTCTAATAGAATATATGTATTTCTGATAGTCCTCCTGGGAGTATGTATCTTTGGAGCGCTGAATTATATTGTGGTGCTTCATAATCCCGAAACATGGACATCCCTTCGTTATGGCGCATGGACGGCATTCCATAAGGGGTTCAACTTCTCGGGCTTTGATCAGTTTACATATGTTATAGTGTCGAAATGGCGTCCGTTGTTTGAGATGTACCGGCATCCTATGCTGGCGCTGATGATATGGCCGATGTCGTGGGTAAATGCTCAGTTGACGGATTATTTCCATGTAAACTGTGCCATATACGTTGTTGCGGTGACATATACAATTGTGAGCACGATATCATGGTGGCTGCTCTTCTCTATTCTTCGTAAGAGAGTGGGGCTGTCTATGGAATTGTCGTTGCTCCTAGTATTGTTTTACTTCGGCTTGGCCTACGTGATGCTTGCCAGCTGCATGCCAGACCATATGATATGGACACAGTTCCTGCTCATACTCAGCATATACCTTGCCAGCGGCCGAGGCGGAATGAAATTGTGGCAAGCTTTGCCGCTGTATTTCATAGCAACGGGAGTGACGCTTACCAACAGCGTCAAGGTGTGGCTGATAGATATGGCGGCGGCGTATCATGGGGCTGGTTCCCTGAAAAGACTTTTCAGACGCAGTCTGCTATATGTTATTCCGACTTTAATCATCGGAGGTATATATCTGTGGGAGACCAATACTTTGGTTGTAGAAGAACAGTCTTACCAGAAACACATGCGTGAGCGCACATTGGAACGTGACAGTACGGCAAAGGCGCGGTTTGAAAGGGACAGTATATTCAGGGCTAAGCGAATGGGAAAGCAGGCTTATGACAACCAGCTTTTTGAATATACCGATAACACCATAGACCGTGGGCCGCTGTTGGTTGAGAATTTCTTCGGTGAGGGCTTCATTCTCCATCCTGAGCATCTTATGGAGGATCCCAATTTGAAGAAGAATCCACGTCCCGTCATAGTCCATTACCGTGACTGGTGGAACTATGTCGCAGAGGGGGCAATACTGGTTCTGTTCCTTGGGGGTATAATATACGGAAGGAAAAAACGTCTGTTGTGGATTGCCATGATGCCGTTCATCTTCGATGTTTTCCTGCATATAGGCATGCGTTTTGCTGCTACCGACTTATATATAATGACGGCTCACTGGGCTTATATCATACCGATAGCAATAGCTTTTATGCTGAAGGAGATGAAGAAACCTGGGCGCAATGTCATAGACACCATACTCGTTGTGCTAACCCTGTTCCTGTGGTGGCATAACCTCTCACTTCTTGTGCCATATTTGTTACCATAAGTTTAAATACTTAAAAAAATAAACATTTTCTTGCATTTTCCATAACTAAATAGTATCTTTGCAGACAATAAATTCTAACAGGGAGTAAATGGCACTTGAAAACGACAAATATAACACCCATCCGTACATTCGCAGCAAGGAGAAACTGAAGGAAGACGGGCTGATGGTTTTCGACAACGTCACCACGATACCCGTATATAAAGATGCTCTCCTGACGGGCGATATGCTCGTTGTCGTTTGTCATGGGGGCGTAGCATGGGGCGAAGAGGGTGCAATAGAGAAGAATGATGTAGCCGTAATGCTGCCGTACCAGATTATGCGTTGTGACTATTCGTCGGAAGACTTCCTGCATACTGTGGTGGCTATGTCGGAAGGGTTCTTTGAGAAGCTCAAGCATATGTATCCCTATACCCGATATACATCGTACAATAACAAGCACATTATTCACCTGACGGACGGGCAGTATGAGTTTGTAAACAATGCCCTGGACGTACTTCGTGTAATAGCAAGGCAACCTGGCAGACACCGTACAGAGATGTTGCTCCAACAGATAAGCATCTTGCTCAATATGTTTGGAGAATTCCGAAAGGCAAACAATCCGGAAGATGTGATACTTGAACCCCATATGAAGCTTTTCAGCCGCTTCTACGAAAGCATCATACAACATTACGCAGAGTCGCATGGGGTGGCATTCTATGCAAAAATGTTTGACCTTACTCCGAAATATTTTTCGGCCATCATAAAGAAGGAAACAGGTGCCAGTGCCATAAAATGGATATCTGAATACGTAACGATACAGGCAAAACAACTGTTAGACATACATAAGGAATATACAGTGCTACAGGTAAGTCGTGAAATCGGATTTAGCGATCAGGCTACCTTCAGTCGCTACTTCAAGAAATATACGGGAATGACTCCCAGAGAATATAGAGACAGTAAAAAACCAAATAAAAACTAAATGACATGAAAAAATTATTCTTAATGGTACTCGTTTCATGCATGGCTCTCTTTGCCAATGCTGAGACAAGGAAGGTAAGTTCTCCTGACGGAAAACTGGTTGTAACCCTCAACACTGACGGCGGCAAGCTGACATACGAGGCAAGCTATGACGGAAAGGTGCTGGTGACAAAGTCTGCCCTTGGACTGAAGACAGATATGGGCGACTATACACAGGGTCTCAAACTCCTCAACGCTGCTGAAGGCAAGAAGCAGGAGCAATATACTATGCGTAACAGCAAGGCTTCTGTAGTAGATGTGAATATGAATACCATCAAGATGACTTTCTCCATATCGGGATGTAAGCGTATCATGACGATGGAGATGTGCGTTGGCAATAACGACATAGCATACCGTTACTCCTTCGACAGCTCTAACGACGGTAGTAAGGATGAACCTCGCAGGGTGACTGTGCTCGAAGAGGCTTCGGCTTTCAACTTCCCTGACTATACGACAACGTTCCTCTGCCCTCAGATTGATGGCAACAACAAAGGATGGATGGGTACTAAACCAAGTTACGAGGAGGAATATAAGCCTGACGCTCCAATGGCAGTAAAGTCACAGTTTGGACTGGGCTACACCTTCCCTTGTCTCTTCCGTGTGGGTAATGACGGTTGGGTACTCGTGAGCGAGACTGGTACTGGAAGCAGCTACTGCGGTTGTCACTTGAGTGACTACAGCAAGGCAAACGGATATACCATTGCATTCCCTGACAAGAGCGAGAATCACGGCATTGGTAGCACCACTCCGGCATTCAGCCTGCCTGGCGCGACTCCTTGGCGCACAATAACACTCGGCTCTACTTTGAAGCCTGTAGTTGAGACCACCATTCCTTTCGATGTTGTGGAAGAGCAGTATAAGGCGCATGCCAACATGAAGCCCGGACGCTATGTATGGAGCTGGCTGATATGGCAGGACAACAGCGCTAACTACGATGATCAGGTGCTGTTTATCAATACCGCTGCTGCTATGGGATTTGAATACTGCCTGGTAGATGCCCTGTGGGATGAGCAGATTGGAAGAGAGCGCATGGCTGAACTGAGCCGCTATGCCCAGAGCAAGGGCGTCAGCCTCATGCTGTGGTATAACAGTAACGGTGCTGCAAATAATGCTCCTCAGGGACCAAGAAACTGCATGAGCTCTTCTATTGTCCGCGAAAAGGAGATGGCATGGATGGAGAGCATCGGCATTAAGGGTATCAAGGTCGATTTCTTCGGTGGCGACAAGCAGCAGACAATCCAGCAGTATGAAGACATCCTGAGCGATGCCAACAGACACGGCATACAGGTGATATTCCACGGTTGCACACTGCCTCGCGGTTGGGAGAAGATGTATCCTAACTATGTTGCTTCTGAGGCTGTGCTGGCATCAGAGAATGTATATTTCGGAGAATATCATGCTAAGAAGGAAGGCTTTGAGCTCACTATGCACCCCTTCAGCAGAAATGTCGTAGGCAGCATGGACTGGGGCGGCACGATGATGAATAGGTGGCTGAACAAAGAAGATCAGCCAGGCAAACGCCACAGACGCTACACATCTGACACATTCGAGATGGCAGCAGCAATTGTGAACCAGACTTCAATCCAGTGTATTGACATGCAGCCGAGCAATCTTGAGTCATTGCAGCAGTTTGAACTCGACCTGCTCAAGAACATGCCGACAACATGGGCTGAGACAAAGTTCGTTGACGGATATCCTACAAAGTATGCTGTACTTGCTAGAAAGAGCACGGCAGGTAATTGGTTCGTTGCTGGCCTGAACGGTGAAGAGACTGCACGCACGCTGACCCTGAATGTGCCTATGCTGGCTGGAAAGACTGTGACTTATTATACCGACGAAGCCCTGAAGAAAGGACAGCAGTTCCTCAATCCAGTAAAGTCAACGGCAAAGGTTGACAACAAAGGAAATGTCAAGGTCACCATACAGGGCATGGGAGGAATAATTCTTACTGACCTTTAAAGATGTCTTAAATTCTTAAGTATTCTAATGCATAAAGTAATAAAAATAGTTTTTGTCCTGCTCACACTGTGCTCCGTTCCTGTTATGGCACAGGATGACAAAGTTGCGCCAGTTCCTGCTGTTGTTGATACAGCAATGATAGACTCTACGTCTCTTCTGCTTGATGAGGCTGCTCTGGAGTTGGAAGACAGCGTCGGTGTCGCAGAGGGTGGGGGAGCATATACCCAGCTGAAGAAGAAATTCGTTGACGGCGGAGTGATATTCATGTCACTCGTGGCCCTGTGTCTCATCATTGGTCTGGCTTTCTGTATCGAGCGCATCATTTATCTTACGATGTCTGAGATTGACGCTAAGAAATTTATGGTGCAGCTTGAGGAGAAACTGAAGAACGAAGGCGTTGAGGCTGCCAAGGATTTGTGCCGTAATACGCGTGGCCCGATAGCGAGCATCTGTTATCAGGGACTGTTGCGCATGGATTCCACAATGGAGGAAGTAGAACACAGCGTCAGCTCGTATGCCTCTGTGCAGATTGGCAATATGGAGAAGGGTTGTTCGTGGATTACCCTCTTTATTGCTATGGCACCGTCGTTGGGATTCCTGGGTACAGTGATAGGTATAGTTATCGCTTTCGACCAGATAGAGATTGCCGGGGATATAGGTCCTACGATAGTGGCATCAGGTATGAAGATGGCTCTTATCACGACGATATTCGGTATCATCGTGGCGCTTATACTGCAGCTCTTCTATAACTATGTCCTGTCAAAGATAGACCATCTCACGGCACAGATGGAGGAAAGCGCCATCACTCTGATGGATATCATAACACACATCAAAAAACGTTAGGTCTCCTATGTATTACTTCTTTGCAGATATCTTCATCATTCTCTCTATAGTGGCACTTCTCGTGTCGCTGGCATTGGTGTTCTATTCTGCATGGCATTCCCTGAAGGTGAACAAACGCAGGAATGTTGAGAACGGCATACCTGTAACCGTCATAGGGTGGGGGATTGTGGCATTGTTAGTAGTCATATCAATACCGACACTGCTTATTGGCGGATTTACTAATATGTGCCTTATAACGGCAATCATAATGCTCATCGTTGCAACGGGAGCACTGATATACGGCAAATGGTCAAGCGTAAAAAGAGGTATAACATTCCGGAACTGAATACTACGTCAACAGCGGACATCTCGTTCATGTTGCTCATATTCTTCCTTCTCACTACATCTATGGACAGTGACAAGGGACTGGGACGCATGATGCCTCCGCCTGACCCGGAACAGCAGGAGGAACTGCAGGATGTGGACAAAGACAATGTGCTCGTCTTGCATCTGATGAAGGATTCCCGCCTGACCGTTAATGACCAGGAAGCTGAGATAGGTCCCTCGCTAAGGAACACCCTAAAGCAGTTTGTTACAAGGGTGGGGGAGACGCACATCATAGAACTGCGTGTTGACCGCTCGGCTGATTATGATTCATATTTCAGACTGCAGAACCAGATTGTCACATCATACAAGGAACTGAAGAATTATCCTCAGCGCATACAGGAGATTGTTATTGACGAATGAAAATCCGCAGGAGAAAACATCATAGCGTGCCCAGACTGAATATGGCATCCATGCCGGACCTCATATTCACGGTTCTCTTTTTCTTCATGATTGTAACACACATGAGGAGCGAGACACCTATAATGAAGATTGAGGTGCCGCAGGGAACAGAACTGACAAAACCTCAGCACCGTCGCTATATAACCAATCTCTATATCGGTAGCGACAAGCAGGGAAACAGCAGAATACAGATAGGGAACAGTTTTGTTCCCGTTGATAGAGTGGGGGATGCAATACAGACTTTGCGCAATCGTATCAATGACGATGACAGACCATATTATGTGGTAAGCATAAGGGCCGACAAGAACACCCCTATGGGCGTAATCACTGACGTTAAGGAGGAGTTACGCAGGGTAGGGGCACTGAAAATCAGATATAACGCGACGGAGAAAAATGAGAAAATGAAATAATGAAATAATGAAATAATGAAACAATACCTTGATTTATTGAGACGTATTACTACCGAAGGGGTGGTAAAACAAGACCGTACAGGTACTGGCACCAAGAGTGTCTTTGGTAATCAGATGCGATTCAGGATGGAGGACGGATTTCCGTTGCTCACCACGAAAAAGCTGCATCTGAAGTCTATCATATACGAATTGCTCTGGTTCTTGAAGGGAGATACCAATGTCAAGTATCTTCAGGAGCACGGAGTGTCTATATGGGATGAGTGGGCTGACGAAAACGGTGAGCTCGGACCGGTCTATGGACATCAGTGGCGCTCTTGGCCTGACTATAATGGCGGTACTATTGACCAGATTCAACAAGTCATAGACCTTATTAAGAATAATCCTGACTCACGCCGCATGCTCGTTTCTGCATGGAATCCCGCAGAGATAGGAAAGATGGCTTTGCCTCCCTGTCATTGTCTCTTCCAGTTCTATGTTGCTGACGGCAAGCTGTCCCTGCAGTTGTACCAGCGCAGTGCCGACACTTTTCTGGGTGTTCCGTTCAATATCGCCTCCTATGCCCTTCTGTTGCAGATGATGGCACAGGTGACTGGACTGGAGTGTGGTGACTTCGTTCATACCACAGGTGATACTCATCTTTATCTCAATCACTTGGAACAGGCTGAACTGCAGCTTACACGCACACCGCGTCCCCTTCCAAAGATGAAGATAAATCCTGATGTCAAGGACCTGTTCTCATTCCAGTACGAGGACTTCGAACTGACCGATTATAATCCGTGGCCACACATTAAAGCAGCAGTTTCAGTATGATATCCATTATTGCAGCCATATCCGAAAACAGAGCCCTCGGATATGAGAACAAATTGCTCTATTGGCTTCCCAACGACCTGAAGCGTTTCAAGGCTCTGACTACGGGACATACCATCATCATGGGACGTAAGACCTTTGATTCCCTTCCCAAGGGAGCATTGCCTAACCGTCGTAATGTGGTGATATCTCGCAGCATTAAGGAACTGCCCGGATGTGAAGTGTGTCCTTCTTTGTTGGATGCTATATCGACTGTTCAGACAAAGAGTTCTGAACAGGGAGACAGCGAGATATTCATTATTGGCGGAGCTTCTATTTATACACAGGCCCTGCCGTTTGCTGACAGGCTGTGCCTCACCTTGGTACATGATGTGGCAGAAAAGGCTGACGCTTTTTTCCCATCTATTGATGATTGGAAAGAAGTATCACGCGAAGACCATGATACAGACGAAAAGCACGATTACAAATACTCCTTTGTGGATTATATAAGGAAATAACCCTCTCACTCCCTTTTGACTCCCCTTTCACTCCCCTATAAAAAAAGAAAACCCTTTCATCAACACGATGAAAGGGCTTCTTTTATGAAAGTGGGCAGTCTCCTACTCTCCCGCATTGCATTGCAGTACCATCGGCGCAGGCGGGCTTAACTTCTCTGTTCGGAATGGGAAGAGGTGGGACCCCGCTGCAATAGCCACCCAAATAAG
>JAEEGL016505573.1_pt1 | contig 11193 bp, 10 predicted proteins | sample 9134231 | NCBI WGS metagenome assembly JAEEGL01 (sample SAMN16246548, study PRJNA631951) | gut metagenome | biome: gut microbiome; feature: rumen; material: fiber-attached | host: Bos | place: Iran: Karaj | collected 2018-10
AGAGGGCAGAGCGGTTCAGAAGAACACCCGTTGTCAGGCCGGGGACAGGATCACAGTAACGATGCCGACGACGGAAGAGATCGACCTGGTCCCGCAGGACCTGCCGCTCGATGTGATGTATGAGGATGACGACCTCATCGTTGTCAATAAGGCGAGGGGCATGGTGGTCCATCCTGCGCCCGGGCATCCCGATGGGACCTTGGTCAACGCCCTCCTCTGGCATTGCGGGGACAGCCTCTCCGGTATCGGCGGAGAAAAACGCCCCGGGATCGTTCACCGCATCGACAAAGATACATCCGGCCTTCTGATTGTTGCGAAAAACGATTTCGCTCACCAGGCGCTGTCTGCGCAACTTGCGGATCGGAGCCTCTCCCGCGTGTATGAAGCGGTGGTCCGCGGCCGCCTCCGGGAGGAGAGCGGGATCATCGATCGACCCATCGGCCGGCATCCGACAGACCGCAAGCGCATGGCCATTGTGGAGCGAACCGGGCGTCCCGCCGTGACCCACTGGGAAGTGCTGACAAGGTACAACGGATACACACAGATCCGCTGCCGCCTGGAGACAGGAAGGACCCACCAGATCCGTGTCCACATGGCGAGTATCGGGCACCCGCTCCTGGGAGACGGCGTTTATGGTGCTCCGTCGCCGGAAAAAGGGCTGGAAGGCCAGTGCCTGCACGCACGAGAACTGAAGTTTGTCCACCCGCGGACCGGGGAACATGTCCATCTGGTGACGGAGCTTCCAACCTGGTTCACGGATGTGCTGGCAAAGCTCGGCCCCGAGACCGCCTGACGGGAAAGGAGAAAACACATGACAACAAAACAGATTTCACGCCTGGTTGTACTGGTTGCGGTGGTGATATCCTGCGTAGTGCTGCTGGTGAAACTCATTCAAGGTACGGCAGGCATCGTCGGGAGCCTTTTTAACCTCATCCTGGGTATCGTTGTTGTAATCGCCCTGGTAGTGATTGTAATCTGGATGTTCGCCTACGCGAAAAAGATGCGGAAGAAATAAAAGAAACAACATAGAAAGATAAACAGAAGAAGCTGCGAAAGCCCATGCTGGCTGGCAGCTTCTTCTGTTTTGTTTGGTATGATGTTTGTTATTTGCAGTCTTTTTCTGTTTTCTTTCGCTACTTGCTGCTTGTCATTTTGCCTGTAGTAATCCTTCTGTTTCTTAAGCTGGAGCGACTGTGAAAGTGATCGCACATGATCCGAAGCTCCTCAGGAAACGGATGTCTGGAATGATATCGTTACCGGCGGTTCTCCATACCCCAGTCGCAGAGCTTGTCCAGCACTGCCATGAGAGAATGCCCACGTTCGGTCAGTGTGTATTCCACCTTGGGTGGGACCTCGGGGTACATTTTCCGGTGAATCAGATCGTCTGCCTCCAGCTCTTTCAGGTTCTGGCTCAGGGTCTTGTCAGCAATTTTGCCGAGGTAGCGCTGCATCTCATTGAAGCGGACCGGCTCATATTCCATTAGGCAGTAGAGGATCACTGGCTTGTACTTGCCGTTGATGAGGGAGAGGGTATAACCGTATCCCGTGTCGGCAAAATTAGCCTCTGAAATCTTTTTATCAGCCATAACTTTCCTTCAGGTAAGTAACAAACATAAAGACCAGTACTTGTTTAATCGGCAGTCTTATGCTATCATATTACCATCACATTTTCAAGAGGAGAAAGATAAGATGAAAAGAGATTTTGGCGTCAAACCCTATCTGTTTCCAATGCCAACCTATATGATTGCAACCTACAACGAAGATGACAGTGTTGATGCCATGGCAATGGCTTGGGGTGGTATCTGTGCCGAGAACATGGTCGCCCTGAACCTGGAGGAAGACCATAAAACGGTTGCCAACCTGAAGGCGAGAGGTGGCTTCACCCTTTCGGTCCCCGGTGTCGACACGCTGATGGAGTCAGACTTCATGGGAACCGCCAGCGCCAACAAGATGCCGGATAAGTTTGCGCGTACCGGTCTTCATGCCGAGAAGAGCAGCCGTGTCGACGCACCCGTCATCACGGAATATCCGCTGACCCTGGAATGCAGGGTTGTTGAGATGCAGGATCAGCCTTACGGTCTGCGCGTGCTGGGCGAGATTGTAAACGTCCTGGCCGATGAGAAGATCCTGGATGAGGAAGGAAAGATCGACGGAGGAAAGATCCACGCTTTCCTGTTCGACCAGGTGAAGTTCGACTATTACTCTGTCGGTGAGATCTGCGGAAAAGCCTGGCATTCCGGAGCTCCGCTGATTAAGAAATAAATCAGGCAGGGACGCTGACAGAGCACACAGGAAACATCAAGAGCTGCAGGGGTGAGAGGTCAAGCCCTGCAGCTCTTTTGCATGAGTCGATGCTTTGCCGGATAAAAAGTGCCCGGTGGTATTTATCTCTGGAAAACCATTCGACAATGTGATATGATACACCAACAGACGGAACGATTTTGAGAGGGGAGCAGCACCATGTTTGGAAGACGGCCGGATGGACGAAGAGTAACGGGAATCGACCCCGTGATGAGGATTACGCCGTATGTGATGCCGATGCGCTGTGACGCACAGGTTTTTTTGAAGCATCGTGCGGATATGGAAGTCCTGTCGCATTATATCCGGAGGCAGAAGGCAGAGCGGAACGAGCAGATCACGTATATGCAGATTATCGTCGCTGCCTATGTCCGCGCCATCAGTCGCAATCCGGAGATCAACCGCTTCATCATGAACAAGCAGCTGTTTGCCAGAAACAACTGCTCGGCGGCATTTACCATCCTGAAGGATCCCAGTGATGCGGACAAGGGGGAGGCTGTGGTCAAGATCAAGTTCGATCTGACCGATACGCTGTACGATGTCCGGGACCGTATGGCAGCTGCGGTAGCGGCAAACCGGGGAGATCAGCCGGCGGGTTTTGTGGAAAAGCTGCTGACGTTCCTGTTCGCTGTGCCGGGTCTTGCCACGGTGATCGTTGGCCTGGTTCGCCTGTTGGACCGCTACGGGCTGGCGCCTGCCGTGCTGATGGAAGAGTTACCGTTTTATGTGGGCATGTACATCACGAACACCGCGTCTATCGGTCTGCACGATGTCAATCACCACCTCTACAACTGGGGCAATGTAGGATTGTTCCTGGGCATGGGCGTGACTGAGAAGATCGCCGTGGTGGAAGAGGGTGAAACCAGAATGAAGCGCTATCTCCCCATCGGAATCACCGCGGACGAGCGCGTCTGCTCCGGTGCCCACTATGCCCGCTTTTTCTCGGACGTGAAACGCTATCTGGAGCATCCGGAACTGCTGGAACAGCCTCCCGAGAAAGTGCGTTTCGACACAAACTGCGAATATCACGAGCCGAAGCAGAACCCGAACACGTAAAACCGAAAACGGAGCGGGACCCGTCTCCGGATTCACAGGGGTTCGGACTTCAGCTTCCGAAAGAGGCACAGCCCCTCGCCAGAACGGCGAGGGGCTGTGCTGCTATGTATGAAAAACGATTATTTGGCGTTGTACTTTTCGATGCCGGCTTTCAAGATGTCGATGGCACGCGCAATATCCGGCGCATTGATGGTATAGGCCAGGCGGACCTCATTCCTGCCTCGGCCTGGAGTGGCATAGAAGGGTTCACCACAGGCAAAGAGCACAGTCTCGCCGTTGTCGTCAAACTCATTCAGCAGCCAAATCTGGAATTTATCCGCGTCGTCCACGGGCAGCGCACACATGACATAGAAAGCGCCCTTGGGCATGCGGCAGACCACGCCGGGGATCTCCTGAAGCTTCCGGACCATGGTGTCGCGGCGCAGGCGATACTCGTCTCGTACGACGTCAAAATAGCTCGGATCCAAACCGTAGAGCGCAGCGGAAGCGATCTGGTCAACGGTCGGGGTGGCCAGACGGCACTGACACCACTTCATGACCTGGCCCATGAATTCCTTGTTCTTGGAGATAACTGCACCGACACGGGCACCGCAGGCGGAGAAACGCTTGGAGACGGAGTCAATGACAATGACGTTGTCCTCATAGCCGGGGAACTGTAGGCCGCTGAGCAGGGGCTCGCCGGCATAGACAAACTCACGGTAGACCTCGTCACAGATGATGAAAAGGTCATGCTCTTTGGCGATGTCCAGCATGAGCTTCAGCTCCTCCGGTGAGAGGATGGAGCCGGTCGGGTTGCCGGGGTTGGTCACAAACAGAGCGCGGGTGTGCTCATTGATGCAGGCCTCGACACGGGCCCGGTCGGCATAGAAGTAACCTTCTTCCACACAGGTTGGGATCGGGTGAATCTTTGCCCCGGCGAGGGTGACGGAGGTGTGGTAGTTGGGATAGAAGGGCTCCGGGATAACAATTTCGTCCCCGTCATCCAGTATCGTGGCGAAGGTCATTTGCAGGGCTTCGCTGCCACCGGTGGTGGGCAGAATGTCACCACGTTCCAGCTCCACGCCTATGCTTTTATAATAATCACGGACGGCATCCAGATAGACCGGCAAACCGCCGGAAGGGGCATAGGAAACAACTTTCTCATCAAAGTCCTTCAGAGCCTGGAAGAAAGGTGCCGGGGTTTCCACATCCGGCTGACCGATGTTCAGATGATAGATTTTGATTCCGCGTTCCTTGGTCTTCTGTGCATAAGGATTGAACTTACGCATGGGAGAGAGACCGCAGCGTTCCATTTTGGACGATATTTTCATCGATAGATACTCCCTTCTGGATATGATAGTTTGTTATTCAAAATGTGCTGCCACATCCTCCAGCAGCTTTCGGATCGGCAGGTGCTGGGGGCACATAGCCTCACATTGACCGCACTTGATGCAGTCAGAGGCCTTTCCATGGTCTACAGTGAGATTTTCGTAGTAACCGCCCTGTGGGGTCCAGCCTTTTTCCTTGACCTCCTGGAGGTCCAGATTATACAGAGAGAAGTACCTGGGGATGGCGATGTTCATGGGACAGTTGACCGTGCAGTAGGAGCAACCGGTGCAGGGAACTGTAATGTTGCCATTGATGATCTCGGCGGCGACACGCATCAGGCCCTGCTCCTCTTCTGTCAGAGGCTTGAAGTTCTTCATATAGCCGGTGTTGTCCAGAAGCTGCTCCATGTTGCTCATACCACTGAGAACCACCATGACGTTGTCCAGACTCGCGGCAAAACGGATGCCCCAGGAAGGAACAGACATATCGGGTTCTCTGTCCTTGAACATCTTTTCCAGATTTTCCGGGACTTTTGCGAGGGTACCGCCCTTGACAGGTTCCATGACGATTACAGGTCTGTGATGCTTTGTTGCGACCTCGTAGCACTTGCGGCTCTGGACACCGAGACTCTCCCAGTCGAGATAATTCAGCTGCAGCTGGACGTACTCGATCTCCGGATGATCGGTCAGAATCTTGTCCAGCAGTTCCGGACCGTCGTGGTAGGAGAAACCAATATGCTTGACCAGACCCTGTGCCTTCTTCTCTTTGATGAAGTCCCAGCAGTGCAGACGGTCAAAGTTCACCAGAGTCTGGGCATTGACATCGTGCAGCCAATAGTAGTCGAAATATCCCGCGCCGGTCCGGCGCAGCTGCTCCTGAAACAGCCATTCACGGTCCTCTTCCTTCTTGAGCATGTAGGAGGGGAGCTTGGTGGTGAGGGTGAAGCTTTCCCTCGGATGTCGGGAGACCAGCGCTTCCTTTGCTGCTTCCTCGCTCTTGCCGCCACAGTACATCCAGGCGGTGTCAAAGTAGGTGAAGCCCTGTTCCAGGAAGGAGTCTACCATCTGCTTCATCTGCTCAATGTCGATGCTGCTGTCATCTTTCGGGTTGAGCAGAGGCAGGCGCATCAGTCCGAATCCAAGTTTCTTTTTACTCATGAGATCCCTTCTTTCGAGGATAATAAAATAATTATACAAAAAAAGAGAAAAAGATGCAAGAACAATCAAGCAATGCAGAATGCTCGGTGGGCTTCAGCCTGAAGACCTGGATTACGGTTTCGCTTCTTCCACGAGTTCCAGACTGATCGAACTGGTCTCCAGGACGGGGCGAAGCACCTCCGCCATGGAGATATCCGCATAAACCGTCTTCAGCACCGGCAGATTTGTCAGACCGGACCAGTCCAGCAGCTCTCCGCTTCGAACCAGGGTAAGCGTCGTCAGACCTTCGAAATCCTCCAGGTTCTTGGTGCGGTTGAGCTTGCAGTCTGCCAGCTTCAGACTGACGAGATTCCACTCTCGGTCGAAAGCAAAGAAAAACCGACCACGGAGATCACAATCGTAAAGCGCCACATCTGTAAGACTGCTCAGACCGAAAACCGGTTTCAGCTCATTCAGGCTGCAGCCGGAGAACTCTACTTCGGCGAGCTTGATAAGGGGCTTCACTGCGGAGAAATCTGTGACGTGGCTATCGAACAGACTGAAATGATACAGTTCCAGACAGCAGTCGAGATCTCCGAGATCTTGCAGGGGGCATTCCATGATGGAGAGATCGTGCAGGAGAGGGAGATTGGCGATCCCCTTCAGACTGGTCAGTCTGCAGTTGCGGATGATCAGATTTTCGATTCCGCAGGGCGGAAGAGTTTGAAGACTGTCGAGGTCCTGATCTTCAAGCATCAGGAAAGTCAGATTCGGAAAATATCGGAGGTCGGAAAGATCCTGAACAGATCCGGACTGCTCGGGTTCCGCGAGTGCGCCACGGTCGAAGGACCACTGATTTCCGCGAATATGCAGTTCGGTGAGGTTGGAGAGATCCGAGACCTTTATCTGATCGGTCTCGATCCCCGTATACGCACGGGCTGCCTGTTCCAGAAGAGAATCGGTCCAGACAATTTCAGTATCAAGGGAAACCGGTTCTATCGTGACCACACTCGTCTTTCGGTTGATCACACGGGGAACCAGCCCGGTGAACCACCCGATGATAAAAAGAATCCCAACGGCAAGCAAAACGACCGCTGCCGCTCCGAGACGAATCCTGCGATGGACTTTTTTCTGCTTCTGGCGATCAGCTTCCACGTTCAGATCGACCGGAACGCGTTCCCGTTCCTTTTTCCGTGCTGGTGCGGGCTCTGAAGGGAGCATCTCGACATCAAGCAGTGCGTCGCTCAGCTGAGGCGCGCTGAAAAGCCGCTCGTCGAAAACACTGTCGCTCATGCTGTACTTCATCAGGGCGAAAAGATTGCCGATCTGCATCTCCATCCCTGGTGTCAGGGTCGTCTCCTCCAGAAAGATGTTGATGAGCGGAATCTTCTTCGTGATGGCGTAGTGCATTTCCTTCCGGCAGTTGTCGGAGCGCATATAGGCGTTTGAGACGAAAGCCATCATCAGACTGGCGCCGGCCAAATGAGAGGCAATATATTCCGGCCACTCGCTTCCGACCTCAATGCCATCATCATACCAGACCCGGTAACCGCGGGCGGAGAGCTCCTCGACCACCTGCATCACTGCCGGTGCATTGGCATGCGCGTAACTGATAAAAATATACGGGCGGCTGCCCTCATAAACAGAGATATTCTCCAAAGAGAGGATCCTCCTTCGCAGGGTTATTTCCTAATACCTAATCATATCATATTTGACAGCTCGGGACAAGAGACAGCAGACCGGAACTGGGGCACCATTCAGAGGATGATGACCCCAAAAAGCCGCCTGACGACAGTGTTGCCGTCAGGCGGTATTGGTACGAATGTCTGAAGTGGGGGATTACTTTCCGGTCTTGCCAAGGAGTTTTTCTTTTTCAACCTGCAGGGCATCAATCTCCTTCTTGCCCAGAGGATACATGAACCGAAGCAGGAGGAAAACGGACAGGAAGAGAAGCGCCGGGATCATGACAGAGGAGTTGTACATACTCTTCAGTGCGGCATCCGTCAGGCCCTCGGTGTTCAATGTGCTTCCGTTGTAGCCGATGCGGAGCAGAGGCACATTGATGAGAATGGTGGCGACAGTGGTGCCGAGCTTACGCATGAAGGAATAGAAAGCGTAGCTGGTGGCCTCGTCGTTGAGGCCGTAGGTCACCTTGTTGTAGTCGATGGCATCCGTGGCCAGGGCCCAGACCAGCAGAAAGATGAAGGCGGTGCCAATACCGGACATCAGGCAGGCAATGAGATAGAGCCAGACATTGGTGATACCGAAAAGAGCCAGCACAAACAGGATCAGGTAGAAGACGGCGGCGAGAAGGATGCCGTAGGAGCAGACCTCGCGGCGGCCGAACCGGTTGCCCATGCGGGAAGCGAAGAACATGATCACTGCGACCGGCAGGTACTGGAACACTGTGGGCAGCATGGTAAGCCCGGTGGCATGGAAATAATGGTCAAAGAGGTAGGTGTTATAGCCTTGTCCGAACATCTGGGCAGCGAGGAAGAGCATGCTGGCAAGGCTGACGGCCATAAAGGGACGGCTTTTCAACAGAACCTTGATGACCTTCATGGTCTGGCCTTTTTCAGCCGGCTCTGGGGCGGTCTCAACACGCTCCTTGGTCCAGGCATAGCAAAGGAAGTAGGCCAGAACGCTGAGCACAGAGATGGCAATCACACCGACAAAAACCTTGTGATAATCCATCTGAGAGCTGCCGTCAGCGAGCTTGACATAGCACATACTGGCCAGCACCATGGCGGGCATGGCCCCAAAGGTGGAGCCGATGGAGCGAAAAACGGACAGGGAGGAGCGCTCTTTGTCGCTGGAGGTGATGACCTGGGCGAGGGAACCATAGGGAATGTTGATGCAGGTATAGAGCATACCGAAAAGAATATAGCTGAAGTAGATCCAGGCAACCTTTCCGCCGCTGGAGAAGCCGCGTACATCCGCGAACATCAGCACAGCGGAGAGTGCCACCGGAATGGCGAAAATCTTCATCCACCGGCGGTAGCGGCCGTCTTTTTTCGGTTTGGCACGGTCAATCAGGCGCCCCCAGATGGGATCGTTGATGGCGTCCCAGATTCGGGCGATGATGGTCATGATCATGACGCTCAGAACGCCGACCTGAAGAATATCTGTGTAGTACTTGTTGAGGATGCTCTGGGTGAGACCGAAGACGAGACAGGAGGCCACATCACCCATTGCATAGCCAATCTTGTCTTTTGCCTTAATACCGCTGGTGCGCGCGATATTGCTCTGTTCCATGGTTGATTACGTCCTTTCCGTTTATTGAGAAAATGCTGTACATCATGTAACCGAAGGGGCAGGAAACGTCAATTGATTTCCGAAGGGAAGTGAGCCAAATATTGAAGAATCACTTTCCGTCCGGGAAGCTGGTGAAGGAATCGTGCTCTTCCAGGGGCAGGCCGGCCTTTTCCTTCTCTGCGGCGATGGCCTTGATCAGGAAAGCCATATTGCGACCGAGATTGCGCATGGTCTGAAGGCCTTCCAGGTCCTTCTTCACATCCTCCGGTGTGAAGCCGTGGGTTTGGTTCCAGTAGGTGCTGGAGACCACCGGCATGCCAGAAATGGTGAAGTACTTGTTCAGCATGTCGAAGGCAGCTGTGTTGCCACCGCGGCGGCAGTTCACAACAGCGGCACCGACTTTCATCTGCTTGGAAAAGCCTGTGCTGTAGAAAAGACGGTCCAGAAACGCGACCAGTGTGGCATTCGGGGAAGCGTAGTACACCGGGCTTCCGACCAGAAGACCGTCCGCCTCTTCCAGGAGTCGGGCCGCTTCATTGACCTTGTCTTTCACAACACAGCCGTCGTGCGTGGAACAGTAGCCGCAGGCAAGGCAGCCGCGGATATTCTCCTTGCCGATCTGGAGAAGTTCCGTCTCTATGCCCTCTTCGTGGAGCGTGTGAATGACTTCATTCAGAGCAGTCGCGGTGCAGCCGCTTTCCTTCGGACTGCCGTTGATGACCAAAACTTTGTATGACATGATTTGTATCTCCTTTTCAGATATGTACATATATAATTGCATACAGATAGTACGATTGTAACGAAAAAAGAGGGCGCTGTCAACGTTCACATCTCTGCCGCTGTGGATGTTTCGTCGAAGAGAGACAACTGTTGTCCGTTCTGTTCCGGAAACTCCGCAATGTAGCGGAAGCATTCATCCGGATCATGGAGAATCCCGTGTTTCTCACAGGTGTCATGGAAAAGCTTCATCAGCTGGTCGCTGTGTTCGCTCACAACCTCATAAGCAGACCCGTACTTTTTTTGATACTGGTGGGAAAGGCCTGGGAAGTGCCGGTCCAGTGCGCGGTAATAGTATTCCCGGTTCCCGTCCCGAAGGGTCATGCCCATGTTGAAGCAGATAATGCCCTTGACTCCGGCGTCGACACAATAGTCCAGGATCGTGCGGATGTTCTCTTCTGTATCCGTCAGGCAGGGCAGGATCGGCGTCATCCAGACGACAGTCGGAATGCTCCGCTGCTGGAACGCTTTCAGCACTTCATAGCGCCGGGAGGTGGTGCACACATTGGGCTCCAGAATCCGGCTGAGCCTGTCATCCGCCACTGTCAGTGTCATCTGCAGAACACTCTTTGCTTTGCGGTCAATACTCTCAAAGAGGTCCAGATCTCTCAAAACAAGATCAGACTTCGTAATCACTGTTGCGCCGAAGCCATAACGGTCGATCAGCTGCAGACAGTGCCTCGTGAGCTGAATCTCTTTCTCACAGGGCTGATACGGATCCGCCATGGAGCCCGAACCGATCACACTTTTCCTGCGTCTGGTACGGAGAATGGTCTCCAGCAGCTCGGGTGCGTTTTCCTTGACCTCGATGTCCTCGAAAGGGTGTGTGAACTGGTAACAGGTGCTCCGGGAATCACAGTAGATGCAGCCGTGCAGACATCCGCGATAGACATTCATCCCGTTCCAGCGGGTCAGCAGGGATTTTGCTTTCACAGTGTGCATGGATCGAGACCTCCAATGCGATCCTTAACTTCGAAAACTGGGTTCAGAGGCGAATCATCTCACGGCTGAGGTCGCTCAGCTTCCGAGCCCCGCACATGTACATGGCTTCTGTGAATTCACGGCGCAGCTTTTCAATATAAACACGAACGCCTTCGCTTCCTCCGCCGAACCAGGCGACGGCGAAGGGTCGGCAGATCAGAACTGCGTCGGCGCCTAAGGCCAGAGCCTTGACCATATCAGCCCCACTTCGGATGCCGCCGTCCACAATGATCTTGGTTTGTCCCTTGACTGCATCGACGATCTCCGGCAGAACCTCAGCCGTGGAGGGAGCGTAGGGAAGAACTCTGCCACCGTGGTTGGAGACGATGATGCCATCTGCTCCGGCCTCCACTGCCTGGCAGGCGGCTTTGGCGCTCAGAAT
>JAEEGL017450610.1_pt1 | contig 11193 bp, 8 predicted proteins | sample 9134231 | NCBI WGS metagenome assembly JAEEGL01 (sample SAMN16246548, study PRJNA631951) | gut metagenome | biome: gut microbiome; feature: rumen; material: fiber-attached | host: Bos | place: Iran: Karaj | collected 2018-10
ATGCTACAACAGCAGCAGCTATGGAAGAAGTTCTCCCATGGCTCGCTCAGAATGGTTACCATAACGTAACTGTATCTGAGATGTTCGCTGCAAGAGGCAAGAGCCTCCAGGGCGGACAGATCTACACACAGGCATAATTAATAGCTATTGTCTGTATATAAGTGTGATGAGATGCCGATCGTCTGATTGGCGGTCGGCATAATTATTTCAGATTTCTCCAATTTTAATATCCCCTGAAAGGCAGTCGAATTTCGGCTGTCTTTCTTTTTTGCCCAAATTTTTTGCGGCATTATTTTCCATGAAATGGACGATTTGCACCTCATTAAAAAATATTATAATAAAATTTCAGATCAATGTGTCCGATTGTGGTAATTTTATGCGATTATTCTTTATGGAAGCGATCGCCCTAATATGTAAAGAAAGGGGGTATGCAGGTGACTGACAAAGAACTTAGAGCAAAGATTAAAAAGTCTCCTGCGGAGGCAAGAAGGGCTCTTTTCGATGAGTATTGCAATTATGTTTATGCGATTGTCATAAATAAGCTCAGAAATTGCTGCTGTCGAGAGGACATAGAGGAATGTGTGAGTGACGTATTTCTGGATTTTTTCAGAAATCTTGATAATATAGGAAAGCGAAATGAAGAGCTGAAAAGCTTTATCAGTGTGATCGCAAAGCGTCGAGCTGTCGATACATACCGACGTGTTAGCAGAGGCTGCGGGATAACTGTTTCTATAGATGAAGATGGATTTGACGAAGTTGCATCAGGAGAGAATGTTGAATATGATGCAGAGAAAAACGAGAGAAATGAGATCTTGCTTAAAAAGGTACATGAACTCGGCGAACCTGATTCAACTATAATAATACAGCAGTATTATTATAACCGAACATCTTTTGAAATAGGACAGGATATTTCCATGACAGCTTCCGCGGTTCAGAAAAGGAGCATAAGAGCTCGTAAAAGACTTAGATCTATGCTGGCTGAGATCGGCGTCAGTATATAAGGAGAAAAAATGGCAAAGACCGATTTTTTTGATGATGAAATAGATGAGAGGACAGTTGAGAAAATATCCGATGAATTCCCCGTCCTTTCAGATGAAGAAAAGGACAGGATATTTGCAATTGTCGAAAGAAAACTTAATATAGCTGAAAACGAAGCACACAGCGAAGAAGTCAGCGGAGTTGAAGAGTATGTCAGACCGCGCTGGATAAGTATTGTAAGTTTTGCCGCATCGGCTGCTGTTTTATTGGGCGGACTTGGCGGAGGAACTTTACTTATGCGCAATATGAAACATGGCGTTCATGATGTTCCTGCACCTGAGAACGTTACAGAGCCTGCTACGACCTCTGAAAGGCAGTCTTACAAAGCTGTTGCACCTGAAAAGAATACTGCGGCAGAAAAAAACGATCCCGTACCGAAAGCCATAGCCGCAGATGACGGTGATCTCGCAAAAACAGCTGTTAATGTAAAAGATATGCCGCTGAATACTCTGTCTGCTGCAGATGCTTCGGATAACAGCAGTGATATACAGGAAAAAAAGAGTGCGTCCGTTTCTGTTGACTACACAGAGAATGATAATACGGAAACACAAGATGAATATGGACCTGCAGAGACCGATGTGACTGTTACCGCTGCGGCTGATCCTTCAGCAAGCTATATTACAACGACTGTTGTGACAACGACAGTACAGAAAAGCGAGCAGGAGAAACTGCTCGAGTCAGCGGAAATGCTTATAGCAGAGTACGATCACATAAAGGATATAAAGAATATGAACCTGCCTGTAGTAAGCGGCGGAGAATATGATACTGTAACCTGTATTTATAATGCAGATATATCGGATCTTTCCTATACATTACAGTACAGACGGGTCGACCCTGAATTGTATCCTGATATGGATGCACTGAAGGAGTATTATTACTCGGTAATATGCAGTTCAAAGAAAGAGGACGAGTGCTTTGGTCCTGAGTTATATTCAAAGGACTATCCTGACGGTCTTTTCTTTGAAAGCGATTGCCCGAAATATTCGTTCATTACATATGACGGTATGCTTTATGAGCGCGAGGAAAAACAGCATGATTTTATACAGCGCACAGATGAAACAGCTGTTATATCTAATGTAAGCGAGATCGGCTTTTCAGCCACAAAGAATTATAGAGATCCCTACGATGACAGTAATATTATCGCAGTGACATTTAGTATAGTCAAAGACTTTCATACAGACAAGTGGTCCATACTTAACGTCATTGGCTATATGTATTAAAGTTAAATAACATAACCCCAAAGGTATAAGAAAGGAAAATATTATGTTTAAAAAGACTACGGCATTCATCGCAGCACTTGCTATCACAGCTTCAGCAGCAAGCGTACTTCCATACGCAGGCGAAGCTAATGTACTTAAGGTTTCAGCAGCAGAGGAGACAAGCAGTCTTCCTTCAAAGGTTGATCTTACTACAGACCCTAAAACAAAGGATTTCTTCCCGGAAATAGGAGATCAGGGACATCAGGGAGCTTGTACGGCTTTTTCTTCAACTTATTATCAGTTTACTTATGAAGCAAGAAAAGCTTATTATGAAAAATATGGCAAGATCTCTGATTTTACTTTTTCACCTGCTTTTACATATAACAATGCCAATGGTGGTAAAGATGATGGCTCAACTCTTGCAAAAGCTTTCAGTGTTTTGGAAAAACAGGGGGCATTATCATTAGATGATTGTCAATTTGTTGAAGGTTATGGTGATGTAATAACTAAGGAACAGTATGAAGCTCTTTCGGAAGATGAAAAGAAATGGTATTCGGTTTATAATAAAAAGGCCGAAACTTATATTGCAGATGACCATGCTTACAGAACTCATATAAGAGATGAAAAGCTTCTTCTTAAGGCGCTGAAAACCAGATTGAAGAAATATGATAGTTTCCAGACAAATAAGAAAAACGAAGATGAAACGATCAATAAAATAAAAGAGACTCTTAGTCAGGGAAAAATCATTACAACAGAAGGAACCTTCTCTTATCGCACCAGTAAAGGAAAAAGCTATGATGAAGATACAAATAGAGTTGCAGTAATAAACAGTGATTCTGAAGAATGGGCTTTTGTTCAGAATATTGACGTTTCATCCGGTGTGGGCGGACACGCGTTTACTATTGTTGGATATGACGATAACGTTAAAGTAAAATATCGCGGAAAGATATTACAGGGCGCTTTCAAAATAGCCAACTCATGGAGTGACGATTATAACAACGATGGCTTTATTTGGATAATGTATGATGCTTTTTATAAGGAAAGCAAAGAAGGAATTAAATGGACTGGCGAAAAAGGCAAAAGAGTTCCGGCGTTCGATGGTAATTTTTTCTTTACAATGGATGTTGAAGTCGATAAAGATATCAAGCTTGTTGCTGAGACAGATGTTATAACAAATAATATCTGCAACTATCATACATATATCAGTAATTCTGAAAACAGTAAAGAATATACAGGATATAATGGAAACAGAAATAATAATTCAGATAGTTCTGTATACAGTGGTCCTGTACTGATAGATATGACAGATATCTGCAATGGCGATTATTATAACCGTTCTTATATATTAAAGTTTGGCAGCACGAAGTATGGTACATATTTTACTGCTAAGTCTGTTAAAATAATGGACGATTTAGGCAATGTAGTTGCAGAAAAGACGGTTGATAATAATACAGAAAATTATTTTGCTGCGCTTAGAGATAATGATAAAGATGCTCTTGAAAAGTACCGTGAAGATATATGTGAGGAAATAACATTAGATCTTCAGCTTGGTGATGTTAATTATGACGGAGTTTATAATGACAAGGACATTAAGCTTATAAAGAGCTTTGCAGACGGTGAAGAATACTCATTATTCCAGAAGGAACTCATGGATTTCAACAATGACGGGATCTTTACTTATGAAGATGTGGATTTAGCTGAAAATGCACTTTACTGGACTGAAGACGGAAAGTATAAGGGACAGGAAGGTGTAGTATACACAGGCTGGCATCTTATCAACGGCAGCTATTATTTCCTGGATGAAAACGGTTACAAGGTAACAAACAGCTTCATCGAAGACGAAAACAAGGGCGTTACACTCTTTGTTGATGAAGAAGGCCGACAGGTTGCAGACCGCAGATTTGCTTTCGAGGGCAAGCAGTATTACGCAGATAATAACGGATACATTGTAAAGGACAGAGAGGTTGAGTTCTTTATCTATGGCGTTGACCGTATATATTACTATGATGAGAACGGTGCTAAGGTGATAGGCTGGAATTCAGACAATACAAAGTATTATTCTGATGCAGGTATGCTCACAGGTACTCATACAATTGACGGCGTAAGCTATACTTTTGATGAAAACGGCGTTCTTGTACAGGACTGATCTTTAGCATTGCTTATTGATATAAAAAACAGTAAAGCTCAATATCGGGGTGCACTTTTTCTGTGATCTCCCAACACTCCGAATGAGTATAAATGCTGATTTCAGATAATTGTGCGCACTGAAAACAGCAAAAGCCCCGATTTTACAGAGTCGGGGCTTTTTTTGTGAATATAACAATCAGGGCGCATAAAAGAGGGAGGTTTTGACGATGCATTTGTGCATGGTGCACAATATATATGTTTTTTATATCAGTACATTTCGTTTAGCAATATTACTGCTTTTTGTTGACACAAAAGGTATGTTGTGGTATAATAATATTGTTGATGCGGGGCAATGTATTTTAGTATAATTGCAGAATTTGTTTGTTTGACCTTATGTTTTATCTTTGCCGCTGCATAAATCGTGATATTCTATCAGCATTTTTTCAGCTGAACTACGCTTCTTCCCTCAAAGAAGCAATTATAACAGTAAACTCCATACAAACATATACCATTATCAGACGATGCCGCACTTTAAGTGCGGTATTGTCGTTTATAAGCAGCTGTAAGTCCTGATCTTTCAGGACTTTTTTATTGCAAAAGTTTTGAATATAATGTATAATGTAAAAGCTGTAATAAACAATACGCAACATTTCAAAATTGTAATGTTGTGTAATGTTAAAATCGCGACCGATTTGTTCGGATAGGGTATAATAAGATCATGGAAACGGGAACAGCTCCCGAAAATAAAACAAAAAAGGAAATGATCTTATGAAAAAGCTTACTTCACTTGCAATAAAAACATATATGATATGCAGCACTGTCTGCGTTGCTCCGCTGGCATTGGCAGCATTCAATGAAATATTCAGACCAAAGACAACTATTCACCCCATGGATTTCGGACCTGCATTAATTATAACAGCAATAGGCTGTATCAATTGTATGCTTGAGAGCTATCTTAAAAAACATGAAGCAAATGAAATAATAGAAATCAAGTAAGGAGACAGGATAATGGCTTTATTAAAATTAGAAAACGTTGAAAAGTATTACGGAAGCAAATCAAGTCTTACAAAGGCTGTTGACAACATCTCGTTCAATGTTGAAAAGGGCGAATTCACAGCTATAATGGGTGCATCGGGAAGCGGTAAAACAACACTTCTCAATTGTATCTCTACTATCGACCGCGTTACAGCAGGTCATATCTTCCTTGAAGATACGGACATAACAACTCTCAAGGGTAAGGAGCTGAATAAATTCCGCCGCGAAAAGCTTGGATTTATTTTTCAGGATTTTAACCTTATGGACACTCTTACAGCTTATGAGAATATCGCACTTGCTCTTTCCATACAGAAGTATCCCGCAAAGGATATCGACAAGGCTGTAAAGACTGTTGCGCAGCAGCTTGATATCACAGAGGTGCTCAGCAAGTATCCTTATCAGATGTCAGGCGGTCAGAAACAGCGAGTTGCTTCTGCAAGAGCGATAGTTACAAATCCTAAGCTTGTGCTTGCAGACGAGCCAACAGGTGCACTTGACTCAAAGTCGTCAAAGCTTCTTCTTGAGAGACTTAGCTTTCTCAACCATGAGCACGATGCTACGATAATCATGGTAACACATGATTCATTTTCCGCAAGCTATGCTTCGAGAGTGCTTTTCATCAAGGACGGAAAGTTATTCAACGAGATAAACCGCGGCGGTGATTCGAGAAAGGTATTTTTCAATAAGATAATAGATGTTCTCACACTTCTCGGAGGTGACGTAAGCGATGCTCTTTAAGATATCACTGAGCAATATCAAGAAAAGTGTCAGGGATTATGCCATATACTTCTTTACACTTGTCATCGGTGTTGCTGTATTCTATATATTCAATGCAATTGAGACACAGACTGCTTTTTTAAAGGTAGATGAAGACCAGAGAGAAATAATCCGTATGCTTATAACAGCTATATCGGGCGTAAGCGTGTTCGTTGCTGTTGTACTTGGTTTGCTTATCGTTTATGCAAGCCGCTTCCTTATGAAGAGAAGAAATAAAGAATTCGCGCTTTACATGATGCTTGGCATGAGCAAATGGAAGATATCCGCACTTCTTCTCTGTGAGACTGTAATTATCGGTATAGGTTCGCTTTTTGTGGGACTTCTTATCGGTGTAGGACTTTCACAGGTGATGAGCGCAGTAGTCGCAAATCTCTTTGAAGCTGATATGAATGATTACAGATTTACGGTATCGGTATCAGCTGTACTGAAAACCATACTTTACTTTGGCATTATGTATGTCGTAGTAATGATAAGAAGCGGCTTTGTTATCAGCAAGTGCAAGCTCATAACTCTTATGCAGTCGGGCAAGCGCTCGGAAAAAATAACTATGAAAAATCCGTGGGTATGCGTCATAGTATTCATTCTTTCAGCCGCAGTCCTCGGATATGCTTACTACATGGTAGGCTGGGATTATCTCCGTATCAGCGGAAACAAACTGGTCACAGCTATCATAATGGGCGCTGTTGCTACATTCTTTATATTCTGGTCAGTCGCAGGAATGCTTCTGAGAGTTATAATGTCAATGAAGGGTGTTTACCACAAGGGACTCAACAGCTTTACATTCCGTCAGATAAGCAGCAAGGTAAATACAACAGTTGCTTCCATGACAGTTATCTGCCTTATGCTCTTTCTCACTATCTGCACACTCTCTACAGCTTTTGTTATCAGAAACTCTCTGAACAAGCAGGTACAGGATTTTTATCCTGTAGATATGTACGCTGAATTCGGAAGAACAACAAGCGCCGAAACACCCGAAGAAGCAGAGAATTTTACTGAAAAGCCTCTTTATACAAGTCTTAAAGATGAATATGAAAAAAAGGGCTTGGATCTATATGAGGAATTTGGTGAATACTGCGATTTCCATAACTATGCAGACCCGAATTTTACTTTTAATTCATTCCTCGGCGAGTCGAAGGATGAGTTAAAAAAGGAACTTCCTTCAGTGATAAGTACAGATGATGATTATTGGCAGGAGATCATAAAGCTCAGTGATTATAATAAAGTAATGAAGCTCTATGGCTTAAAGACTCTTGACATCAATGATAACGAGTATGTTTTATGTGCGTCATTCGGGGGAATGATGGGATTTTACGATGAGATACTAAAGAATAAAGCAGAGATAAATGTATTCGGAAACACCCTTGTTCCTCATTTTAACAAGACATACAAGGGATTTATCCGCCCTGCGGTACAGCCGATAAATGGAGGATTTTTCATCGTTCCCGATTCAGTGGTTGATGAGAATGCGGCGTGTGATAATATAATAGTCGGCAATCTGAAGGCATCTGATGCAAAAGGAAAGCAGAAGCTTGAAGAGAAATTCCGTGAAAAATGGGGAAATGTCATGGGAAACCTTGAAGGTGAAAGAGGAATAGGCTATTCCGAGTATATGTCCTCAAGAAGAGAGGAAGCTAATTCCACTGTCGGTCTCAGCGCAATGGTAACATTCCTCGGACTTTACATCGGATTTATATTCCTTGTATCCTGCGGCGCTATCCTTGCACTTAAAGAGCTTTCGGAAAGCTCAGACAGCGTTCCGAGATATACAATGCTCAGAAAGATCGGTGCAGAGGAAAAGGAAATAACAAGGTCACTGTTCCTTCAGTCGGGAATATTCTTCCTGCTGCCGCTGCTGCTTGCCTGCCTGCACGCATTTGTGGGCATGAAATTCGGTATGTTTGCAATATCAATGGTAGTAACAGGCAGTATGTTAAAGCCGATACTCTTTACAGCCGCAGTAGTAGTTCTCATCTACGGCGGATACTTCCTGCTGACATTTCTCGGCAGCAAGTCGATAACAAGAGAACAGAGATAACAAAGACATCTCCTACATGATATAGATCATAGAAATGGCTCTCCTTACGGAGGGCTGTTTCTGATTGTGCAGGAGGCTTGAATTGCTTGACTTTAAGGCTTGTCTATGGTATAATTTAGAAGATTGAGAAAAATTTAACAGCTAAGGAGCTGCATTCATGGATAAGATAAACGACATAATCAAAGAAGTAGACGGATACGTGTGGGGCATACCGCTTATCGTACTCATAATCGTCTGCGGAATACTGCTTTCGGCAAGGCTGAGATTTGTACAGGTGCGAAAGCTTGGTCTCGCCCTTAAATACATGGTCAAAAATGAGGAGGGCGGAAAAGGAGAGGTATCGAGTTTCTCGGCACTGTGTACAGCTCTTTCGGCTACAGTCGGCACAGGCAATATCGTAGGTGTTGCTACAGCTGTTGCGGCAGGCGGAGCAGGAGCACTTTTCTGGATGGAGGTCGCGGCTTTCTTCGGAATGGCTACAAAATACGCAGAGGGACTTCTCTCTGTAAAGTACAGGATACACGATGAAAACGGCGATATCCTCGGCGGACCTTTCTATTATATCGAAAACGGTCTCGGAAAGCGTTTCAAGTGGCTCGGCAAGGTCTTTGCACTGTTCGGACTTCTTGCAGGACTTATGGGCATCGGTACTATAACTCAGATAAACGGTATCACTACCGCCGCAAACAATTTCTTTGACCCGCAGTCAGCTCATACAGTGAATATACTCGGTATGGAGCAGACATGGACGACCATTATCGCAGGTCTTATGATCACTCTCCTTGTGGGACTCATCGTTATCGGCGGTATCAAGCGTATAGCAAGGATATCAGAGATAATCGTGCCTGCAATGATAGTTTCGTATGTTGTGTGCTGTCTTATTATAATCGGCTGTCACATTACTGAGATACCTTCGGCTGTTGCTGAGATAGTCAAGGGGGCATTCGGTTTCAGACCTATCGCAGGCGGTGCGGCAGGCATTTCGATAGTTCTTCTGTCAATGCGAAACGGTGTTGCAAGAGGTATATTCTCAAATGAAGCAGGTCTCGGCTCTGCGCCTATCGCAGCAGCTGCGGCTAAGACAAATGAGCCTGCAAGACAGGGACTCGTTACAATGACAGGTACTTTCATCGACACTATGCTTGTCTGTACGATGACAGGTCTTTCCATAGTAATGGCAGGAAGCCACGAAAAAGGACTTGAGGGCGTTGCAATAACGACTGATGCTTTCAGCTATGGACTGCCGTTCCCCGAAAAGGTATCGGCATTCATACTCATGGCTTGCCTTGCGGTATTTGCTTTCACAACTATTCTCGGCTGGAATTACTATTCCGAGCGCTGTCTTTCATACCTTACAGGTTCAAAGAAGGGCGCAACAAAATTATTCAGATGGCTTTACATTGCCGCTGTATTCGTAGGTCCTTACCTTACAGTCGAAGCTGTATGGAATTTAGCGGACATTTTCAACGGACTCATGGCACTGCCTAATGTTGTGGCACTTATCCTGCTTTCGGGAGTGGTTGCTTCTGAGACAAAGATATATCACGACAATCTCAAAAGCGGAAAGATAAAAGACTGATATAAACAGAAAAGGGACGGTTTGACCGCCCCTTTAATTTTAGGTTGAATTAAAGACTTAATATTTTTCTGTTCCGAACAATACCTTGTCGAAGAAATCCTTTGTAGTTTTTTCACCGAGAGCCTTTTTGAACACATCTGTGGAAACTCCGCCCTTTTCAACGAGTGTATCGCAATATTCCTGTGTCAAAGCCTTCTTCTGTGCCTTTTCCTCATCTGAAAGCAGGGCCAGATCTTTAGCTGTCTCCATATAACAGCGTACAGCGTCAATGAACATCTGCTCGACTTTGTTATCGTTTTTGCGCTTAGCGGCTTTGTGGAGAGCTATTGTAGTATAGTCGTCATACCATGCAGGGTCAGTTGCAATATCTTCAAGGTCGTTGTAGGCATCTTCGAATTTCTTTATTGAGTCGATAACTGCCACGTATTCCGAAGCTGTGGTGTCAGGTGTAAGGTCATAGAATTCCGCGTAAGCCTTGCGATTGCCGAGGATATACATAAAGTCCATAGAAAGCATTGGCATATCCTTTTTGAATGGCGTGATGATATAGGAAACCATCTGCATAAATCCCATATTGACCTTCATTACGGAAAGATTTCCGATATCCTCGATATCATACTGTGAAACATCGAATTTGAGAACACCGTACATCTTTATTTTTTCATATTCGCCTGCATCAACAGGAGTGATTTTTGCGTACTCTGATATAGTTTCCATGCCTTTGTCAAGAGTCCTGTTCATGACCTTCATGTTTTTTGAAGCATTGTAGGCGATAAATCCGACCAGTATGGCAATGATGATAAATATTGTCAGCAGCACCTTAGGCCATTTTTTCTTCTTTTTCACTTCTGTATTTTTCATATAGACTCTCCTTTAATGTCGTTGGATACGTGTCTTTTGCGATTTTATTATATCATTACGCCGTTGTTATGTCAAGGTAAAAAAATCCCGACACCGAAGAACACTGAAACTTCGGTATCGGTTCAATGAGGATGATTTATTTAAGCCTTCGCAGGCTTCAGAGAAGCAATAACGCTCTCTTAGGGGAACAGGGTATCAATCTGTTCTCTGTTAGTATAATAACATTTTGCATAAATCAAAACAACTCATTTTTTGCAGATTAAGTGGACAAAATAATGAAAAAGACGGAGAGATCAACTCTCCGTCTTTGGTTTATGCCTTTTTGGAAGCGATTTCCTTTTCCAGCTCTTCTGCTCTGAGAAGTGCGGTATCAATGTGGTCGCAGAAGTTTTCTCTGCCCACCTGCTCGATAAATCCTGCCTTAGTCATAACCTTCATAGGCTGTTCGTTTACGTGGGAGAATACCACCTTTACGTTGTGGCGCTGACAGCGCTTTACGATACGAATGAGAGCCTCAACGCCTGTAGCGTCCATAGCAGGAA
>JAEEGL010077682.1_pt1 | contig 11192 bp, 8 predicted proteins | sample 9134231 | NCBI WGS metagenome assembly JAEEGL01 (sample SAMN16246548, study PRJNA631951) | gut metagenome | biome: gut microbiome; feature: rumen; material: fiber-attached | host: Bos | place: Iran: Karaj | collected 2018-10
AAAAACTGGTATTGACTTTAAAGCTATTACAGATTTAGATGAATGCTTAAAACTTGCTAAAGAACATAATATTGAATTAGAAGAACATGAAAAACAATATGGACATATCATAAATAAATTCTTTGAAAAATATGTTGAAGAAACCCTAATTGAACCAACATTCCTTTATGGACATCCAATTGAAATTTCTCCACTTACTAAAAAGGATCCTGAAGATCCAAGATTTACTCAAAGATTTGAATTATTTATCTCTGGACATGAATGTGCAAATGCATACACAGAACTTAATGATCCAATAGATCAACTTGAAAGATTTGAAGCGCAATTGAGTGAAAAAGAATTAGGTAATGATGAAGCTAATGACATCGATTATGACTTCATTGAAGCTCTAGAATATGGTATGCCACCAGCTGGTGGAATAGGTTATGGAATTGATAGAATGGTTATGTTATTTACTGAATCAGAATCAATTCGTGATGTAATTTTATTCCCAACAATGAAACCAAGAGACTAAGCACTATTTATAGTGCTTTTTTAATTTTTATTTAATGTTTATCTTTTAATTTAAGTTACATAAGTGTTATAATTTTAATAGGGAGGAAAATAAAATGAAGAAATTTTTTGAAAAGCATACTATTGCTAAAATGCTTGGAATCGTAATTTTTATTGCTATTGTTCTAACATGGATTATTCCAACTGGAACATTTAACGGAACACAGCTTATAAAATACGATCGAATTAGAATTGGTTTTAACGATCTTGCAACAGTTGCATATAATAGTATTTATTATGGAATTGATAAGATTGTATATCTTCTTGTTTTAGGTGGCTTCTATGCTGTTCTTTCTAAAACTGATGGATATAGAAAACTTGTTTCTAATATTGCTAAAAAAATAAAAGGAAAGGAAACACTTTTTGTAATTGTTACATCAGTTGTACTAACAGGTTTAACATCTGTTACTTCATCAACATTTGCAATGATTTTATTTGTACCAATGCTTATAACAATTATGCTTGAAGCTGGTTTAAATAAACTTACTGCTTTTGCATCTACATTTGGTGCAATTTTAGTTGGTGTACTAGGTGCAACATTTGGTACAGAAACACTAAATATCTTTAATCAATATTTTTCGCAAACTCTAACAGTTGAAACTGGAAAAGGTTTAACACTTGTATTTAGAGTTATTATTCTAGGTATTGCTACTGCACTATATAACTTCTTCTTATATTTTGCATCTAAAAAAGCACTAGAAAATAAAAAGAAAAATGAAATTGATGAGGATTTCAAAGTTGAAGAAGTTAAATCTAAAAATGTAAAATTATTCCCAATAAGAATTGTTTTATGTTTACTATTTATAGTATTTATTTTAGGTTTTGTTAACTGGGATGGAATATTTAAAATTAATACATTTAATGAACTTCATAACTGGTTAATGGATTTCTCAATTGGAAAAGACTTTAAAATATTCTCATATATTTTAGGTACAAGTGCTGTTCCATTTGGTGCATTTGATTTATTTACATTATCAACAGTTTTATTTGTATTTACTATTTTAACTGCTATTTTATATTCAGTTAAATTTGATGAATTATTAACTACATTTGGAACTGGCGCTCTTAAACTTATCAAACCTATATTAGGTATGGTAGCTGTATATGCAGTATTTATTATTATGTACATGAGCCCAATTGTTCCAACAGCTGTTAATTCAATTATGAAAAAGGATAATATTCCTAATATAAATATTGACTATAATGGTGCTGGTGTAGCATGGTTCAATATTGATACTGATGAAGATAGAAAACCTGATTACAATTTAATGAATCAAGATTTAGATAATGATGGTAAATGTGATCTTAACTGTGATACAAACAAAGATGGATATCCAGATAAGAATATAGACTTTAACGGTAATGGTAAAGTTGATGAATATGATGAATCAATTGTTAAACAATTAGATGGTGGAAAATCAGTTCTTAACCTAGATACTGATGAAGATGGTATTCCTGATGTTAACGTTGATACAGGTCATAATTTATTAACAACTATGTTAGCTGCAACATTTACAAACATCTTCCAAGTAGACTTAGGATACACTGGATATAGTTTAGGAGGATTCCTTGTTTCTGGTTATGGTGCATCACATTTAGCATTAGTATTCTTAGTATTCTTCGCAATATATGGATTATTACAATTCTTCATTCCAACAAGTTTAATACTAATCTTTGGTTTACTATATACAAAGGTAGAGTACAAAGATTGGATGAAACATATTTGGCGTTTCGTTCTTGGAATGTTATGTGTATTATTAATAATATTTATTTTCATGTCAATGATTTAAATATAAACTAAAAAGCGACAAAAACGTCGCTTTTTTTGTGGTTTAAATAATAGTATATCATTTAATAAAAATATCATTATATGAATATGAGATATAAAGGAGATCATATGGAAAAGAATTCAAAAGTAGATTTAATGTTAAAAAAATGTGAAAAAGAAAGAATAAAACTAAAACACCCATATGTTGGTTCTGAACATTTGTTTTTAGCCATTCTAAGTTATAAAAATGATTTATCAATTTATTTAAAAGAATATGATGTTACATATGATAGTTTTAAAGACAGTCTCTTAGAAATTGTTGGCAATTGCAAAAAAGATAATCCTAGTAATTTATACACTCCTTTGCTTAGAAAGATAATAGCTAGATATAATTTAAAAAATAAAGATAGAGAGACGAACATAGAACAAAATTTATTTTTAGCAATGCTTGATGAGGGTGAAGGAATTGCTATTAGGATTTTATTAAAAATGAATATAGATCTTGATGAGATATATATTAAACTTAAAGAAAAACAACGTATATCATTAATGCAAGAAACAAATAAAATAGGAGTTTTACTAAATGATATTGTTGATAATGATTCAAAAGTTGTATCAAGAGAAGAAGAAATAAATAAAATAATTCTTACACTAACAAGGAAAAAGAAATGCAATCCAATATTAATAGGTCCCGCAGGTGTAGGTAAAACAGCTTTAGTAGAGGAGCTAGCAAGAAGAATTAATGTAGGTATGGTCCCAGATAGTTTAAAGAATAAAAAGATATATTTAATGGATATGGGAAGTTTAATCTCTGGAACTAAATACCGCGGGGAATTTGAAGAAAGATTAAATAATATAATTAAAGAAATAAAAAATGATAAAAACTCAATTATCTTTATTGATGAAATTCACACCATGATAGGAGCTGGTGGTGCAGAGGGTGCTATAAATGCAGCTGACATATTAAAACCATATCTTGCTAGAGGAGATATAAAGTGTATTGGTGCAACAACAACAACTGAATATAATAAATCTATTCTAAATGATAAAGCCCTCCAAAGAAGATTTGAAGTTATTAGCATAAGTGAACTTAATAATGAAGATATGTATAACTTAATGATAAGCGTAAAAAAAGAATATGAAAAATTTCATAACATAAAAATTCCTAAAGAATTAATTGATAAGATTATTTATTTATCAAATAATTATATAAAAAACATATCTAATCCAGATAAAACAATAGATTTATTAGATACATCTTGTGCATATGCTAAAACATGTGGAAAAAGATATTTATCCGAACATGATATAATTAAATCTATATACTATAAAACAAATAATAAACTTCTTAGAAATGATGAAATACTATATAAAGTAAAGAAAGAATTAAAAAATTATTTACCAGATGATAGATTAAATAAACTTGTTAACTTATTAAAAATAGATACTGATAAACCAAAAAGTTTTATTACTGATGACAAGTATTTAATAAAAGATTTTATTAAATCATTTGGTGATGTTAATATTATTAGAATTGATTCAGAAAAATATAATAATAATGTTAATAATGATACATTTTCTAAGAAAATAAATGAATCTAAGTTTTATAATCTAATTGAGCATCCTTTTAGCATTATATATTTTGAGAATATCGATACAAATGATTATTTAATCGATTTAATTAAAAAGATAAATAATGACGGGTATCTTGAATATTATGGTAATGAAAAAATATATTTTAATAATGCTATATTGGTAGCTTTAGTTAAAGAAAGTAAAAAAATTGAACTTGGTTTTAATGCTGCATCAAAAAGCATTACGTTTGAAAAAAGTTTTATTGATAGTTTTGAACTGGATTTAAGATGCAATAATAAAAAAGAAATAATCATAACGTGAATATTTCTTTTTTTGTTTCATATTTTTTAAAGAGGAAAAAATATGAAAGTCGGATTAAATGATAAAGAAGTAGAAAATAGTAAAAGAAAATATGGAGAAAATATACTTGAAGCAAAACAAAGAAAAACTATTTTCAATTTTGTAGTAGAGTCGTTTAGTGATCCTATTATAAAAATTATGTTAATAGCTTTAATTATAAAAGTAATATTTATGTTTAAAGATTTTAACTGGTATGAGACTTTAGGTATACTTATTGCAATTTTTTTATCAACACTAATATCAACTGTTTCAGAATATGGTAGTGAAATAAAGTTTAAAAAATTACAAGATGAAAACAAAGATATATTAGTTAAAACATATCGAAATAATTTATTAAAAGAAATAAAATCAAGCGAGTTAGTTGTAGGAGATGTAATAGAACTTGAAAGTGGAGATATTGTACCAGCAGATTCAATTTTATTAAGTGGAAGTTTACTAATAAATGAATCAATGTTAACAGGAGAATCTAATTTACAGGAAAAAAAGTATAATGATAAAAATGAAACATTGATTTACAAAGGTACAAATATTTATGAAGGATTTAGTAAATGCAGAGTAGTAAATGTTGGAAAAAATACCATGTATGGAAAAATAATGGAAGAAGTTCAGGAGATAAAAGTTAAAAGTCCACTCAAAAAAAGATTAATAAGTTTATCTAAAATAATTAATAGAGTAGGATATATAGGAGCTTTTATTGTTTCATTTTCATATTTATTTTCAACTGTGTTTATACAAAATAGTTTTAATAAAGAGTTAATAATGTCATATATTATGTCAAAAAATATGATTAACGATTTAATATATACATTAACACTTTGCGTAACTACAATTGTTGTAGCTGTTCCCGAAGGTTTACCAATGATGATAACTTTAGTACTATCAAGTAATATGAAAAAAATGATTAAAAATAATGTTTTAGTTCGTAAAATGGTTGGTATTGAAACATCTGGAAATATCAACTACTTATTAACAGATAAAACCGGTACAATAACTGAAGGTAAACTTAGTGTTACTGAAATAATAGATGGAAATTTAAAAATATATAGAAGTGCAAATGAAATGAAAGAACAATATAGAAATACTTTTTTAGAATCACTAATATATAACTCATCAAGTATAGTTACGAATAATAAAGTAATAGGCGGTAACGAAACGGATAAAGCAATAATAAATTTTATAAAAAACTATTATAAAGTAAAAACAAAGGCACATAACTTCAAACCATTTAATAGTGAAAATAAGTATAGTGAAGTTAAAATCGATAATTTAACTTATATTAAAGGTGCATATGAAAACATATTAAATAGGTGTAACTATTATCTAGATGAGTCTGGATGCGAAATATTTTTAAATAAGAATAAGCTTCTAAGATATATTACTTCTGTCACTAAAAAAGGAAGTAGAGTACTTATAAATGTAAAAGTTGATGATAATAAATATGTATTAATAAATATGATAGTTATAAAAGATATAATTAGAAAAGAGACTTATGAGGGTTTAAATAATATTAAAAAAGCAAATATAAATATTATTATGATTACAGGCGATAATAAAGAAACAGCAAAATCTATAGCAAAAGATGTAAACATAATAACATCAAATAATGATTTAACATTATCATCAGATGAATTTAACAAATTATCTGATGAAGAAGTTAAAGAAAGGCTTAATAATATAAAAGTTATTTCAAGAGCGTTACCTACTGATAAAAGCAGGTTAGTTAGAATAATTCAAAATTGTGGAAATATAGTTGGAATGACAGGCGATGGAATAAATGATGCTCCAGCTTTAAAAAAAGCCGATGTGGGCTTTGCAATGGGTAGTGGATCATCTGTTGCTAAAGAAGCATCAGACATAGTAATTTTAGATAATAACTTATTGTCTATCTCCAAAGCAATTCTTTATGGAAGAACTATTTTAAAAAGTATAAGAAAATTTATTGTTTATCAGTTAAGTGTGAACTTATGCGCATTATCACTTTCAATAGTTGGACCCTTAATTGGTATAAACACACCAATAACTATAATGCAGATGTTATGGCTTAATATGATTATGGATACATTTGCTGGTTTAGCTTTTTCATTTGAGCCGTCTTTAAAAGAATACTTAAAAGAAAAACCACTTAATATAAATGAAAATGTAATAAATAGTAGAATGTATATTGAAATATTAACTAATGGGTTATATGGAGGATTACTTTGTATACTATTTTTAAAAGCTCCTATATTTAAAAATATTGTTGTAGGTAATCATAAATATTTTATGACAGCATATTTTGCCTTATTTATTTTCTTAGGAATATTTAATGCATTTTGTGCACGAACGGAAAGAATAAATATACTATCTGATGTTTTAAAAAACAAGCTGTTCTTATTTTTATTTATCTTTATATCAATAATGCAAATTGTAATTATATATTATGGTGGATCAATATTTGGAACCTTTGGACTTAAAGTTAAAGACCTGGTATTCATAATAGTTTTATCAAGTACGACAGTAATAATAAATACAATAAGAAAAATAATCATAAAAAAAAGACTTTAATCTTCAATGATAAAGTCTTTACTCTTATGTGGTTCATCAAATAATAAATCATTATAGTTTTGTTGCCTTAGAGCTTCATATACAACAATTGCAACGGTGTTTGATAAATTAAGTGATCTTACATTTTTACTCATAGGAAGTCTAAAACAATGGTCTAAATTAGGCCTTAAATATTTTTTAGGAATACCAGTAGACTCCTTACCAAAAACAAAATAAATATTTTCATTACTATTACTATAATCACCAGTAGTGTGAGGTTTATGACCATATCTAGTTAAGTAGTAAAATGTACCTTCATTTTTACTATAGAAGTCTTCCATATTTTCATAAACTGTTAAATCTATTTTATCTATATAATTAACACCACTTCTCTTAACAGATTTTTCATCTAGAGAAAAACCAAGAGGTTTAATTAAATGAAGTTTAGCATTCGTTGCTATACATGTTCTCATAATATTACCTGTATTCATGGGTATTTCAGGTTCAAATAAAACTACATTAATCATGATTATTACTCCTTTTAAAAAATAGCCTAGCGGCTATTTTTTTCTATATTAATCTTTTTGATTACAGATTCAAAATCTTTTGAATTTTTAATTTTTTTATAAGAAATAATTTGACCATCTTCATAATAAATAATAACAGGGAATCCGTTTACATTAATATCTAAAAATTCATTAATCATTTTCTTATAATCTTTATTATCTTCTTTAATATCAGTTATATCAAATAATGTGAATATTTCTTGAATGTTATAATTCTTAAATATCTTTTTATAATTTTTTTCTATATTATAAATATCTTTATCATTACGATAACTTATATAAAGAATAAGTCTAGAAGAGTTTTCTGCAAGAACATCATTTAGTTCTTCAAATGTTTTAATTTCACTTGTAATTAAATTATTTTCAACTAAATAACTAGTTGCAATTCTTTCTTTGTTTTTTACTTGATACCACTTAAATAAATATAAAGTAATAAGAACTACAGCAATAAACATTAAAACAGCTAGTGCATAATTTCTTAATGGTACTTTTCTTAAATTATTTTGTTTTTTCATATATACTCTCCCCATAAATATATTTTATCATATGAATATAATAATTAATTATTTTCTGATTCTAATTTTACTAATACTTCACGTGGTTTAGACCCATTTTGTGGTCCTACAATACCTCTATCTTCAAGTAAATCTATAATTCTAGCAGCTCGATTATAACCAAGTCTAAATTTTCTTTGAATTAAAGATGCGCTAATCTTTCCTGTTGAAACAGCAAACTCAACAACTTCATCATATAATGGATCATCAAATCCATCAGCTCCACTACCAGAACCAGATGATGTTCCAATAGGAGTAGAATCTAAATCCATTTCTTCTGAATATTTAGCTTTTTGTTGTCCACAAACATAATCAATAAGTTTTTTAATTTCATCATCAGAAATATAACTACCTTGAATTCTTGTTGGTGTATTTTCACCCATAGGTAAGTAAAGCATATCACCTTTACCTAGAAGTTTTTCAGCTCCTGACATATCAAGAATTGTTCTTGAATCAATGCTTGATGCAACAGCAAATGCTATTCTAGATGGAATATTAGCTTTTACAACACCAGTAATGACATCTGTTGATGGTCTTTGTGTTGCAACTATTAAATGTATACCAGCAGCACGAGCCATCTGTGTAATACGCATTATAGAGTCTTCAACTTCTTTAGATGCAACAAGCATTAAATCTGCAAGTTCATCAATTATTGTAACTAAATAATGAAGTTTTTGCATTGGTGCTTCTGGATGTTTTCTATTATACTTTTGAACATATTCATTATATCCTTCAATATTTTTTACACTTGTATCACTAAATAGGTTATATCTTCTTTCCATTTCATTAACTACTTTTTGAAGTGCAACAGATGCTTTTTTAGGATCTGTTACAACAGGTGTAAGTAGGTGAGGAACACTATTATAATTTGATAACTCAACCTTCTTAGGGTCAACTAATACAAGTTTAACTTCATCAGGTCGATAATTCATTAAAATAGAACAAATAATACTATTTGTACAAACTGATTTACCAGAACCAGTAGAACCAGCTATTAAAAGGTGAGGCATTTTTGTTAAATCAGCAAGTACTGGATTACCATAAATATCTTTACCTAAAGCAACATTAATTTTACCTTCACCACGGCTAAGCAGAATTTCTTTAATTTTAACAGCACATACTTTTGGATTAGGTATTTCAATACCAATAGTACTTTTGCCAGGAATAGGTGCTTGAATTCTAACATCTTTAGCAGCCATAGCTAGAGCTATTTCTTTATTAACACTTGTTATTTTACTTACCTTAGTTCCGTTTGGAACAGTAAGTTCATATTGTGTAACCGCAGGACCAATATGAATCTTAACAACTTTAGCAGTAATACCAAAATCTCTTAGAACACTTTCAAGTTCATCTTTATTCTTTCTGGTTTCACTTTGACTTACAGTAACACCTTCACCAGTTGGATCAGATAAAAGACTAAGTGGTGGAAGTTTATAATGAGTGTTAGTAACAGGCTCATCTTTTTTCATTAAACTTTCCATTGAATCATTTTCTAATGCTTTAGGAAGTGGAGTTTTAAGTTCATCCATACTTGTAATAATAACTTTATCTTCTTTTTTAGGTTCTTCCTTAGTTTTAGAATAATCATTTATTTCAACATCTGTTGGAACAATTGATTCTTCTTCATTATCTTTATTTTTCTTAAATATACTTCTAAGTTTTTCAAGAATATCGGATAATGTAATATCAAATAGTAAGATTAAACCAAATATTAAAAGAATAATTTCAATAACTTTAGTACCGCTTAAACCAAATAAACTAGAAAATATATAAGCAAATGTTGCTCCAATAATTCCTCCGCCAATTTCAACAGAAGAAGTACCTGATGTAAATAAAGCAGTCTTACCATTTATTGAACTAATTCTTTCCATAAAATTATCAACTGTAGTTGAAAATATTTCTTTACTGGATTTTGCATGTTCAATAAACCCAAAATGACTTGCTACTAAAATAACTATGAAAATAACATATAATCCAATAAGTTTACTTGTAAAAAACTTAGGTAGTTTTCTTTTAAATAACATATACGCACCAAGTAGTAAAACTCCAATTAAAAGAAACATCCACCACGTACCAACAAGGAATATACTAAATTTTTTAATTAAAGAACCAACAGGACCAAATCCAAAACCAATAATACCAATAAGAATTAAAATAAGTCCTGTTAACTCTACACTGTATTTAAAATTTGATGTTGTTTCTTTTTTTCTTTTCTTATGTTTTCCCATATTATTTCACCATTATAATTATATCTTATTTAAGGATAATTTGCAAAATAAATAGGCAAATATTTAAGGCTTACATATGATAAAAGTAGAGGAGGAAATATAGTGTATTTTGATGATTTTTCATTTGATGAAAATTTAGATTTTTTTACAGGTAAAAAAATCATGTTAAATAGTGATGGTTATATTTATGGAAATATGTTTAAAGATGAATATGTACCATATAAAAATTATTCGGTTTATAGATTAAACGGAAAAGATGAAAAAGAAAGATTAAAACTAAAAATAATGGAAGAAACATTTATTATAAATGATCTTAATTTATATCTTGATATCCATCCAAATGATGATGATATGTTTAATGAATTCAAAAAACATAATAAATTATTAGAAGAATATAAAAACGAATATGAAAATATTTATTCAAGTTTATGTTTATCAGGAGTAAAAAATAAATATAACTGGATTAATAGTCCATGGCCATGGGAGGATAAAGCATAATGTTCAAATATGAAAAGATTTTAAATTATCCGATTGAAATAAAAAATAAAGATTTAAAAATGGCAAAATTAATTGCTACACAACTTGGTGGTTACGCAGGAGAATTAGGTGCTGCACTAAGATATTTTTCTCAAAAATTTGAAATGCCAGATGATGAAGGTAAAGCTTTGTTAAATGATATAGCAACAGAAGAACTAGGTCATGTTGAAATGATTTCATCAATTCTAACTGGACTTATGAAAGATGCATCTTTAAAAGAGTTAGAAGATGCGGGACTTGCAGGTTACTATGTCGAGCATGGTAAAGGAATATATCCTGTAAGCGCAACTAACATTCCATTTGATGCTTTAACATTTGCAGTAACAGGAGATCCAATTGCAGATCTAGAAGAAGACTTAGCGGCAGAAGAAAAAGCAAGAGTAAATTATGAACATATTATAGATTATGTAAAAACAGATGATCTACTAGCCCCACTTTTATTTTTAAGACAAAGAGAAATAGTCCACTATAATAGATTTAAAGAACTACTTGATAGATATAAAAAAGAATTAAAATAATATTGAAAAAA
>JAEEGL010364938.1_pt1 | contig 11192 bp, 8 predicted proteins | sample 9134231 | NCBI WGS metagenome assembly JAEEGL01 (sample SAMN16246548, study PRJNA631951) | gut metagenome | biome: gut microbiome; feature: rumen; material: fiber-attached | host: Bos | place: Iran: Karaj | collected 2018-10
GCTGTTGATGGCTCCGCCTTCAAGGTGCTGCTCATCGAAGAGGATGGTAACGAGAAGTCGCTGTGCACCGTCAACGTTCCCAATACCGGCAGTCTTGACAACTACGAAGTGAAGTCGGTGAAGATTAGAAACAGCATTCCGGCAGGCAAGCAGCGCATTCGCGTGAGCATCACCACTGGCGGCTGCAACATCGACAAGCTGCAGTTCATCTGCACCGACCCGACGGGCATCATCTTGCCGGTGGATGAGTCGGTGGCAGCAGAGACGCAGTGGTTCACGCCAGACGGTCGCAGGCTGAGCGCACCGCAGAAGGGACTCAACCTGGAGCGCACGGTTGTCAACGGGCAGGTGACCACACGGAAGGTCGTGCGCTGATAGCGGGTGGCATTAGGTGGTAGGAGTTCAGGAGTTCTCTGCAAGCAGAGCGACCAAAGGTCGAGCGCAGGAGTTCAGGAGTTGCAGACGATACTTTTAGCATTAAACTCTGTTAAATGGAGCTCATAGGACTAACGTCTGCAACTCCTGAACTCCTGAACTCCTGAGCTCCTCCTGAACATCTGAAACGTAAATCTACGTGAATCTGACATGAAGTGTCGGGTTCACGTAGATTTTTTTCGCCTGCGGCGCTACACGAATGCGCATGAATACACATATAATAGCTCATGAATCATTCATGAATCATTCGTGTGTATTCATGGTTATTCGTGTAGCGCCGCAGGCATTAGAAAAAGAAATATGTCATTTTAGGGGCGGCACATTGGCGGTTTCGGTGAGAGAAAACGCCAATTTCGGCAAACAAATCCATTGATTTCGTTGAACGATTCCATTGATATTGTTGAACAATTCCATTGGTTTCGTTCGACGATTCCATTGACATCGTTCCAGACAATCAGCGTTTTTGTGGCCTCAGAACGCCAGTTTCTTGGACGCAAATCAACGTAAATCAGACATGAATTTATGGTGGCGAGGCGGCGTTTCGTGCGCAGACAACGAGGTTTGACAGAAATTATTATAATTATTATAATTCTGTTTCGCACATCCAAGGAGTTTAGGAGTTTGGGAGTTTAGGAGTTTAGGAGTCTGGACGATACGGATATAGGCGCATACGTGATTTGGACAGAAATGAATATAATTAGGCAATAATACATTAGATGGCATCGTATAAGCACGACGTTTGTACTTGTAAACCGTCTACCAGTTATCTGGCGCAGCCGCTCCCCTCCCATTTTAGGGGAGGAGTAGGGGTGGGGTGAGGTCACTCTCGCGCCATTGCGCGTAAACCTTGTGCACGAAAGATTTGTACCCCACCCCTGCGCCCCTCCCCTAAAATGGGAGGGGAGTGGCTGCGCTGAAACTCCTAAACTCCTGAACAACTCCCGAACAACTCCCGAAACAGAATTATAATAATTTCTGTCCAAATCAAGTGTTCAGCGTATGTCCGTATCGTCCATACTCCTAAACTCCCAGACTCCCAAACTCCCAGTAAGCTAAGAGAAATTATAATAATTATAATAATTTCTGTCCAATTCCAGTGTTCCGCCTACGTCCGTATCGTCCAAACTCCCAAACTCCTAAACTCCCAAACTCCCAAACTCCCAGTCAGTCAAGAGCAATTATACTAACTTCTGTCCAATTCCAGTGTTCCGCCTAAACGTTAAAGAAGAAAAAAGAACGGGAGCGGGGTGGGGGATTGTCGGAATAAAGTTGTAACTTTGCAGGCCATACGCGACATGCGTGCGTAAAAAAGAGAATGTTTAGAATCAAGAAGCTCGACCTGTTCATCGCCCGGCAATTCCTGTTGCTCTTTGTGGCGACGTTCTTCGTGTGCCAGTTTGTGCTGATGATGCAGTTCCTGTGGCGCTACATCGACCAGCTCATCGGCAAGGGCCTGTCGATGGACGTGCTGGCGCAGTTCTTCTGGTACATGAGCCTGATGCTTGTGCCCCAGGCATTGCCGCTGGCCATTCTCCTTTCGTCGCTCATCACCTATGGCAACCTGGGCGAGAGCTCCGAGCTGACGGCCATCAAGGCCTCCGGCATTTCGCTCATGCAGTCGTTCCGTTCGCTCATCATCCTCACCGTGGCCATCATGCTCGGGTCGTTCTACTTTCAGAACGTCGTCGGTCCGTCGGCCAACAACTCGTTTGCCCAGCTTCTTCTCTCCATGCGGCAGAAAAGCCCTGAGCTGGAGATTCCCGAAGGCGTGTTCTACGACGGCATCCCCAACACCAACCTCTACGTGCAGAAGAAGAACACCGAGACGGGCATGCTCTACGGCATGATGATCTATCGTTTCACGGGCAGCTATGAAGACGCGGCCATCATTCTTGCCGACAGCGGCATGCTGCAGTCTACGGCCGAGAAGAAGCACCTGGTGCTGACGCTGCACAGCGGCGAGTGGTTCGAGAACATGCAGAACACCAGCCTCGACGGCAGCGCGTCGGTGCCCTATCGGCGCGAGACGTTCACCAACAAGAAAATCATCCTCGACTTCGACGCCGACTTCAACCTCACCGACGCCGGCGTGCTCTCGAACAACGCGCGCGGCAAGAGTCTGGCGCAGATACGTCACGACGTAGACTCCATCAATGCACAGTATGACAGCATCGGCCGCACCTTCCTGCACGACGTGAACCACAGCTACTTCCGCTTCCGCCACATAGCCCGCAAGGACTCGACGCGCGCGCTGAAGATGGCCGCCACACGGTCGTTCAACATCGACAGCGTGTTCAGCCACATGAAACCCGAGGACAAGCGGCGCACCATGTCGCACGCACACTCGCGGGCACAGTCGGCAGTGAGCGACCTGGAGTACAAGTCGCTGATAACAACCGAGGGCGACCGCAACATCCGCCAGCATAACATCGAGGCCATCAACAAGTTCACGCTGGCCTTCTCGTGCCTGCTCTTCTTCTTCATAGGCGCGCCCCTCGGAGCCATCATCCGCAAGGGCGGACTCGGCATACCGGTCATCATCTCCGTGCTCGTGTTCATTGTCTACTACATCTTCGACAACATGGGCTACCGCATGGCGCGCGGAGGCATGTGGGCCGTGTGGTTTGGCAAGGGCATCGCCACCGCCGTGCTGTCGCCGCTGGCCGTGTTCTTCACCTACAAGGCCAACAACGATTCGGTGGTATTCAACCTCGACCTCTACCGCAACTTCTTCATGAAGCTGCTCGGACTGAGGCTGAAACGCCACGTGGCCGCCAAGGAAGTCATCATCATGGACCCGGACTACGAGGCCGACGCACAGGCGCTGGCGCGCATCACCGACGAAACGCAGGCCTACGCCCACGACCACAAGCTGCTGCGACTGCCCAACGTCGTGAAGGTGTTCTTCCGCTACGAGCCCGACCACGAGATAGAACGCATCAACGAAGAACTGGAGAACGTCATCGACGACCTGTCGAACACCCGTGACAAGGTGGTGCTCACCGAGCTCAATAAGTATCCCGTGGTGTCGGTGAAGGCCCACACCAGGCCCTTTGAGCGCAGGTGGCTCAACATCGTGGCCGCCATCATCGTGCCGCTCGGCCTGTGCCTCTACCTCCGCATGTGGATGTTCAGGGCACGACTGCGCCGCGACCTGCACACCATCAAGCAGACCAACGAGGCCATCATTGAGCGCATTGCAGCCATGAAATCCAAATAGTCAGTCACGCAGACTATCTATAGGTGGGTTCTATTAATTCGCTTTGTCAGATTTCTGAGCTGTTTTTGTTTTCAGTCTGTAAGTTGAAGAGGGAGCGTAGCGGGCTACACGACTGATGAGACTTACAGAATGGAACAAAAAGAGCCGGAAAAATGACAAAAGGTTAATAACCCCCAGCAATGTCAAACTTAACCGTGGGAATTAATAGAACCCACCTATATATAATAAGGTATAAGGAAAAAGAACATGGAAAACCTCAGACTCAGCAGCATCGACGATGCTGTGAAAGACTTCAGAGACGGCAAGTTCGTCATCGTGGTCGACGACGAAGACCGCGAGAACGAAGGCGACCTGATATGTGCCGCCGAGAAAATCACGCCCGACATGGTGAACTTCATGCTGAAGAACGCGCGCGGTCTGCTCTGCGCACCCATCACCATGAGCCGGTGTGAAGAGCTGGGACTGCCCCATCAGGTGGCCGACAACACCTCGCTGCTGGGAACGCCTTTCACCGTCACCGTCGACAAGATAGAAGGCTGCACGACCGGCGTCTCCGCCCACGACCGTGCGGCCACCATACGCGCACTGGCCGACCCGGCGTCGACGCCGCAGACCTTCGGCAGGCCCGGACACGTGAATCCGCTCTACGCACAGGAAAACGGAGTGCTCAAGAGAAGCGGACACACCGAGGCCGCCATCGACCTTTGCCGTCTGGCAGGACTCACGCCCGCCGGAGCACTCATAGAGATTATGAACGACGACGGCACCATGGCACGCATGCCGCAGCTGCTGGAGTTTGCCGACAGACACCAGCTGCGCATCATCACCATCAAGGACCTCATTGCCTACAGGCTGCGCAAGGACTCGCTCGTGGAGATGGGCGACGAAGTGGAGATGCCCACCGCCTACGGACACTTCCACCTCATTCCCTTCCGCCAGGTGAGCAACGGTCTGGAGCATTTCGCACTGCGCAAGGGCGAATGGCGCGAAGGCGAGCCCATCATGGTGCGTGTGCACTCATCGTGCGCCACCGGTGACATCCTCGGTTCGCTGCGCTGCGACTGCGGCGAACAGCTGCACAAGGCCATGCAGATGATTGAGAAGGAAGGGCGCGGCGTGCTGGTGTACATGCAGCAGGAAGGCCGCGGCATCGGACTGATGAACAAGATTGCCGCCTATAAGCTGCAGGAGGAAGGACTCGACACCGTTGAGGCTAACGTGCATCTGGGATTCAAACCCGATGAGCGCGACTACGGTTGTGGGGCACAGATACTGCGCAAGCTCGGCGTCACGAAGATGCGACTGCTCACCAACAACCCTGTGAAACGCGTCGGACTGGAGGCCTACGGTTTGGAAATTGTGGAGAACATCCCCATCGAGGTGAGTCCCAATCCCTTCAACCTGCGCTATCTGAAGACGAAGAAAGACCGCATGGGGCATACGCTGCACCTGTAAAAGTGAAGAGTGAAGAGTGAAGAGTGAAGAATTTGCTGCCGCCATTGGTTCCAAAGAATGGACTCTGGAAAATCTGGTCCATTAGTTACTTCTCGTTTTTGCAAGAACGGCGGCAGCAAATTCTTCACTCTTCACTCTTCACTTAAAAAAAGTTTTTCATGCGTTTCATGAAATAAATGTTCGTTTTTTTCGTTATTATGAATAAAATGCTTAATTTTGCACGAAATAATAAACAATAGCTCTATGGCAAGACTCTCTAACCGACTGAACCGGCTCGCCCCATCGGCTACGCTGGCCATGTCGCAGAAAAGTAGTGAAATGAAAGCACAGGGCATCGACGTCATCAACATGAGTGTTGGCGAGCCCGACTTCAATACACCCGACCATATCAAGGCCGCAGCAAAGAAAGCGATCGACGAGAATTACTCGCGCTATTCTCCTGTTCCCGGCTATCCTGACCTGAGAAAAGCCATTGCGGACAAGCTGAAAAAGGAGAACGGACTCGATTACGCGCCCGCAGAAATCCTCGTGAGCAATGGCGCCAAGCAGTGCGTCTGCAACGCCGTGCTGGCTTTGGTGGACGACGGCGACGAGGTCATCATTCCCGCCCCCTACTGGGTGAGCTATCCGCAGATGGTGAAACTGGCCGGAGGCAATCCCGTCATCGTGGAGGCAGGCTTTGAGCAGGACTTTAAGATGACTCCCGAACAGCTCGAGGCCGCCATCACACCCCGTACACGCATGCTGATTCTCTGCTCGCCGAGCAATCCTACCGGCAGCGTCTACACGCAGCAGGAACTCGACGCTTTGGCAGAGGTCATACTGCGCCATGACGACGTGTTCGTGCTGGCCGATGAAATCTACGAGCACATCAACTACACGGGAGCGCATGCCAGCATCGCCACAGTCAGCGGTATGAGGGAGCGCACCATCGTGGTCAACGGCGTGAGCAAGGCCTACGCCATGACAGGTTGGCGCATCGGATTCATGGCTGGTCCCGAATGGATTGTCAAAGGATGCAACAAACTGCAGGGACAGTACACCAGTGGTCCGTGCTCGGTCAGTCAGAAGGCCGCCGTTGAAGCGTATGTGGCATCGCAGCTCTGCGTGGAAGAGATGCGGCAGGCCTTTGAGCGCCGTCGCGACCTGATAGTGGAACTGGCCCGTCAGATTCCCGGACTCGAGGTGAACGTGCCGCAGGGAGCCTTCTATCTGTTCCCCAAGTGCAGCAGCTTCTTTGGCAAGCGATGCGGCGACAGGGTCATCAACAACTCCACCGACTTCGCCATGTTCCTGCTTGAAGAAGGCCATGTGGCAACCGTCGGAGGCGACGCCTTCGGCTCGCCCGAATGCTTCCGCATGAGCTATGCAACGAGCGACGACAACATACGAGAGGCCATGAAGAGAATCAAGGAAACTCTGGCCAGATTGCAGTAATTTGTACGCGACTGAAGACCGCTGAGAGACTTTTTTTGAGGAAAAGGACGGTTAAAACTTCTTAAAATTGCCCGTAGTTGCTCAATAATTGCTATCTTTGCGAGGTCTAATCGGAATAGTTTCTGCAAACGCGCCCTCAAGGGCCCGTCACATATAGAATTTTTTATTACTTAAATTTATTAATAACTAAAAATTAAAACAAAAAATTATGGCAACTACACAAGCAAAGGCAGCCCCGAAGAAATCGCAGGGCTTCCAGGGAGTTCAGGCAGCAATTTGGATCATTGTTGCATGTTTCATCGCAGCATGCTGCGTCTACAAGTTCGTGTTGGGTAATCCCGCAAACTTCATCGACGGCAATCCTGAGAACGCAGTGAAGGACGGCTCTATCCTCGGTCTTATCTACAAAGGTGGTATCGTGGTGCCTGTCATCATCACTCTGTTGTTCACCGTGCTCGCTCTGAGCGTTGAGCGCTGGCTCGCTCTCCGCACCGCTTTCGGTAAGGGAAAGCTCCCCAAGTTCGTGGCTAACATCAAGGCTGCTCTCGCTGCCAACGATTTCGCTAAGGCTCAGAAGCTTTGCGACGACCAGAGAGGTTCTGTTGCAAACGTTGTTGGTGCTTCGCTCCGCGCTTACAAGGAAATGGAAGCTACCGCTGGCCTGAAGACCTCGCAGAAGGTGGCTAAGATCCAGCAGGCTCACGAGGAGGCTACTCAGCTCGAGATGCCCACTCTGCAGATGAACATGCCAATCCTGGCTACTATCACTACTCTCGGTACCCTTACCGCTCTGTTCGGTACTGTGGTGGGTATGATTCGTTCGTTCGCCGCTCTGGCTTCTGGTGGTGGTGGTGACTCCCTCGCTCTGTCTCAGGGTATTTCTGAGGCCCTTGTGAACACCGCTTCTGGTATCTTGACTTCTTGGTTCGCTGTGGTTGCTTACAACTACTATTCTAACAAGATCGACAAGCTGACATACGCCCTCGACGAGGTTGGTTACACCATTGCCCAGACATACGAAGCAAACCATACGGATGAGGCTTAATTTTTGCTAACCCTTTAAAACATTTCTCATTATGGGTAAAGTAAAAATTAAGAAGGCGGACATCTGGATTGACATGACCCCGATGAGCGACGTCATGGTCCTCCTGCTTACGTTCTTCATGTTGACGTCTACGTTCGTGAAGAATGAAGCAGTGAGAGTCAACGCGCCGTCGTCGGTATCTGAAATCAAGGTTCCGGAGGAAAACGTCCTCTCTATCCTCGTGGATAAGTCGGGAAAGATTTTCCTCGGAATGGAAACTCCAGGTAAGATGGAGAGCCTGATTTCAGACATGGCCGCTCAATACGGTGTCAGCCTGACAGGAAAGCAGCTGGAGAACGGACGTGGCTCCGCCAACGTCGGTGTCCCCATGCAGGATCTGAGTGAATTCCTCAGCCAGGATGCAGAGAAGATGAATGAATATCAGGCTGCTCGTGGTATCCCGACTGACAGTATCGATGGTAAGATGAGTGAGTTCCAGACATGGGTCGACCTGGCTCGTGAAGCTAACGGCAAGGACATGGTCATTGCTGTGAAGGCCGACCAGGCTACTCCGTACAAGGTCATCAAGAAGATGCTTTCGGAGTTGCAGGACATGAGCGAGAACCGCTATTACCTTATCACATCTCTTAAAACAGAGGAGGAATAAGTTATGGCCAAGCAAAAAGCAAGTAAGCAGAAAAAGTTTTCCACACGAGTCGACTTTACGCCGATGGTGGATATGATGATGCTTCTTATCACTTTCTTCATGCTCTGTACGTCGCTGTCTAAGCCCCAGACGATGAACTTGACCATGCCAAGTAACGATAAGAATATTACAGACCAGGACCGTAACGCTGCCAAGGCTTCTCAGACCATCACACTCTATGTGTGCGGTAATGACAAGATCTACCACGTTGACGGTATCCCCAACTACGACGACCCTTCATGCCTGAAGGAGACCACATGGGGTAAGGACGGCATCCGCAAGGTGCTCATCGAGCACGTCACTGAGGATGGCTCTACGCCGGTGGCTGACATCATGGCTGCTCGTAAGCAGTTGGATGCTAAGAAACTCGCTAAGCCCACGGATTATCCAGACAGCATCTACGACCGTGAACTCGCAAAGATCAAGCGCGGTGAGCTGGCTGACTACGGAGGCGAGGAAAAGGTGCCCACGATGACCATCATCATCAAGTGCACCGACGAGGCTTCTTACAAGAACATGGTCGACGCTCTCGATGAAATGACTATCTGCAGCATTGGTACCTATGTGATCGACAAGATCAACGAAGACGATCAGGCAATGCTTGAAAAGCGTGGTATCAAGTAATACGGTAATTTAAAGAAAGGAAAAGACAATGGCAAAAATAGATTTGGTGGCTCGTGAATGGGCCGACATAGTCTTCCAAGGAAGGAACAAGGACTACGGAGCATACGTGCTGCGTAACGGTACTTCCAAGAGAAATGTTTACTCTATCCTCGCCGTATTGCTCGTTGCAGTGTTAGGATTCTCTGCAATCAAGCTGATTACCTTCATTCAGGAACAGCAGGAACTCGCCCGCACCGAGGCCGTGGAGCTCTCCGCCATTCAGGAGAAGAAGCAGGCCAAGAAGGTGGAAAAGGTCGAGCAGCCCAAGGTGGAGCCTGAGAAGGTTGTCGAGAAGGTCAAGAGCTCTATTAAGTTCACCGCACCTGTCATTAAGAAGGACAACGAGGTGAAGGAAGAGGACGAGATCAAGCTCGACGAGGTTGAGAAGTCTGATAAGTCAGTCGGTGCCTTCACCGTTGAAGGTAACGATGAGGTAGGTGGCGAAGTGCTGAAGGCTAAGGAAGAGATTGCTCCTCCACCAGAGCCTGAGAAGCCGAAGGAAGAAGACACAAAGATCTTCGACGTCGTGGAGCAGATGCCGTCGTTCCCTGGTGGAAACGTTATGGCATGGCTCAGCCAGAACCTGAAGTACCCGGTCATTGCTGCCGAGAACGGCGTGCAGGGTCGCGTGGTTGTTCAGTTCGTGGTTGAGAAGGACGGTTCGGTAACTGATGTACACGCCGTGAAGAAGGTTGACCCGTCTCTCGACAAGGAAGCTGAGCGCGTGGTGAAGTCCATGCCGAAGTGGATTCCTGGTAAGCAGAACGGCTCACCCGTACGTGTGAAGTACACGCTGCCTGTGACCTTCAAACTCCAGTAACAGAACATTTCATCCAAGAAGTAAATGTATAAGCACTTATTCTACGGTTTAGTAGGATTATCACTGATTTTCGGTTTGTCCTCGTGTGAGGACAAACCGAAAAACGGTAGAACAGATACCTATTCGTCGGGCTCTATCACCTTTGCTGCCGACGAGAGTTTTCATCCCATTATTGATGAAGAAATAGATGTCTTCCACAGCATTTATCGCGATGCACACGTGACGCCTATCTATACCAACGAGATAGACGCTGTCAACCTGTTGCTCAGCGACAGTGTGTGCCTGGCCATTGCGTCGCGCGACTTCACCAAGAGCGAATACGAGAACTATCGTTCCCGTGGCTTCTCTCCGCGCGCCATCAAGCTGGCAAAGGACGGACTCGCCTTCATCATCAACAACCAGAACACCGACTCGTGTATCTCGGTGAAAAACATCAAGCGCATCCTCAGCGGAGAAGCCAAGAACTGGAGCGACGTGGCGCCAGGCTCAAAGCGAGGCGAGATTGTCGTGTGTTTCGACAACAAGCAGTCAAGCGCCGTTCATTTCTGTGTAGACTCCCTGCTTGGCGGAAAGCCTATCAACAGCCCGAACATCGTGGCCGCCAAGACCAGCAAGGAGGTTATACAGTATGTGCGTGAGACGCCCAACGCCATTGGCATCATAGGAAGCAACTGGCTCAACGATCCGCGCGATACGACGAACATCACCTTTTATAAAGACACGCGCGTGATGCGTGTCAGCAAGAAGGACGAAGCTACGCCCGACAACAGCTATCAGCCTTATCAGGCGTACATCTACAACGGGCGCTATCCCATCGTGCGCACCGTCTATGCGCTCCTCAACGATCCCCGACAGGGACTTCCCTGGGGATTTGCCCATTTCATTGAAAGTTACAAGGGACAGCTCATCATCAAGCGTTCAGGCATTCTGCCCATCATCATGGACACCTATGTCATCGACGTGAAGGTGAATTAAACCTTTTCAGCTCGTCTCCATCATATAGTCGATTATTAACTCTTTAAAATATTAAATGATTATGAAACCAATCAAATATCTCGTAGCAGGGGCATTGATGCTCAGCATCTCTACCTCTTCAATGGCTCAGACATCCGCTCTTCAGCAGGAGATTGACGCCATCACCCAGACCGTAACCGCCGCCAACGGCGATGTAAAAGCAACCAAGGACGCCGTGAAGCTGTTCCTGAAGTCCTACAAGAAGAACCCTGAGGCTCTGGCAGGACTGGGACGTGCCTACATGGCTGCCCACAACTTCACTGAGGCTACCAAGTATGCCGAAATGGCTCGCAAGGTGGGCAAGAACGTAGCTGCCGGCTACATCCTCCAGGGCGACATCTTCGCCGTTCAGGACGATGGCGGTAACGCAGCCACATGGTATCAGCAGGCCACCATGTTCGACCCGCAGGACGCAACA
>JAEEGL010667986.1_pt1 | contig 11192 bp, 6 predicted proteins | sample 9134231 | NCBI WGS metagenome assembly JAEEGL01 (sample SAMN16246548, study PRJNA631951) | gut metagenome | biome: gut microbiome; feature: rumen; material: fiber-attached | host: Bos | place: Iran: Karaj | collected 2018-10
GAGATGTTATCCGGGTCAGGATCGAATGCATAGAGCCCGAGCATGGCTCTGGACAGTGTGTTCATCACATTTCGCGACGGCGTGTGCAGCATAACTTCCTCTGCAAATCCTTCCGGCAGAAAACGTCCGTTTTGCAGAAGGGACGTAAATTCGTTCAGTTCCTTTGCAGTGGGCAGTTTACCAAAGAGGAGCAGATAAGTCACTTCTTCGAAGCCGAAACGGTCCTCGCGGAGACATTCGGATACCAGGTCCTTTACGTCATAGCCTCTGTACAGAAGGCGTCCTTCGCTGGCGATTTTGTTGCCGGCTTCGTCCAGAGCATATCCGCCTACGTTGCTGACATTGGTCAGGCCTACCAGTACACCCGTGCCGTTGGCATTTCGAAGTCCGCGTTTTACCTCATACTTTTGATAGAGTTCTTCCGCGATCGCGTCGTTTGCCTGCAGGAGTTCCACCTTTCGCCGGCAAAAGTCCGCAGTATTCATTTGGAATGCAGTTTTGTAACCCATAAATTTACCCTCGTTTCTATTTGTAGATTGTACCATTTTATGGATATTTATTACAAGAGAAGATGAGGATTTTTATTGTTTTTCTGCAGGTGCAATCTGATGCGTAAGATTTGGCGGGAGCGTGCTATAATTTTGCGAACAAATGTTCGAAAAGATATGGACAGAAGTGGCAAAGAGTGATAAACTGTGAGCATGGAATTCAAATTACATTCGGAATACAAACCCACGGGGGATCAGCCCCGTGCCATACAGCGGATAGCGGACGGGATTCTGGCCGGGAAAAAGCACCAGACATTGATGGGTGTGACCGGATCCGGAAAGACATTTACCATGGCCGGAATTATAGAAAAGGTCAAAAAGCCGACTTTGGTAATATCCCACAACAAGACTCTTGCCGCCCAGCTTCATGGGGAATTCAAGGAATTTTTCCCGGAGAATGCAGTGGAGTATTTTGTCAGCTACTACGACTATTACCAGCCGGAGGCTTATGTGCCTTCCACGGACACATATATCGAGAAGGATTCGGATATAAATGCCGAGATAGAAAAGCTGCGCCACTCCGCAACGGCCGCGCTGGCCGAGCGCAGGGACGTTATCATAGTGGCTTCGGTTTCCTGCATCTACGGCCTGGGCAGTCCTTTTGATTATGAAAATCAGATGCTCTCGCTGCGCCCCGGTATGGAAAAAGACAGACATGCCATTTTGCGCAAGCTGGTGGATATTCAGTATGAGCGCAACGACATAGATTTTGATCGCGGCACTTTCAGGGTCCGCGGTGATACTATCGACATATTCCCGGCCGGCAGCGATTATGCCGTGCGAGTGGAACTTTTCGGGGACGAGATTGAAAGCATCAAGGAGATGAACCCGGTGACGGGCGAGATTCTGGGCGTGCGAAATCACGTTGCCATCTACCCGGCTTCCCACTATGTCACATCCGAAGAATACATGAAAAATGCGCTCAACACCATCGATGCCGAACTGGACGAGCGTATCGGATGGTTCAAAGACAGAGGCAAACTCCTGGAGGCGCAGCGTATCGAGCAGCGCACCAGATACGACCTGGAGATGCTGCGTGAGATTGGCAGATGCAAGGGCATAGAAAATTATTCACGCCATCTCAACAACCTGCCTGCGGGGACGCGGCCTTATACCCTCATAGATTATTTCCCTAAGGATTTTCTTATATTTATCGACGAGTCACACGTGATGCTGCCGCAGCTGCATGCCATGTACGCGGGAGACAGAGCCAGAAAGACTTCGCTGGTGGATTACGGATTCCGCCTGCCTTCGGCGCTGGACAACCGCCCGCTGAAGTTCGAGGAGTTTGAGGATATCACCAACCAGATAGTTTATGTCAGTGCCACGCCTGCAGCCTATGAGCTGGAAAAGAGCGGCGGAGTGACGGCGGAGCAGATCATCAGACCGACAGGATTGCTGGATCCGAAGATAGAAGTGCGGCCGACAGACGGACAGATAGACGACCTCATCGGTGAGCTCAACAAAGTCACGGAGCACGGCGGCAAGGTGCTGGTCACCACATTGACAAAGAAAATGTCGGAAAGCCTGACAGACTACCTGAAGGACGCCGGTATCAGAGTTCGCTACCTGCATTCCGAAATTGACACGCTGGAGCGTATGGAAATCATCCGCGATATGCGTCTTGACAAATTCGATGTGCTGGTGGGCATCAATCTGCTTCGCGAAGGACTCGATATTCCGGAAGTGGAGCTGGTAGTGATTTTGGATGCGGACAAAGAAGGCTTCCTGCGTACGGAGACTTCGCTGATTCAGACCATCGGCCGCGCCGCCAGAAATGCGGAGGGCAGAGTGGTCATGTACGCCGACGGCATCAGCCGGGCCATGAAAAAGGCTATTGACGAAACCGAGCGGCGGCGCGCTATCCAGCAGCAATACAACGACGAAAACGGCATCATCCCGGAGACCATACACAAAGATGTCAGGGATGTTATCGAAGCTACCAGGGCGGAAGATCCGGCAGCCGCAAACTTCCGCGGCAAGAGTCCGCTGGAGCTTACCAAAAAAGAGCTTGGCCAGTATATAAAGATTCTGGAAAAAGAAATGAAGCAATGCGCCAAAGATTTGCAATTTGAACGGGCGGCAGAGCTTCGCGATATGATCATGGAATACAGGCTCCGGCTGTAGAGAGGGAGCCAATGGGCGATTTTGCCATGAGGCACGCCCGCGAAAGAGGATAGGATTAATGGATAAAATTGTGATTAAAGGTGCCAGAGAGCACAACCTTAAAAACGTCAGCCTGGAAATCCCGCGCGATAAGATGGTGGTGATTACCGGCCTTTCGGGGTCAGGCAAGTCTTCGCTCGCCTTTGACACTATCTATGCGGAGGGGCAGAGGCGTTATATGGAGAGCCTCTCGTCATATGCGCGTCAATTCCTGGGGCAGATGGAAAAGCCGCTGGTGGATGAGATAGAAGGCCTTTCGCCGGCCATTTCCATAGACCAGAAGACCACTTCCAAAAACCCGCGTTCCACGGTGGCTACGGTGACTGAGATTCACGACTATTTCAGACTGCTGTATGCGCGCATCGGCGTGGCCCACTGCCCGGTTTGCGGCAGGGAAATCCGCAGCATGAGCGTGGACCAGATTGTGGACAGCATGATGGAACTTGGCGAGGGCAGCCGCCTCACGGTCATGGCACCCGTGGTGCACCAGAAAAAGGGTGAACACGCGAAAATACTTGAGCGCATCCGCAAAGAAGGCTTTACCAGAGTCCGCGTGGACGGAGAGATGTACCTTTTGGACGAGGACGAGATCAAGCTGGAAAAGACTTTCAAGCACACCATCGAAATCGTTGTGGACAGAGTGGCAGTGCGCCCGGGCAACGAAGGGCGCCTGGCGGAAGCAGTAGAACTGGCTTTGGCACACGGCAGCGAAACCATCACCTGCCAGGCGCAGACCAAGCTGGATGATGGCAGCTATTCCGAAGAAAAGCTCCTGCTTTTCAATACGGCCATGGCATGCCCGGAGCACAACATCAGCATTCCAAAACTGGAGCCGCGTCTGTTCTCGTTTAATGCACCTTTTGGTTCATGCCCGGAATGTAACGGCCTGGGTTTTGTGCAGAAAATCGATCCGACCACCCTCTATACCAAAGAAGGCAAGCCGATTTCACCGGCTATGATCAACTATATTCAAAAAAGATACGAAGCCACATATTCGGATTATTACAAAGACGAACTTTCCAAATATACCGTAACGGGCGAGTGCCCGTCCTGCCATGGCAAGCGTCTCAGACCGGAAGTTTTGGCGGTGACGGTAGGCGGCAAAAGCATAGCCGAAGTATCGGATATGTCCGTAGCGGCATGCCTCGAGTTTTTCAAGGGACTGCAGCTTTCGGAAAAGGACGCCGTCATAGCTGAGCAGATTTTGAAAGAGATTGTTTCCAGACTCTCTTTTCTCAAGGATGTGGGACTGGACTACCTGACTCTTTCACGCTCTGCTGCCACACTTTCAGGCGGCGAGTCGCAGCGTATACGTCTGGCTACTCAGATAGGTTCCAGCCTTATGGGCGTGCTGTATATTCTGGACGAGCCGTCCATAGGTCTTCATCAAAAGGACAACGAAAAGCTGCTGGCCACCTTGCGGCATCTTACTGATATCGGCAACACACTCATCGTGGTGGAGCATGACGAAGACACCATGTATGCGGCTGACTATATCGTGGATGTCGGACCTGGTGCAGGAGTTAACGGCGGAGAGATTGTAGCCTGCGGCAGCGTTTCGGACATCAAAAAGTGTAAAAACTCCATAACAGGCCGCTACCTGAGCGGCGTGCGCAAGATAGAAGTGCCTGCATCCCGCAGAGAAGGAAACGGCAATTATATTACGGTCAAAGGCGCAGCTGCCAACAACCTCAAGGGCATAGATGTCAGATTTCCGCTGGGCAAGTTCGTCTGTGTCACAGGCGTTTCGGGCTCGGGCAAAAGCTCGCTGGTCAATGAAATCCTCTACAAAGGCATTGCCAAAGAGTTGAACGGGGCCAGAGACAATCCCGGCAAGTTTGATGCCATCGAAGGCCTTGAAAATATCGACAAGATCATCGACATAGACCAGTCGCCGATAGGGCGCACGCCAAGGTCCAATCCGGCGACCTACACCGGCGTATTCACGAATATCAGAGACATTTTTGCGGAACTGCCGGAGTCCAAGCTCCGCGGCTATGCCAAGGGCAGATACAGCTTCAACGTAAAGGGCGGCAGATGCGAAAGCTGCTCCGGCGACGGTATCATCAAAATCGAGATGCATTTCCTTTCGGATGTATATGTGCCTTGCGAAGTCTGCCACGGCAAGCGTTACAATCGCGAGACTCTCGAAGTGAAATACAAGGGCAAAAACATTTCCGATGTGCTGGATATGACTGTATCCGAGGCACTCGAATTCTTTGAGAACATCCCTTCCATCAAGCGGCAGCTGGAGACGCTGGAGCAGGTGGGACTGGGCTATATCAAACTGGGACAGCCGAGTACGCAGCTTTCCGGAGGCGAAGCGCAGAGAGTGAAGCTGGCTTCGGAGCTGGCCCGCAGGAGTACGGGCAGGACTCTGTACATTTTGGATGAGCCTACCACGGGGCTTCATTTTGCGGATGTGGACAAATTGCTGCAGGTTCTGGACCGTTTAGTGGATGCAGGCAATACAGTGGTAGTCATCGAGCACAATCTGGATGTTATCAAGAAAGCCGACTACATCATCGACATGGGGCCTGACGGCGGTGACAGAGGCGGTACCGTTATAGCCACCGGTACTCCGGAGGAAGTGGCCAAATCGAAAATTTCCTACACGGCCGAATTTTTGCGCAAAATCCTCAATAAGAAGTAATACAGACACAAAAGCAGGATTGACAGGTGTCAAGACATATTTTGGATAAAAATTACTGAAATTAGCAAATCTTTAGTAAAAACCTTTGAAAAAAGCGCTCTTCGCCTTGACTTAAAGTTGGTATTTTACTACAATTTCAAGTGGTGGGCAGGTTTTTCAAAACGGAAAGCCGGTCCGCTGCCAAATGATATATGGCCCTGAACGGGCAAAAAGAAAGGCAAGGTAAAAAACTCAAATGAGTGACAAATTCAAAGACGAAATTAACATGACCATGATGACCGACTTTTATGAGCTCACTATGGCCAATGGTTATTTCGAAACGGGAATGGCTGACGACGTGGCATGCTTTGACATGTTCTTCCGAACCATACCCGATCAAGGCGGTTTTGCCATTATGGCAGGACTGGAGCAGATGATAGAATACATCAAGGAGCTCCACTTCAACGATGAGGATATTCAGTTCCTTCGCAGCAAGAACATGTTCTCTGAAGGTTTTCTGGACTATCTCAAAAATTTCAAATTTGCCTGCGACATCTGGGCAGTTCCCGAAGGAACACCGATTTTCCCGGGAGAGCCAATCGTAACGGTCAAGGGGCCTATGATCCAGGCACAGTTTGTGGAGACTCTGATTTTGCTTATGATAAATCACCAGAGCCTGATTGCGACAAAGGCCAGCCGTATCGTTCGTGCGGCTGACGGCAGAGCGGTGATGGAGTTCGGTACGCGCAGAGCGCACGGAACTTCGGCTGCCGCATACGGTGCGCGCGCCGCATACATCGCAGGATGTGCCGGCACTGCCTGTGCGGTGGTAGACAGAGATATGGGAGTCCCTGCTCTCGGCACTATGGCTCACAGCTGGGTGCAGATGTTTGACAGCGAATACGAAGCTTTCAAACAGTATGCCAAGATCTATCCGCAGAACTGCATTCTGCTGGTGGACACCTACAACGTATTAAAATCCGGTATTCCGAATGCCATCAAGATCTTCAAGGAAATGAAGCCTCAGAAGATGGGTATCCGCATCGATTCCGGAGACATCACATATCTGACCAAGAATGCCAGAAAGATGCTGGATGACGCAGGTCTGCCGGATTGTCAGATCTGCATTTCCAACTCGCTCGATGAATATCTGATCAGAGAAGTTTTGCGCGAAGGTGCATGCATTGATTCATTCGGCGTGGGCGAAAGACTGATTACCGCAAAGTCCGAGCCTGTATTCGGCGGCGTTTACAAGCTGGCTGCAGTGGAAAAAGGCGGAAATATGATCCCGAAGATCAAGATCAGCGAAAATGTTATCAAGATCACCAACCCGGGTTACAAAAAGGTCTACAGATTCTACAATAACGAGACCGGCAGAGTACTTGGCGATGTGATCGCGCTGGCAGACGAGCCAAAGCCGGGCGAAGATGGATATGTGATTTTCGACCCGAATGCGGTTTGGAAGCGCAAAAAACTCAAAAATTACAGAGTGGAAGAACTGCAGAAGCAGATTTTTGCAGCCGGAAAATGTGTTTACGATTCTCCGACAGTCGGCGAAATCCGCGAATATTGTGCAAAGCAGATCGATACGCTCTGGCCTGAAATGCTGAGATTCGAAAATCCGCAGGTTTACTATGTCGACCTTTCGGAAAAGCTTTGGAAGATGAAGAACGAACTTCTTGCTGAATATGCCGGCGAATAATATTACAACCGACAAAAGAAGCACTAAAATAAACAAAGGTACTTATTAGAGGAGGTTTAATATGGCTTTAGTTACAAGTAAGAAAATGTTTGAAAAGGCACTTACATCCGATTATGCCGTAGGCGCTTTTAACGTAAACAACATGGAAATCATCCAGGGTATCGTGGATGCGGTTAAGGACGAAAACGCACCGGTAATCCTTCAGGTTTCCGCAGGAGCCAGAAAATATGCGCGCCCTGCTTATCTGATGAAGCTGGTGGAAGCGGCTATTCTGGATACAGGCATTGATATCTGTCTGCACCTCGACCACGGTGAAGATTTCGAGATCTGCAAAAAATGTGTGGATGACGGTTTCACTTCTGTTATGATCGATGCTTCCAAGCACGAATTTGCGGAAAACATCCGCATCACCAAGGAAGTGGCTGAATATGCACACGCTCACGGCGTAGTGGTAGAAGCAGAGCTGGGCAAGCTGGCAGGCGTTGAAGATAATATCAAGGTTTCCGGCGCAGCAGCTACGTTTACTGTCCCTGAAGAAGCGGCTGAATTTGTTGCCAAGACAGGCGTTGACTCTCTGGCAGTAGCCATCGGCACCAGCCACGGCGCTTACAAATTCAAGGGAGATCCTTATCTGGATTTCGAAAGACTTAAGGAAATCCACGCGCTCATTCCTGAGACGCCGCTGGTACTCCACGGAGCATCCACCGTTATTCCTGAATTTGTGGCAAAGTGCAACCAGTATGGCGGCAAGATTCCGGGCGCTCAGGGCGTACCTGAAGATATGATTCGAGAAGCTACCAAGTATGGTGTTTGCAAAGTCAACATCGATACAGACCTGCGTCTGGCTATGACTGCAGAGGTAAGAAAATATATCTCCGAACACCCTGAAGATTTTGACCCGCGCAAATATCTTTCACCTGCACGCCAGGCTATCCATGATATGGTGCAGCACAAAATCCGCGACGTGCTCAACTGCTCCGGACAGAAATAGAAATAAAAGAGCGAAAACGAAAAACAAAAATCTGCCGAAACATTTCGGCAGATTTTTTTGTGATATCGGAATCGCTATTAGTTAAAGCCCCGGCTGCATCAGAGCTTCGACGATTTCGTCTTTGGAGGCATTGGCCGGGAAATAATGCATTCCCATCTGGAGCTTGGTGTCCGCACCCTTTGCCGAAACCAGGTCGGCAAATTCTTTGGCGGATTCAAAGCAACCGATGTCCGTGAGAGTCTGGCCTATGGCGGTCACGGAATCGCCCATATTGATATAAACCGAGAAAATCTCTGCATCTTTCTCATCTGTCACGCCACCCTCGGAAGTGGTGTCATCTTCCGGATGTTCGTAGGGTGTGGTGATGGGCTCGTGAGTCTGGTTATTTTCCGCGAAAGCTTCTGCGACCAGTTTTTCAGGATAGCCGAGGATAATATTGGTGCGCCACAGGATCAGGCCTGCAGCGATGCAAACTATGATCACAGCCACAAAAATGTCGCTGATATTGTAAAATGAATTTCGTAGTTTTCTCATGTTACCTCCACGGTATTCGCATACCACTATTACTTTACCACTAATGTGCAATTTTCTCAAATGAAACTTGTGTGAAGAAGTGAAATATATTGAGGAAAATTCCGAAATAATTTATAATAACCTTATGAAAAAATTAAATGCAATCACAATAGTAACTTTGGTACTAATAATATTTTCGACCGCTCTTTATGGCATAGCTTACAGTCAGGTCAATGCAGTAGCCGAACAGCGCTGCTGGCAGAGTTTGAAGGAGGCTTCGGCTTCGGCGGCTGTGGCTTTGGCGCAGCATTCCCAGATTAACATCAGAACTCTGGAAACCATTGCAGTGGACATGTCCGGGCAGGAATCCCTGACCTCACCTGAGACAGCGAAGCTTCTCGGCGACTATGCGCAGATTTATCCTTTTGCCGAAGTGGGTATATTTTTACCGGATGGCAAGGTGCTGACTTCCGGAGGAGAATTGGTGGATGCGCCAAAAGACATGGAGTACAATGAGCTTTCACCGGAAAGTTGCTCATTTTCATACAAAGAGGAGTCGCTGATCCCGGGCAGCTATGTGGCCAGATATTATGCGCCGATTGCCAGAAATAAGGCTCTGAAAGGGTACTTGTTTTTCGGCCTTTCGCGCAGAGATCTGACTTCAGAAATAGAACTGAGGCCGTACGACGAGGTGCGGGACTTCTATCTAATCAGCAAAGAAACAGGTGATTTCTTTGTAGACACCAGAACTTCCGAGCTCAACAATCTCAGCGACTATCTGCAGCCGGGCGGCAAGGAAGGCTTTATCCTGTACAAGCAATGGGAAGCGGGAAGCAGCGGCCGGGACACTTGTGCCATTTATCGCATTCCGAAAACCGGCGAAGATATATATTACTACCAGACACCGGTGGGAATAGGCGATTGGGAAGTGGCGGTGGGAATCTCCAAGGACGTTGCCTTCGGCAATCTCATGCATTTCCACATGATCTTTATTTCATTGGGAATCGCTGAAATTTTAGCGCTTGTCATATATTATATCTGGATAAACCTGCGTACCAGGGCAGTTTTGGAAAAAGCTCTGCTGGCGGAAAAAGCGAAAAAAGAAGAAAGCTCTTCGCACAGAAAGCTCAGTTTCCTTTCCAGCCTGTCGCATGACATACGAACGCCGCTCAATGCCATCATCGGCTTTACCATGCTGGCCAGGAACAATATGGATGACAGGGAGAGATTGGCGGATTACCTGGGGAAGATTTCCAACTCGGGAGCCCATCTGGGCGAATTGGTAAACGAAGTGCTGAACATGTCTCAAATCGAGACCGGACAGATCATTCCGGACATTGTGCCGATCAATCTTCCGCTTTTTGCAAAAGAAATCAGTACGGCATTTGCCAGCAAGCTGAAGGTGAAGAAGATCAATTTTACGGTCAAACTCCTCAGCGTCAGTGCAGAGAATGTTTACGGTGACAGAGAGCATATGGAACAGGTGCTTTCCAATGTTATCAACAACGCTTTGAAATTCACGCCTATGGGAGGCAGCGTGGACATGACTATCGAGCAGGAAACCGACAGGGAAGACGGCATGAATATGTACTCCTTCTATATCTCGGATACAGGCATCGGCATCGCGGAAGATCAGCTGCCGCACATCTTCGATCCGCTCGAAAGAGGTGTCAGCCCTCATGCCAGGGAGGCCAACGCCGGTACGGGACTTGGCTTGACGATAGCCCGCAGCATCACGGAGTTTATGGGCGGCACAATAAGCGTAGAGAGCCAGAGAGGCAAGGGTTCCACCTTTACCATCAAGCTTTCTCTTCAGGCGATTTCCGATCCGGAGGATATCAAGCGTGCGCAGGAAAATACACAGCGCGGAGATTATATGGATTTCATCGGCAAGCGAGTGCTCCTGGTGGAAGACAACGATCTGAACATGGAGATCGCTCAGGAATTCCTGGAAGATTGGGGCATCCAGGTGGAAAATGCGGAAAATGGCGCAGTTGCACTCAAGATGCTTCGCAACGCCGGCCCGGGATATTACGACCTGGTGCTCATGGATGTCATCATGCCGGTAATGGATGGACTGGAAGCCACGGTTATGATCAGAAATCTGCCGGATAGAGAGCTGGCAGCCATACCGATTGTAGCGATGACAGCCAATGCGCTGGAACCTGACAAGCAGATGGTGATGGAAGCAGGTATGAATGCCTATATCATCAAGCCTATCAACGTGAAAAAGCTGGAGGAGACTCTGGCAAAATTCCTTCGCAAGAATACTGTTTCAATCTAAAACAAAAGGCACGGGCTATCTTTTCATAGCCTGTGCCATTTTTCTTTGTATGTCTTTTTTCTGCAAATCTTCGCGCTTGTCATAAAGCTTTTTGCCGCGTGCTACGGCCAGTTCCATCTTGGCCAAGCCTTTTTCGTTGATGTACATATTCAGCGGCACGAGAGTCAGACCCTGCTGCGATGTATAGCCGATGAGCTTTTGAATCTCTTTCTTGTGAAGAAGAAGTTTTTTGGGTCTCATCGGATCCGTGTTGAAACGGTTGCCCTGTTCATAGGGGCTGATGTGCATGCCGTAGACGATCATTTCGCCGTCTTCCACTTTGGCATAGCTTTCTTTCAAATTTACTCTGCCCAGCC
>JAEEGL010698265.1_pt1 | contig 11192 bp, 10 predicted proteins | sample 9134231 | NCBI WGS metagenome assembly JAEEGL01 (sample SAMN16246548, study PRJNA631951) | gut metagenome | biome: gut microbiome; feature: rumen; material: fiber-attached | host: Bos | place: Iran: Karaj | collected 2018-10
AGAGGCAGGAGTTTCTTTGGGAGGCGGCAAACGCAAAATCCGTCTTGGAGTAAAAAGCAAAGGTGGGGGTAAACGTGGCGGATTGAGAATCATCACTCTCAATGTGGTAGTAGAGGCGACAGACACGTGTATTAACCTGCTTACCATTTACGACAAGAAGGAAATAAAGAATGTTTCTGAGGAATATATAGACCAAATTATTCGTAGTCTCAAATAATTATAGATTAAGTATCTCATACGCTCAGTTCCTCCATTTTGTGGTGGAGTTATTCTTCAGCTGCCATTGGGTAATTCATTTGTATAGTTTTAGCATTTTCTTCTGAAACAACATCCTTCACATTTTCACGAATCATTGGCGTATATTCTTCGATAATATGACGCCAGTCGTTGAGCGTCATACCTCCATATTTCTCGCCAAACTTCTTGATAACTTCTTCTTGAATGCTCAAATCGCTTATTTCACGATTCATGTGCAGCAAATCAAATATCAGGTTGCGCACCTCTCTATCATCCTCTACATGACGAAGCTTAGCGGTAAGACCTTTATAAACGGTCTCAAACACTCGTAAATTGATGAAGTTCATGAAATCCGGATTATCCAGATAATTCCTGCAGAACTCCGTATTCTCACTCAGCATCTGCGCCACAATCATCATCAGCGAACTTGCACATTGCTGCATGGCCGTTTCCTTATTACTGTTTTTGGCAGCATTAACAAAGGTCACATCAGTAGCCAATCGTTCAGGCAACTCGTCGAGTTGTTTCTTTGCCAATTCAATATTCTGCCAATTAATGCTGTTAAACTCATCCAAAATATCGCTCAGTTTAGCCATATCCGGCTGTGATGGAGCCTTAGGGCCACCCACAGGAATCGGGTCTATTTCAGTATTTCTATTCTCCAGTTCTATCTTTTGTTCTTCATTCTTGATAATGCGATATTGGTCAAAGTCAATAGCCTCTATCAAACCCTCTGTAAAGTCTTCATTCTTCAGCTTTGGCAGCTTGGTGACCAACAGAGAATAGTAGGTGTTCAGCATCTCCCACTCAATACTTTTGAATGGCATAACTGCGGCTATGAACGGATAAGTACGGCAGAAACTTTTCATGCTACTCTTACAGCGTATCTTCGCATTGTCGTCCAGCTTTCTGAATCTCTCAACAGCCAAATTGATAATGGGGTCAATTGATTCTCTTGATGCTCCAGACCAATATTTCTCATTCAGTTCTTTGACCTCTTCTTCCATATAGATATTAGCATCCTCAACCTCTCCAATCAGGTCGTTAAGTTTGTTGGGATCTGTCTCTTTAGAAAGAATGGTTGTCTTATAGAAACGTTGAAAACTCTGCTGAATGCTATCAGCATCGTTACAGAAATCCAGCACAAAGGTGTCTCGTTTCTTGGGGTGACAACGATTCAGACGAGATAGTGTCTGAACGGCTTTCACGTCCGTCAGCACCTTATCGACATACATGGTATGCAGCAAAGGTTGGTCATAGCCAGTCTGGAACTTGTCTGCTACCACCAATATGCGATATGGGTCATGCTCCATATTCTCCTCAATGTCTTTTGAGGGGAATCCGTTGATGTCAGCCTCTGTAACGCTCTTGCCTCCATACTCTTTCGCTCCTGAGAAAGCAACGATGGCCTTATATGGACTCTTGCGCTCTTCCAATAAGCGTTTGATTTCATAATAGAATTCTATGGCTCGCAAAATGCTGCTTGTTACCACCATAGCCCTTGCCTGACCACCAACCTTACCTTTATCTATTACCTGCGTATGGAAGTGCTCTACGATGATACTGGCCTTCTGCTGTATCGTCTCAGGCTGAGATTCAACAAAGGCACGCAGTTTCTTCGATGCCTGCTTCTTGTCAAACTCAGGGTCGTCTTCCACAGACTTAATGATTTTGTAGAAGCTGTTATAAGTGGTATAGTGAGCCAACACATCCATGATGAAGCCCTCTTCGATAGCTTGCTTCATGGTGTATTCATGGAAGGGGCGATGCTCTATCTCGCCATCCGGTTTGGGATAGGCTGTGCCAAACATCTGAAGTGTTTTGTTCTTAGGTGTGGCTGTGAATGCGTAGTAGTTGGCATTCTTCACCATTTCCCTGCCCTCAATGATTTTCGTCAGACGATCTTCCAAATCCTCTTCGTCGTCACCCGCATTACCACTCAGCGCTATATTCATCTTGGCACTCAGCGAACCGTTCTGACTCGAGTGTGCCTCGTCAATAATAATACCAAATCGCTTATGTTTCAGTTCCGTGCCTATAGCCTCCAAAATAAATGGGAACTTGTGCACTATGGTGATAATTATCTTCTTGCCACTTTCCAGATGCTCTCTCAACGACTGGGCACTATCTGCCCAAGCTACCAAGTTCTGCAGGCGTTTGAAGGCCACGATATTGTTCTTAATCTGAGTATCCAGATTCACGCGGTCTGTCACCACAATGACACTATCCAACAACGCCTGTGTTCCATCCAATAGTCCCACCAACTGATAGGCCAGCCACGTGATGGAGTTCGACTTTCCTGAACCTGCCGAGTGCTGAATCAGGAAACGTTGTCCTACGCCCTTAGCCTTTGTCTCTGCCAACAATTTGCGCACACAATCCAGCTGATGGTAGCGAGGCCACACCACACTTTGTTTCTCCGTGTTCGTCTTTGGGTCAAGGCGCTTTACTACCTGCGCATAATTCTCGATGATATCGCTCAGCGATTCCTTTTGCAATATCTCTTCCCATAGATAAGCCGTTCGAACACCATTCGGATTAACAGGATTACCAGCACCCCCATTCACACCTTTATTAAATGGCAGGAACCATGACCCTTTTCCGCATAGCCAAGTACACATCTTGATGTCGTCATCATCCACAGCAAAGTGTACGGCACAACGCTTGGGAGCCAACAAGGGATCCTTAGGGTCGCGATCTGTCTGGTATTGCTTCACGGCATTCTCCACCGTCTGCCCTGTGTAGTGGTTCTTCAGTTCCATCGTAATGAGGGGCAAACCGTTCAGCGACACCATCAAGTCTATGCGATTGTCATTCTCCTTGCTATATGCCAACTCCTTCGTCACGCAGAAGATGTTTTTCTTATATAGTTCCTGAGCCGTCGGATTCAGTTCTGAGGGCAACGGATAGTACATGTCGAAGAGTTCCGATATAAAGCGGAATCCTTTTCGCATCACATCCGTCACACCACGATTAGCTAATTGCTTTGCCAACTCCGTAAAGAACCTGCGTTCTGATATCTCATTACTGAAGCATGCCGTATTCTCCACTTTCTTCTTCTGAGTAGAAAGCAAGAATCGCTTTACTCGCTCCGTATCCAGAGCGTAGTCTTTAACGTAGTCATTTGTTGTTCCCTCTTCGTATCCCTGCTTGTCTCTCAGATAGGCAAGGATGGTCTCTTCGAGGTTCATTTCACTTAGGTTCGTAGGCATAGGCTCACTATTATTTATATTTCGTTTTGTACGTTCACTTGTCCTGTTACCACATCAGCGATTAGGCGCTGCTTATATTCCTTCAGGTGGTCAATCTCTGCCTGAAGTTCCGTTATCAGAGTATCTGTCTTCTGGCACTTTTCTTCGATGTAGGATACGATGGCTCGTTGCTCATCAAGAGGCGGAATTGCTATTCTTTTCTGCCTTAATGCACTCCAGTCTAAATTTCTTTGTATGGAGCCTATACCTTTGGAACAAACATGATAATAGGCTACATAAGAAGTCGAACGAAGTAAGTAATTGGCAAATTCTCTATCTATCCTTGGAGACATTGTAAAAATAAAGTATGCAGGACTAATTATTCCACGATATTGGGAAACTCCAACAGAACCTCTCCAAGCTTGTTGATTATTAAGAACAAAATCTCCAATGTCAACTAATTGGTATTTTGATAAATCCTTGCTGGTAGGATTAGTCCTTCTACTATTATCTTCAGAGAATCTTATTACTCCACGATCAAGATATACTGAAAGTAATTCTTCATTCACAAAATTGCAAATCGATTTTTCTTTAAATAAAGTAGCAAATCGATATTGCCCCCAATGCTCAGGAATCATTCCAATCCAAGAGATACCGCTGTCTTTCATCTTCACATTAGGATTCAAACCCTTTGTGACGGCTTCGGAAATTGTTTCCTGTTTGAGTTCTTGAAGAAGCCGTATCTCTTTCTCCTTATCTGCCAAATAGGCATCTATCTTTGAGATTTTGCATTCCAAATAACTTACAATCTTCTCTTGTTCGGCAAGAGGAGGAAGGAAAAATGGAATACTCTTTAGTGCATTAGGATTCAAATCCCATTGACCTACTCTTATTCCCTTTGAATATTGCGTAAAGAACGGTACATATGCTTTGCTTCGTATAGCTCTGCTAAAGAACTCTTTGTTTACACCTTTTAATTTGCATGTAAAATAAGCCGGGCTTACAATTCCACAATAATCAGAGACAGCATATGAACCTTGCCATGCTTTCATTTTATTGATAGCAAAGTCTCCCTTTTCAATGTATTTATATCCACTTAAATCATCTGGCACGAAATTGTGATTTTCTTCTTTGTCTTCCTTATCGCGTTCAATGACACCCTGTTCACGAGTGACGGATAGCAACTGAGAATCACCATGTCCCTTCTCCGTGAAAAGTGTAAGGAAAGAACGCAATTGTTTCGTTCCCCAATGTTCAGGAATCATACCAATCCATGAAACATTACTATCTTTGTATGAACTATACCTTTCCATATTACTTCCCTAAGATTTCGTTCAACAATCCATCCGTGCGCTCTTCAATAGCTCGAATATCACTACTGATTTCGCTTAGACTACGCAATTCTTTGGGCTTATAAAAATACTTGGTGAACGAGAGTTCATAGCCAGTCTCTATGCTATTCTTGTCAAAAATAGCATCGGGGCTATATGGTAGTATTTCGTTCTGGAAGAAGCCTTCAATGCCGCCTTCATAGCGGAAAGGAATAATCTCTGTATCTTTGCTCTTCTTATCGATGACAGGCACGCCCTTCTTGCGAATGATGTTACCCTGCTCATCACGCTGAGGTTGGTACACCTTCACACTCCAATAGCCAAACTCGTTGTTGGGGAATATCTTGCTTTGTGGCGTTTCCTCAAAGTCCATGAGCAATTTGATAATCTTCTCACGATCGACTTCAGAGGTTTCACAATTCTTACTACCCAGATTCTTGCGCAAAGGTGACTTAATATCTGTGGCATCTATCAATTGTACATAGCCCTTACGACGCTCTTCCTTACGATTGGTCACCACCCATATATAAGTGCCGATACCGGTATTATAGAAGTCGTTTTCTGGCATAGCAATAATAGCCTCCAGCAAATCGTTCTCAATGATATACTGACGAAGATTGCTGGCACCAGAGCCTGCATCGCCCGTAAAGAGTGAAGAACCATTATGCACTTCGACAATACGTGTTCCCAACTGAGTGTCTTCACGCATACGAGAAAGGTTGTTGGCCAAGAACATCATCTGCGCATCGCCAATGTCAGGAATAAATGAATAGGTCTTGCCATGATGGTCTATGACTTCGAAACGACTGTCTGTGAATTTCTTTTTGTCCTTCTCGTCTAAGCCACGCTTCTTCAAATCCTCTTTCCAAGGTGTACCAAAGGGAGGATTAGAGATACAGAAGTCGAAGGTCTCTCCAGCATGCCCGTCACGAGAAATGGTGCTGTCATAAGCAATATACTCACGCTGTTCTGCACCATACTGATATTGGAAAGCCTTGATATTACCACTAATCATAAGGTCTGCCTTACAAGTGGCAAAGGTATGAGGCTCCAACTCTTGTCCGAAGATGTTGATATTAACATGCTTCCCTTGTTTCTTAGCTATTTCCTGAATACGGTCTTGAGCAATGGTTAATATGCCGCCCGTGCCACACGCCCCGTCGTAGATGTGATAGGTGTTGTCCGTAATCTTATCTGCAATAGGCATTACGGCAAGGTCGGCCAACAGCTTCACATAGTCGCGAGGTGTGAAGTGCTCACCAGCCTCTGTCACGTTGTTTTCCTCATTGAATCTACGAAGCAGCTCTTCAAAGATGGTTCCCATCGTGTGGTTGTCAAGAGCAGGCAGTCGCACGTTGCCTTCATCATCTAAAACGGGTTTGTTCGAGAGGTTAATCTTGTCGTCTGTAAACTTCTCGATGATACTGCCCAGACGCTCAGCCTCGGTCAGATTATCCACCATTTGGCGAAGTTTAAACTTGTCGATGATGTCCTGCACATCCTTACTGAAACCATTCAGGTAGTCCGTGAAGTTCATCTTCAATCGCAAAGGGTCTGTCTCGCTCTTCAGCGTCTTCATCGTAAACTTCGACGTGTTGTAGAACGGATAGCCCGTCACGTTATATAGAATAGGGTCCTGATTCTGAATATTGTTCTTATCCAGCAAATCTTTCTGCGTCAACAACTGCTGCTTGGTCGGCTCCAACAACACATCGATGCGACGAAGCACCATCATGGGCAGGATGATCTTCTTATAGTCGCCTTTCTCAAAGGCATAGACAAGTACATCTGTGGCTATGTTCCAGATGAACGAGAATAATTGGTTATACTGTGATTGGTTCATATCATGCTTTAAGTTTATTATGGCACCATACTATCCAATCACGCCAAGACGCAAAAAGTGTGGCACACCTTATGCGTATAGCTTTGAGGTAGCGTAGGAAGGAAACCCCAGATTACTAATAAGTATGCACCACACCGAAGTGTGAATGCATCGCTATTAAATGTAATCTAAGGTGTCCTGTCCAGACACCTATCCAGATATTATTTCTTTGCGATATTTTATTTCCAAACAGTTTCCTACGCTTTTGGCTATACGCGAAATAATAGCTGATGCTTTACTATAGTCCGGATTTCTCCCCGAACCGTTTGCAAAGATACGAAAAAGTTTGGAAAGTAATTATCTTTTTGACAAAAAACTGAAAATAAATGGTTAAATACTTGGAAGATTAAGATATTTGAGCTATCTTTGCCACAAATTATTAAAGTAAGAATGAATGGAGATCATACTGAACGAATACCACAAGAAGGTGAATGCCGAGAAAATGGCGAAGGTGGCATACTGGAAAGCGCATCCGCTTTCGCGCACGGAGTCCTTGAAGAGATTAAGGCTCTTGCGGGAACAACGGCTTGCAAATCTGTCCAACTGGTAAAGCTTAAACAATGGGCACAAGAACAGGGCTGCTGGTTCGAAGACCGCAGCCAGTTTGGTGATTTCTTTGACCGTGGTTCTGAAAACGAAGTTTATTTATCTACTGATGGTACGGAAATCATCAAACTGAACGATTTCCGCTATTCCGACGACAATCTCACCCCTTTCTTTGAACGTATCAAGGCACACAACAAATACTTTCCTGATTGTGCCTATCGCATGATTGGCTTTGCTGAAAACAAAGATGGAAATGTCTGCGCTGTTCTAGTGCAGCCTTTTATTGCCGAAGCCCGTCTTGCCACGGAACAGGAAATACGTGACGAGTTCCTGCGTCTTGGCTTCCATGCAGAGGACGATGGTGGATATTATACCAACGGTCAGCATGACATCTTCGATGCTGTTGATGGCAACGTTCTTATAGAGAACGACGGCCACCTGTATTTCATCGACACCATCATCTTCCTATCAGGAACCGGCGGACAGGAAACATACCAGAGCCTTTCGCCGAGAGCGAGCAAATCGTAGTAACAACACCCCGCAACTCCGAATTCTTCGACTAAAGATCGAAGTGTGGCTTCGTATTGCTGGGAGTTTGTTACTTGTAATATCCTATCCTGACGAAGTGGCGGGGCTGACCGAAGGGCGCCCAAGAAATGTGAAGCCAGCCAGGGCCGGTCAGCAGTTGGTCGGTATAGGGACAGTTGCGGAGAAAATCGACCAAATGCAGGAACTGCTGCGGGTCCTTGGGGCGGATGTCGGCAGCCTGACCTGTGAGGTGCTGCGAGTTTCGCACACCACCGACCTGCCGATTGTAGGCCTCGTTACGGTAGCCCGAGTTGATGATGATGGGGCCAACACCACGTCGGGCAGGTTCCAGCAGGTACAGGCAACCATACTTCAGGTTAAATACGACCTGCGGCGTTGGCAGGTTGTCGGGATGCTTCTCCAAGTTGAGGAACTCGCTCAGCTTAAAGTGAGGCGATAAGCGAAGGCCATCGAGCTCGCTCGAATGGCTGAGCGCAGCCTCACTCGGCGAAGCCAAGTGCTGAGAGAGTTCGATGTCATTGATTGTTGTGTTCATAATAATGCTTTTTAATGATTCTGATATACTGGTCGAGACCGAAGATGGAACCAGCCAGCAGGAACGACTGCGCGACGTAATAGAGCAGTCCTCCTGCCACGTCATCTATCTCGACTACCTGATAAGCCACGAGTGCAATGCTGCTCACGATGAGCAGCACGGCACAGGCATACTGAGAGATTTTAAAGCCGTTGTTTTGTTCCATAGCTCGTAGGTCTTACATCTTACATCATACATCTGCCATCTTACATCATAGTGGCTTCGCCAGCTGCACCGAGGAGTGCTGCGATGATGTAACTAATAACTTTAAGTACTGTTTTAACTGTCTTGCTCATAACTTCTTGATGTTTTAAATTGATGAATAATTGGGGTTATTTAAATACATCGCGAAGTTACGAAATCCATTCGGAGCGACCTGCCGTTTCCTGCACATCGCTGAGGTTATGAAGACAAAAGAGACGATTTCTTGATATCAATTATCGTGGAGTCTTCTTGATGTTCCATTTCTTATGGTGTATTTTCTCGAGAACTGGAGTCAGGCACTCTTCCAATTCCGCTCCGACCTTACACAAATCATAACATTTACTACGATGATAATATTCCGGACTGTCGTAGTATTTATAGTTCGCGTCGTTGTTGGAGTCTGTTTGTTTCTTCATGGCACTTTCCAAATTACCAATCTCACCAAGGTTTGGAATGATATAATGCAACAGCTTGTCAAACTGTTTGCGGTCAGTATGCTTGGCGGTAATCTCAAATTTGTTGCATACAAACCTGAGTCTATCTAAATATTTGCCTTTATTGCTACTTACCATTAGCCAAGTGTCTTCGTTCATGTTTTTTACAAATAACGAATACGTCTCATCATCGTCGAAAGTCAGGATTCTCCGTACATCTTCAGGCAGGTCTTTGATGTGATATTCTGAAAGGCCAGAAAAATTGGATTCCTCGAAAAGAGGGGAGTCTGTTTCATCTGATTTTTTCTGAGGCACATCCTCTTCCGGCATAACTTCTGTTGCAGTTGTCGTGTTATATCCCATTAGCATCTGCACCCTCAATGCCTCCTCACGCTCTTCTGCCTCAAAGCGAGAAATAAGAGAGTCTTTGATATCTTTCAGCGATAGTACAAAACACTGGTGTTCTTCAATGAGTTTGGGGTCTTTTAAATTATTGTACGTATCATAAAAGTGATGTGTGTCTACCCACTTTCCTGCCAGCCATTCAATAGCAAGATTTATATCTGACAAGTTCCTTACATGATAAAGGAAGTCAAAAATATAATTAAGGTTCCAATGATTAGTTGCCTCCTCCATGTCCATGCCAAGAAAATCTGGCCGAGATTTTATATAAATCCTAGCTAACTCCTCAGCGCTGACTACAGCCGTATGAAGATCTTTTCTTTCTATTTCACTATCTCTGCTTTCCACAAGTTAATTCGTTTATCAATTTCCTCTTTAGGCAACCGAGAATTGATGATGTATAGCTGTTGCAGCTTTTCAACCGCTACCTGACGGGAAATCATGTCGAACTCTACAAGAGCATCAAAAACATATATAACGCCATGAACCTCTACACCATCCAAAACCGAAGTAGTTCGCAACTTCCGATCACCAGTCAAAAGGATATAGTTGTTCACCTTGGCATAATACCATACCGAGCAGTCAGTCAGAGACAAATTGGTCCTATTCACATATTGCTGAAACATATTTCCAATCTCCAACATTTCTTTCGCCTCAAAGACAGGAACAACAAGACGTTTGGCTGCCTTGTATTTAGCAACGGTTTCATGTTGTCCCTCTCTCTGCAATTCAAGCATCACGAAATCTGTGGTATGGACTTCCCAAGGAAGAGAGAAAAACTCTTCAAGTAGTCCGACCTCATACAAGTCGATGAATACGTTGGTATCGTTTACAACAATCTTTTTCATTAAATCACGTTCAAATGCTTACGGACGGTGCTGACAGAGCTATGCAGAAGATTGGCTGCCTTTGAAGTGCTTATCAAATCCTTTGCCGCCGCAGCATAAACCATCGTCTCAAACTTAGTAGAGAAGCCTTCCTGATAACAGGTTGCTTCTACAAACTGCTTCCAAGCGTCATCGTGGTTCTTGCGAATGCAGTAGGTCTTATATTTACTGTCGTTGATGATACCCATATCATGTAGTTTGTGCATGATGGCATCAAAAGATATGCCATAGACCACCTGCAACTGACGGACTTCGTAAGTGGATATCCTCTCACCAGGGCTGAAAACAGTTCTAACGACTCTCGATGGCAAAAGCATCTCGTTGGCAAATGCATCGCAAAGCTTTTCTTTCTCCCGTAAAGTCAACGTTGGAGCAAATCGTTTGTCAAACAGAAGATGTCCCAACTCATGCATCGTCGTGAATCTGCGACGCTCTACATGACTTTGGTTCTTGTTAAGGACAACAATACAGTCCTTGCCATTGACAATACCACTCACGCCATCAAAGCCACTCGATGCCTCCGTGCAAATCACTTTAATGCCATGTTCCTCCAGTACATCTTGAACATTCCCGATGGCATCATAGCCCAATTGCCATTTGTCTCTTAAATACATGGCCTGTTCTTGCATTTGTGCAGAAGTAGACAGTCGCTCACCATCCGTCTGAAGAACAGTATCCTTTTCTTTACCGAGAATTTCTTCCACTTCCAGATAGCGTTCAACTTCGTCTTGAATTCGTACCTTCAATGCATTGACATCCTTAGCACTGGTATTGGACTTCTTGCGAAAAGATACTTTAAACTAGTTCAAGTCGAAAGTAAAAGGGCGGAAAAAATAGTCTGGCTCTACATCCAATGCAGTAGCCAAAGCCGCCACGATGTTTCTATTTGGCATCATCTTGGCAGCCTCGTACTTTGAAATAGCCTGCTTTGAGACACTATTTCCAATCATGGAGG
>JAEEGL010750774.1_pt1 | contig 11192 bp, 9 predicted proteins | sample 9134231 | NCBI WGS metagenome assembly JAEEGL01 (sample SAMN16246548, study PRJNA631951) | gut metagenome | biome: gut microbiome; feature: rumen; material: fiber-attached | host: Bos | place: Iran: Karaj | collected 2018-10
CACCTTTTTCCTGTTTCTGGGGACGGCCTGTGTCATCACGCTGCCGTATTTCGCGCGGAACATCCTGCTGTCCGGCTGGATCCTGTATCCCGCGCTGCCGCAGCATCTGGTCAGTCTGCCCTGGCAGATCCCGGACGGCGTCGGTGTCTTTGAGAGTTTCGAGATCCGCGAGAACGGGCGGATGATCCTCGATATTGCAGAGGCGGACACATCGTTATTCGGCTGGGTGCCGGGCTGGTATATCCGGATCCCGCGGATCGCGAGGCTTCTGGTGTGCGGGTCGGCTGCCGCCGCGGCGCTTGCCGTTCTCCACGCGCTGTGCTGCGCGGCGGGGAATCTGCTGCGGAGCTTTTTTTCGGGGGAAAAAGCCCGGGGCGGGGCAGCAGGAGGAGATCCTAAGAGGAGATCACAGGAGTGGAGATCTGTCCTGCGCCGGTCTTTGGAGAAATCAACGTATCTGTGCGATCCGGAGTCTGTTTTCTTTGAACTGGTGCTGTCGGCATGCGTCATTTTCTGGTTCTTCACGACGCCGCAGGTGCGCTTCGGCGAGGCGTATCTGCTTTTGCTGTGCGCTGCGGTCTATGGCAGTATTGTGAGCGGACTGATCGGGCATCTGCGTGGGTTTTCGGCGGGAAGAGGAAGTGCCGGTGGGCTCATTGTGATCCTGACTGTGCTGGCGATCTGCGCTATAGCCCGCATGGAGATCACGCCTGTCGCGGAGCGCCGCGATCATCTGCTTTTGCAGCAGGACTATGAGTGCTATCCCGTCGCCACCTATCTCATTGACGGGATTTCTTTCTATTATCCTACAGAATTCGTCTATGCCGGCTACTATGATTTCCCCGCCACGCGCTGGCAGGATGACAACGTCCGCGCGCTCGGCACGTCGATCCGTGACGGCTTTGCGGCAAAATAACCCGCCGCGTCGCAGAAAAAACCAACGAAAAGCAAGAAAAGCCGCGGATGCAGGTAGAGGGGAAGCCCCACATCCACCGCCGCGGCACAGAATAACAGCCAAAACCATCCGGAAACCACGCGAAAAATCCCCTTTCGCTCTCGACTACTCCCTCTGTTTGTGATAGGATAGAGTCCGTGGTATTGTGCGTATCTGCGCCGTTAAGCGCGCGGATGCGTCTCAACTTACATCAATAGCGAAGGAGAAAGCCCATGACCAACAAAGAGCTCCAGAAAAAAGCCAATGAGGTCCGCAAAGGGGTCCTGACAGCCGTGCATGCTGCCAAGGCGGGACATCCCGGCGGTTCCCTCTCCAGCGCGGATCTGATGACCTACCTGTACTTCGAGGAGATGCACATCGATCCGGCCAAAGTCGATGATCCCGACCGCGACCGCTTCGTCCTGTCCAAGGGACACTGCGCGCCGGGACTCTATTCCGCGATGGCAAACCGCGGCTACTTCCCGGTGGAAGAGCTGAAGACGCTGCGGCATCTGGGTTCCCGTCTGCAGGGGCATCCTTCGATGCAGTACCTCCCGGGGCTGGATATGTCCAGCGGTTCCCTCGGGCAGGGCATCTCCGCGGCATGCGGCATGGCGCTCGCGGGCAAGATGGACAACAAGAGCTACCGCGTCTACACGATGCTGGGCGACGGGGAGCTGGAGGAAGGCCAGGTCTGGGAGGCGGCGATGTTCGCCGGTTTCCGTAAGCTCGACAACCTCGTGGTGATCGTGGATAACAACGGCCTGCAGATCGACGGCCCTGTCGACCAGGTCTGCTCCCCTTATCCGATCGATAAGAAATTCGAGGCCTTCAACTTCCATGTGATCAACATCGATGCGCATGATTTCGACCAGATCCGCGCCGCCTTTGAGGAGGCAAAGCAGACCAAGGGCATGCCCACGGCGATCGTCGCCAAGAGCACCAAGGGCAAAGGCGTCTCCTTCATGGAGAACCAGGTCGGCTGGCACGGCAAGGCACCCAACGATGAGGAGTATGCCAAGGCAATGGCCGATCTGGAAGCGATCGACAAGGCACTGGCGTAAGGAGGGCAGGAAAATGAGCGATGTGAAAAAGATTGCAACCAGAGTCAGCTACGGCGAAGCCCTCAAGGCACTCGGCGCCGAATACCCGAATCTTGTCGTTCTGGACGCCGATGTGGCGGCATCCACGATGACGGCGACCTTTAAGAAGGAGTTTCCCGACCGCCATATCGACTGCGGTATCGCGGAGGCCAACATGATGGATATCGCGGCGGGTCTCGCCACCTGCGGCAAGATCCCGTTCGTCAGCGCGTTCGCGATGTTCGCGGCGGGCCGTGCCTTTGAGCAGGTGCGCAACTCCGTGGGCTATCCCAAGCTCAACGTCAAGATCGGCGGCACCCATGCCGGCATCACGGTCGGCGAGGACGGCGCGAGCCATCAGTGCAACGAGGACTTCGCGCTGATGCGTGTCATCCCGGGCATGGTGGTCATGTGCCCCGCGGATGATATCGAAGCCAAGGCCTGCGTGCGCGCGGCCGTGGAGCATCAGGGCCCCGTCTACATCCGTTTCGGCCGCGCGGCCTGCACGGTGATCAATGACCGTCCGGATTACAAGTTCGAGCTGGGCAAGGGAACGGTGCTCAGAGAGGGCAAGGATGTCTCCATCATCGCCACCGGCATCTGTGTGGATTCCTCGCTGGCGGCTGCGGAAGCGCTTGCGGCCGAGGGGATCGATGCCGAGGTCATCAATATCTGCACCATCAAGCCGCTGGATGCGGAGCTCGTCGCGAAGAGCGCGAAGAAGACCGGCCGTGTCGTCACGGTCGAGGAGCATTCCGTGATCGGCGGCCTGGGCAGCGCGGTCTGCGATGCGCTCGCGGAGCTCGCCCCCACCCCTGTGAAGAAGCTCGGCATGCAGGATGTGTACGGCGAATCCGGCTCTGCCGGGGAACTGGTCCACAAGTACGGTCTCGACGGTGAGGGCGTGGCGAATGCGGTTCGCGCGTTTCTGAAGTAAGTGAGAGAGCGGATCCTTTCCCCGTCGATCCTGTCGGCGGATTTCACGAGACTGGGTGAGCAGGTGGCCGAAACCGAGGCTGCCGGCGCACGGTATCTGCACATTGATGTGATGGATGGTGTCTTTGTACCGTCCATCACATTTGGTATGCCCATCATCAAGAGCCTCCGGCCCCACACAAAGCTCACCTTTGACGTGCACCTGATGATCCTTGATCCGATCCGCTATATCGACCGGTTCATCGACCTGGGCGCGGAGGTTCTCACCTTTCACGAGGAGGTGGCGAGAGAGCCCAAAGAGCTCACGGCGCTGATCGAAAAGATCCACGCCCGCGGGAAAAAGGCAGGCATGGCGATCAAGCCCGAGACCGATGTCTCGGTGTTCAAGCCGTTCCTCAAGGAACTTGAGCAGCTGCTCGTCATGACGGTGCGCCCCGGCTACGGCGGGCAGGCCTACATCCCGGAGACCACGGACAAGATCCGTCAGACCAGACGGATGCTGGACGAGGCCGGGATCGACGCGGACATCCAGGTGGACGGCGGCATCACGGACGAGACTCTGCCCATCGTGCTTGAGGCGGGCGCCAATGTCATCGTCGCGGGGTCGGCGCTGTTCAAGGGCGACATTACTGCGAATTGCGAGCGTTTCCTTGCAAAAATGCGGGAACCATGATAAAATAACATGCTATATTTTATAAAGGACCGGCATACGGATGTACACAAAACTCAACCGCAACGACCCCTGCTGGTGCGGGAGCGGTAAAAAATACAAGCATTGTCACGAGGCGTTTGACGAGAAGATCATTCATTTCGAGCGGCAGGGAGTACCCGTGCCGCAGCGCTCGTCGTTAAAAAAGCAGTCGGACATCGATAAGATCAAAAAGAGCGCCGAGATCAACATGGCGGCGCTGGATGCGGTCGCGGCGCGGATCGGCGCCGGCATGAGCACGCTGGAGATCGACACCATCGTCGAGGAGACAACGAGACGGATGGGAGGGATCCCGGCGCCCCTGAATTACAAGGAGTTCCCGAAGAGCTGCTGCACCTCGATCAATGATCAGGTCTGCCACGGGATCCCCAGCGCGGAGGATATCCTGCAGGACGGAGATATCATCAACGTGGACTGTTCCACGATCCTGGACGGTTATTTCTCCGATTCCTCGCGGATGTTCCTGATCGGCGAGGTCTCCGCGGAAAAGCGCAGGCTCGTCGAGGTCACAAAGGAGTGCATGGAGATCGGGATCCGGGCCGTGAAACCCTGGATGCGTCTGGGAGACATGGGCAGCGCCGTCCATCAGCATGCACTGGACAACGGCTACAGTGTGGTCCGCGAGATCGGCGGTCACGGCTGCGGCTTCGAATTCCACGAGGATCCTTTCGTGAGTTATGTATCCAAGCCCGGCACGGAGATGCTCATGGTGCCCGGGATGGTCTTTACGATCGAACCCATGGTCAACATGGGGAAGGATGAGATCTTTGTGGACGAGGAGAATGACTGGACCGTCTACACGGCGGACCGAATGCCTTCCGCCCAGTGGGAAGTGGAACTGGTGGTGACGGAAGACGGCTGCGAGATCCTCTGCAGCTGAGGAGGGTACGGAATATGAAAGACAAGGGCAAATACTATCTGACAACGGCGATCGCCTATACTTCGGGCAAGCCGCATATCGGCAACAACTACGAGATCGTGCTGGCGGACGCCATCGCGCGATACAAGAGAGCGGACGGCTATGATGTCCATTTCCTGACGGGCTCCGATGAGCACGGGCAGAAGATCGAGATCCGCGCCATCGAAGCGGGCTGCGCCACACCCAAGGAGTTCGTGGATCAGACCGCCGGGGAGATCAAAAGGCTCTGTGATCTGCTCGGCGCGAGCTATGACCGCTTCATCCGCACGACGGATGCCGATCACGAGGCACAGATCAAGAAGATCTTCAAGCGTTTCTACGATCAGGGGGATATCTACAAGGGCAGCTACGACGGGCTCTACTGCCAGGAATGCGAGGCTTTCTACACCAGGAGCCAGCTGACGGAGGAGGGCAACTGCCCCGTCTGCGGAGGGCCGGTCAAGCCCATGGCGGAGGAAGCGTATTTCTTTAAGATGAGCAAATACGCGGACCGCCTGATCGACTATATCAACACGCATCCGGAATTCATCCAGCCCGTGGCGAGGAAGAATGAGATGATGAACAATTTCCTCCTGCCGGGGCTGCAGGATCTGTGTGTCTCCAGGAGCTCGTTCAAGTGGGGGATCCAGGTCGATTTTGATCCCAACCATGTGGTCTATGTATGGCTGGATGCCCTGAGCAACTATATCACGGGCATCGGATATGACTGCGACGGTAACAACGATCCGCTCTTTGACAAGTACTGGCCGGCGGATCTCCATCTGATCGGCAAGGACATCGTCCGTTTCCACACGATCTACTGGCCGATCTTCCTGATGGCGCTGGATCTGCCGCTGCCGAAGCAGATCTTCGGCCATCCGTGGCTCCTGCAGGGCGGCGAGAAGATGTCCAAATCCAAGGGGAATGTCATCTACGCGGACGATCTGGCGGACCTGTTCGGGGTCGACGCGGTGCGGTATTTCGTGCTGCACGAGATGCCCTATGACAATGACGGCGTCATCACCTGGGAGCTTATGGTGGAGCGCTACAATTCCGATCTGGCGAATACCCTCGGGAATCTCGTCTCGCGTACGGTGGCGATGAGCAACAAGTATTTCGGCGGCATCGTCGAGGATACGGGTGCGGCGGAGCCGGTGGACGCGGAATTAAAGGAGCTCGTCGCGGGCACCTATGAGCGCGTGGAGGCGCTGATGGAGGAGCTGCGCGTCGCGGACGCGCTGACCGAGATCTTCAAGATCTTCAAGCGCAGCAACAAGTATATCGATGAGACGGAGCCCTGGATCCTGGCCAAGGACGAGGGGCGCCAGGCCCGTTTGAAGACCGTTCTTTACAACCTGACGGAGTCCATTTCCGTCGGGATCTCCCTGCTCGCACCTTTCATGCCGGGGAGCGCGGCGGAGGCCGCGGACGCTATCGGTGTGCCGTTACGCGATTTTGAGACGCTTTCCACCTTTGGCCTGTATCCGAACGGGACCAAGGTCCGGGAAGGTTCGGCGGTCCTCTTTGCGAGGAAGGACCTGAAGCAGGTGCTCGAGGCGACGGCGGAGATCACGCGGAGGCAGAAGGAAGCCTACGAGGAGAGTCAGAGGATCGCTCAGGAGAACCTGCGCAAGGCCGGCAGGATCTGACGTTTCAGGCTATACGACCCACAGGAAGGAGCGCGGATCATGGCAGTGAGAACCGAAGAGATGCGGTATGACTCACGGGACAGAGAGACCAAGCTGTACGCGAAGAAGTGGATCCCCGAGGGAGAGCCGAAGGCGATCCTGCAGATCGTTCACGGGATGAGCGAAGCCATCGACCGCTATGACGAGTATGCCACCTGGATGGCCGAGCGCGGGATCATGGTCATCGGCAATGACCATCTGGGCCACGGCAAGTCCAAAACGGAGGACGGGACCTGGGGGTATTTCTGCAAGCGTGATCCGGCGACGGTCCTGGTGCGCGATGTGCACCGTTTAAAGAAGATCGTCCAGGAGGAGAAACCGGGTGTGCCCATCGTCATCATGGGGCACAGCATGGGTGCGATCATCGCGAGGGAGTATATCAGCCGCTACGGGACAGGGATCCAGGGTGCCATCCTGCAGGCCACCGGCATGCAGAGCATGGCCGAGGTGCGCTTTGCCAGGGCACTGGCGCTCATCATCCGCGCGTTTTTCGGGGAGAAGCACCACTCGGCGCTCATCAATTCCCTGATCTTCGGCAGCTACAACAAGCGGATCCCGAAGCCCTGCGAAGCTTCCGCATGGCTGTCGCACAACACGGAGAATATCAAGCAGTATGAGGGAGATCCCGCTTACGGGTTCACCTTTACGATCAACGGCTTCCTCACGCTGGGCGAGCTGATCCGGCGCACGCAGGACGAGGACGATATGTACAACATCCCGCAGAAGCTGCCGATCTTCCTGGCCTGCGGGGCCGAGGATCCGACCGGTGGCTACGGCAAGGGCGTCACGGAGCTCTACGAGCGCTACCGCGATGTCTGCCATATCCAGGATGTGACGCTCAAGATCTATGACGGCATGCGGCATGAGATCCATAATGAGCTGGACAGGCAGCAGGTGTATGAGGACGAATACGCCTTTGTCATGCGGGTGGCGGAGCAGTAAGTGACTTCCATCAGAGGCGTAACTCTGCGCCGCGGGACGCGCGCCGACTGGGATGCGGCCAGGGAACTGGCATGGAAGACCTTTAACGAGTTTGACGCGGTGGATTATACGCCGGAGGGACGGCAGAATTTCCGGAAATTCCTGGATGATCTGACGCTCTTAAGGCTCCTGGGACAGGGGGATTACCTGCTGTTCGTGGCGATCCTCTACGGGACGACGGTCGGGATGCTCACTTTGCGCGACCGTGTGCACATTTCCCTGTTATTCGTTACAGGGGACTGTCACCGAAACGGGATCGGCAGCGCGCTCGTGGAGCTGGCCGCGGAGACGGTGGCCGCGGAGTACGGCGGGAGTTTCCTCACGGTGAACGCATCGCATTACGCGGAGCCGTTCTACAGGAAACTCGGTTTTGTTGTGACGGGCAGTGAGCAGGTCCAGGACGGGATCCGCTACACGCCCATGGTGTTGGAACTGGAGTAGGAATGGGAAAGTTTTTTGATCTCGACAGTCCGCTGATGCGCGGTCTGTCCAGGATGGCGGATCTGGTCTGGGTGAACCTGCTGGTGCTGATATGCGTGGTGCCGGCGCTCGTGGTCTTCACGGTCACGCTGATGCTCAGGCTTCCGACGGTCCCGGTCCTCGCGCTGACGTATCTCGCGGCGCTGCTCATCGGGCCGGCGCTCACCGGGATGCATTACATCCTGCTCAAGATGGTCCGTGATGAGGAAGGGTATATCACGAGGAGCTTCTTCAAGTCCTTCCGGGAGAATTTCCGGCAGTCGGTGATCCTGGCGGCGATCGTCCTCGCAGTGGCGGCGCTCGTCGCGGGCGATGTGTATCTGCTGACGACGGAAGCCATGAGCAGTATCCCACGGGCTTTCCGGATCGCGATCCTCGTGATCGCGATCTATATGTTCATGATCGCGCTGTGGATCTTTCCCATCGAGGCGCGGTTTGTGAATACGGTCATGGGGACGATCCGCAATGCGTTCCTGATGGCGATGCTCGCTTTTCCGCGGACGCTCGGCATGGCGGCCATGACGCTGGTGCCGGTCATTTTGTACTATTTCTTCGGGATGCGGCTGTTCCCGATCCTGCTGATGTTTGCGGTCTCGGCGCCCGGCTACGTGTGTGCGCTGCTGTATAATAAGACGTTCAAGCGCTTCGAGCCCGAGGCGGAGGAGGCCCCGGACGAGGAGTTCAGGGTCGCGGAGGCACCGGAGGATACGGCTCCGGCAGCCGAAGAGGAGGGAAATGATGCTGAATAAGTGGAAATACTTCATCAAACAGTATTCCCAGTGGTTCACACCGATCATCCTGTTTGTGATCGCCGTGTCTGTTTTTCTCGCGATCTTCCTGAATCATACGATCCAGGATTCGCATGATCGCGCGCAGGCGGACGTGGTCGCCGATGCGCTCGTCATGGCGCGTACGGTGGATATGAAGCTGGTCCGCTCACAGACTGCTGTCACAATGATGCAGAGGGGAATGAGCCGTCTGCCGGGCACGGTCTTTGTTGAGGCATCGGAGGGCACTGCGGATCAGGAGCAGCTGCTTCATGTGCTTGCGGGAGCGGTGCATGCCGCAAACGGCTATGCCGCCGTTGTGGTCAATGAGAACGGGGATGCCTTTGCCGCAGGGATCGACGGCATGTTCTCCGTGGCGGACAAGTCCTGGTATCCGGAGATCGTCTCCATGACGCCCGGTGACACCCGGGTCTTCCATGTCACTGATGACGAGCTTGATCTGGAGGAGGAGGCTGACGACGCGGTCGTGTGCGCCGGCGCGTTTGAGATGGAGGACGGCACCGTCGGCAAATGTCTGTATTTCGACAACAGCTGGATCGATGCGCTCGCCAAGACCGGCAAGGGCAAGTCACTCATGACGATCGTTAAGGACGACGGACAGATCCTGATGCGCAGCGAGGTCTCGGATTATTTCGTCCGCGGCAACGATTACTGGGCACTCATCGGCGGTAATGCCAATATCACCGCGAAGTATCATATCACGCAGAAGGACAGCTACGCGGTATATGATGCCACCAATAATTATACGGTCATCGAGATCCCGCTGACGGGGGTGGCGTGGGCCGCCTGCGTGAGTGTGAGCGGGAGCTTCATCGATGCGTTGTCCACGAATTACTTCACGGCGACCAGGAACTTCGTGATGGAGCTGCTGATCTCCGTGGTCCTCTTCTTTGCCCTGATCATCATCCTGAACACGGTGGCCAAGATCCGCAGGCTCAGGGAGAGTCAGGCGCTGGGAGAGAAGGCGGATCACGACCAGCTGACCGGTCTGCGCAACAAGGCGGCGACGGAGCGCGATATCAAGGAGTATATCGAGCAGAATCCCTCGACGCAGTCAGTCCTCTTCATCCTGGATATCGACGATTTCAAGACGGTCAACGATACGATGGGACATTCATTCGGCGACGATGTGCTGCATGAGTTCGGTTTCCGTCTGGGGTCGATGTTCCGCGCATCGGATATCTCCGGGCGTATCGGCGGAGACGAGTTCATGGTCTTCGTGAAGAATATCCCGGATGAGGCGACCATCGAGAAGGAGGCCCGTAAGATCCGCGAGTTCATCCATTCCTTCCGCGCGGGCGTCGATGTGAAGCGCGAGATTACGGCGAGTTCCGGCGCGGCGGTCTTCCCGCAGGACGGCAAGGATTTCGAGACGCTGTACAAGTCGGCGGATAAGGCGCTCTACGAGTCGAAGCGCAGCGGCAAGAGGCAGCTGGCGTTCTTCCGGCACTGATTCGTCAAAGTGCACAAAGAACGTTCTTCATCTTTGTGCAATTCCACCATAGGCAGAAAAGAACGGATTGGGTAAAATAATTAGCGTATGTGCAACCATGCACCTGTGCCGGCCTGCCGGCCGGTATGCAACCACCATCAAGGAGGGAAAACATGGCAAGCTTATCACTCGAAAACATCACCAAGGTCTATCCCAACGGATTTGAGGCGGTGAAGTCCTTCAACCTGGAGATCCAGGATAAGGAGTTCATCATCTTCGTCGGTCCTTCCGGCTGCGGTAAGTCCACGACCCTGCGTATGATCGCAGGTCTGGAGGACATCTCCGGCGGCACGCTCAAGATCGGCGACCGCGTCGTCAACGATGTGGAGCCCAAGGACCGCGATATCGCGATGGTCTTCCAGAACTACGCGCTGTATCCGCACATGTCCGTGTACGACAACATGGCCTTTGGTCTGAAGCTGCGCAAGGTTCCGAAGCAGGATATCGACAAGATGGTTAAGGACGCGGCCAAGATCCTCGATCTGACCAATCTCCTCGACCGCAAGCCCAAGGCTCTGTCCGGCGGTCAGAGACAGCGTGTGGCCATGGGCCGTGCCATCGTCCGTAATCCTAAGGTCTTCCTCATGGACGAGCCTCTGTCCAACCTGGATGCCAAGCTGCGTGTGCAGATGCGTACCGAGATCGCGAAGCTCCATCAGAGACTGGGCACCACGATCATCTACGTCACGCATGACCAGACCGAGGCTATGACGCTCGGTACCCGTATCGTCGTCATGAAGGACGGTGTCATCCAGCAGGTCGACACCCCTCAGAATCTGTATGACAAGCCGCAGAACCTGTTCGTCGCGGGCTTCATGGGATCCCCGCAGATGAACTTCCTCGATGCCGAAGTGGCCGTCAACGGCGACAAGGCTGCCCTGAAGTTTGCGGGTCAGGCGATCGAGCTGCCTCCGGCCAAGTCCAAGAAGCTCATCGACGGCAACTATGCCGGCAAGACCGTTACCTTTGGTATCCGTCCCGAGAACGTCTACGACGACGAGGCGCGTGTCTCCATGGCGCAGGCGACCTTTGAGGCGACCATCAACGTCTACGAGCTTCTGGGCGCAGAAGTGTACCTGTACTTCGATCTCGCCGGCTTCCCGGTCACCGCGAGGGTCAATCCCCGCACGACCGCACGCCCGGGCGACAAGGTCAAGTTCGCATTCGACGTTGAGAAGATCCATGTCTTCAACAAGGAGACGGA
>JAEEGL010845453.1_pt1 | contig 11192 bp, 4 predicted proteins | sample 9134231 | NCBI WGS metagenome assembly JAEEGL01 (sample SAMN16246548, study PRJNA631951) | gut metagenome | biome: gut microbiome; feature: rumen; material: fiber-attached | host: Bos | place: Iran: Karaj | collected 2018-10
TCTTAAAAAAAATGTTCTATAACACTTACAGGGCAACAAAAGCAGCTCTTCGTGAGAGAACACTTCAAGGAACAGGTTCATTAGAGTCTGATAGAAAACGTCTATTAGAACTACAAAAGAAAGAAAAATTAAAAGGTCTCCTAATAACCAAATTTTGTCGAAAGTATGGAATAATTCATCCAGAAAAATATATTGAAGATGAAGTATCAAAATTTGTTGATGGAAGTAAATTAACAGATGCAGAATTAAGAAAATTAGAAGAAAAAATAAGAAAATTACTCCAACAACAAAAATTAAGTAATTCATATAGAACAAATAAAACAGAAGAAAATTTTTATAATTCCAATAATGCAAATTATCAAAATATCCAAACTGAGAGTACTCCAAATATAAATATTAACCAAAATAATATAAATGAAAAATTTCATACTGAATCAAATTCCAGTTCAAAGACTAAGAATAAAAAAAAATATGCAAATATATATGAAGAATTAGCAGCTTTAGAAGCAGAAGAATCAGCATCAAAACCAAGAATTAAGAAATTAGATTTTACAAAATATGGTAATGAATGGAATGCAATAAATATATATAATAAATTATTATATGATAAACAAAAAAAAGAAGAAGCTTTTAAAGAAAAAGAAGATAAAATAGTTTTACATGAAGCTTTGGCAAAACAAATTGAAGATAAAGAAAAAAGACTTGAAGAAGAGAAAAAAAGAGAAAAAGAATATGGAAAAATTTTAAGAGCGCATAATAGAAAATTAATAGAAATTGAAAAAGAAAAAGCAAGAGCACTTGAAGAACAAAATCAAAAATTTAATCAATTTCGTTTAATGCAAATGGAAGATGAAAGAAAAAAAAGAAGATTAGAAGAATTAAGAGATAAAAAATGGGAAAAAGAACAATTAGAAAAATTTAAAAAAGAAAATGAAGAACAAAAGCAATTCGAATTAGAACAACAGAAAAAAAGAGTAAAGACTTTACAAGATCAAATAAAAGAAAATGAAGAAAAAAAGAAAAAATTAATGGAAAAATTAAAAAAACAAAAAGAAGAAGATGCACAATCAATGTTAGAAATGAAAAAAATGGATGATAAAAAAGAAGAAGAAAGAAGATTATATTTTAGAAAAATTGAAAAGAGAGGAAATAAAGAATTAAGTGATATTGCAAAAGAAAATCTTGAAAGAATGAAAAGAGAAGCTGAAGAAGAAAGATTAAAATATAAATATTATACTAGAGAAAAAATTAAATATGAAAATGAAAAAGAATTATTACAACAACAATTAAGAGAAGAAAGAAAAAAAGATTTAGCTAAATTTTTAGAAATTCAAATAGAAGAAAAAAGAAAACATGATGATTTTGATAAAATTCTTGATGAAGAACAAGCAAGAATTTTTAGATTAGATGATGAAAAATTTAAAAAAGATAGATGTCGTGATGAAAAAATCATTGATAGAATGAATAAAAATAATTTAAATGCACTTAAGAAACAAATGGAAGAAAAAAGAATAAGAGATGCTAAAAGAGATGGAATGAGTGGTATTGAATATTCTATGAATTATAAAATTTTAGAAGATGTTCATAATGCTTTGAATGCTTAAAATATTTTATTTTTTAAAAAATGAATTTTTTAATAGATTTATTATTGGAAAAATATTTTCTTTATTTTTTTCTTTTTTATTTTATTTTATTTTATTTTTTTTAAAGGAGATAATAAAAAGAGAAACAATATAAACACAAAAAAAGCAAAGTAATAATTTTTTAATTCCCATATTTTAATAAAAATTAAATAACCCAAAATCTAACATTTAAATAACATAACTAATAATTATGAAATATAAATCTAATTATGATGATACATCATTTCTAAATATTCAACAAATTCTCCAGGTTCAGTAATATAAAAATTAGCAGTAGAAGGTTTTTTTCCCATAGTAGTAGTATAAATTTTCATATTTAAATTAACTCTCATTTGTTCTCTATTAACATAATTTAAAAATTTAAACATTTCTTCATCACTTGTATCATCACCAATTGCAAAGATAAAATCAGGTATATTATTGTTTTCTAAATTCTTTAATAAAATATTACTAATAAAGAATCCTTTATTAACATTTTTTGGTTTAATTTCAACATAATCTTTTCCAGTAACAATATCTAATTTAGAATCACCAAAGAAATTTAATAAATGAATTGAAATTTCATTAGCTTGAATGTGACCAAAATAAGGGTCTGAATTTTTATAAGACCAACTTAATGAACTTTCTTTTAAAGTTAATTTACTTCCTTCTGTTTTTTCAGTAAATTCTTTTAATATATTTAATGCTGCTTCTTTCCAAGACCAATCTTTTACATTTATTAATTGAGTAAAACCATCTTCATCATAATTATCATTATTATTTTTATTTGAATTTGGTTCTTTATAAAAAAATCCATATTCAGCAGTCAATCCTAAATTATTTATTCCACCAAACCAAGTTTTTACAAATTTTTTTTTTCTTCCTGTAACTATATAAATTTCATTTTTTGGGTCTGAACATAAATTTTTTAATATTGTAGTTATTCTTTCATTTGGAGTATGAGTTTCTAATATTACTTTTTCTGATAAATCTTGTTGTGTAACATCTAATTCTTCAAAACTTTGTAAAGTTTCTTCATAATCTAAGAAAAATAATCTTTTTTTACTTTTTTTGTATGCTGCTGTTAAATTATTTAAATTTAAATGTTTAAAGTCTCTGCTTAATTTCATTAATCTAAAGTTAAATCCAATTCCTAATTCAACTCTTTCAAATTTTTCATTATCTGCTGTTACTCTTTTTAAATCAGAAAAAAATGCTTTAATCCATGAAAAAGTAGAATTCCTTTTTATATAATACATATCTTTTTCATAATAATCATTTTTAATGTAATCAGGTCTTTCTAATATTTTTTCAATTGCTGAAACAATTTCTGTTTTATTAAATGGATTAACTCTAATTGGACTTTTCACTGTTGATGAAACTCCTATTGATTCACTGATAATTAATCCAAATTTTTTGTCCTTATTTTTACATAATAAAAATTGATTTACTGATGTACAAATTCCTCTCCATTTTTGTAAAATAAATAATATTTCACATAAAGTATATAAAGCAATTTCTTCTTTAGTATTTATTATATTATCTTTTTGATCATATTGTTGGAAATATATTGAATCTTCACCAAATTTTTCTTTTATATGTGAAACATATTTTTCTATATATGATATATTTTCTCCTTCAAAAGCTTTATTCATTTTTAAAATTTGAATTAAAATTGTTTTACCTTTACATTCTTCATGCCTATCTAAATATTTTTCATAAGCATCAATTTTTAATTTTAATTGAGGAAGTTCAGTTGAATTATCAATACTTAAAAATGAAGTTTTATCTCCTATAATTTTTTTATATTTATCAATATATGTATTAAATTCATTAGTATTTGTAATTTTCTTAATTGAATCCATATCAATTCCAGCATGCATTATATGTAAAATAATATATTTACCTAAATAATTTAATGTAATGAATCCATTATGTTTAATTTCATAATAAATTCCAAAATCTCTGTTTAAAACAGTTAAGAAATTTCTAGCATAATTAAAAACATGGAATCCAATAACATCACATAATAAAACACTTTTAATTAATTCACTGGATTTTGGTAATGCTCTAAATACATCTGAAGAAGGGAAAGACATATGAAAATATATTCCTACTCTTGAATATAAATTTTTTTGCATTAAAGAATTAGGAATTAATGCTAAACCAATATCATTAATCATTAATAAATCTTTAATTTGGATAAAATTATGTATCATATTTGCAAATTTTCTATTTATTGTTTGATATGCTGAAAAATAATTTTCATATGCTAAAAAATAATCATCACTTACATCAATGGTACTATCTATAAAAACAGGTGCAATTATTTTTGTCATATAAATTTGATAATCTTTAAATTCATTTTCAGTTGCTGTTACCATATAAATTTTTTTTTCCTGTAAAAATTCAGCAATTTCTTCAATTTCAATTTCATCAAATTCATTAGCATTTTTAAGCATTCCAACCCAAAAAACTTCACAAAAATGTTTTTCTTTCATATCATATAAAAGTTGGAATATTAAATTTTCATCAGTTAAATTTATTTTATATTTTTCTTCTTCTGTTTCTCCTTTAATAATATCAAAAGGTAAAAACATACTTGCAATTATAATCCTATCTTCAGAAGTTAATTTTTGATTTTCACTAAAAATAAAAGTATCATATAATTCATTATTAATATTACTAATTTCATTAGGATCATAACTAAATAAATCTTTTTTTGTGAAACTTTCAGTTAAATCAGCTTTTAATTCCATAATGGATTTACTTTTTTTTTTTGATTCTTCTTGAATCAAATTAGAATTATTATTTCCTTTTTCATCAACAACAACAAATTTTCCTGGAGAAGATACTGTAAATTTCCTATTTTCATTATTAGGTAAATTTTCCCAAATATAATTATTCTCAGAGTCTTTTAAAACATACTTATATATTATTTCTGTTCCCACAGGACAAGAAATTTCAATTGAACTTTTCCAAACAGGATAAATTGAAGGATCTGTTGAAAGAACTAAAGAATTTTGAGGATTCCAACTACCTAGTTCTTCTATATTTCCTACCAAACGAAGTGATTGTCCAAATTCTGTGTCATATTTACATTGAAAAGATACTGAACCAAATCCATGACTAAAATAACTCATACTGTTACTACTTTCCTTAACCCTCATTTTTTTTTATTATATTTTTTTTTTGATATTTTGAGATTATTTTTTATTAAAATTAAAATTTATTAAAATTAAATATTTGGTTTATATTTTCAAATATGAAATAATTTTTTTAGTTGTTAGAATTTAAAAATTAAATCTTTGATGTAATATAATAAATTTTTATGATAATTATTATACATTTTTTCTAATTATTTTTTGTATTTTAAAATATTTAATCTATTTTGATTAAATTTTCTACTTCTTATTATTTTTGTGTTTCATTTTCATTTTTATAATTTAATTTATTTTGGGTATTTCTTGTTTAATATTTTTAATTCTTTTTTGGTTTTCAATTCCTATAAATAATTCCTTAAAATTTTGGAATTGAAACTAATTCCTTTTTATTTTTTTATTGTTTTTATTTTGATTTTTTCTTTTTTTCTTTATTTTCTTTTTATTTTACTTTCAATAATATTTGAGCAATTAATTATTTATATAATACTTTAAAAAAACTATTCTAACACTAATTATATTTTAAATCTTTAATTTCAATCACCGTTCCATTTTCAATTTTAAAAAATCTATTACATTTATTTACTGCCTTCATTCTATGAGCAATAACAATAACTGTAATTTTTTCTTGTTCAATTATCTCATCAATTAATTTTTGAATTTCATTTTCAGTTTTATTATCAAGAGCAGAGGTAGCTTCATCTAAAATTAATATTTTAGACTTTCTAATTAATGCTCTTGCAATTGCTACTCTTTGTTTTTCTCCTCCAGATAATTCATTTGATAAAAGTTTAGAATTTAATATGTAATCAATTTTACATTTTTTAGCAAAGAAATTTATTTTATCTTTTTTAGAATTTATATCTCCATATTTTATATTTTCATAAATTGATTTATTAAATAAATTAGGTTCTTGTAAAACAATACTGATTATTTTTCTTAAAGAAATTAAATTATAGTTTTTAATATTTACATCATCAATTAAAATTTCGCCTTTTGAAACATCATAAAATCTTTCAATTAATTGAGTTATTGAGCTTTTTCCAGAACCTGAAGGTCCAATAATACCAATTTTTTCTCCTGGATTAATTATAAAATTTAAATTTTTTAAAATAATATCATTTTGATTTATAGGATATGAAAAAGAAACATTTTTAAATTCAATTTTTCCCAAAAATGAATTCTTTTTTTTTACTATTAAATCTTTATTATTATCAAAAGGATCAATTTCACTTTTAATTTCAATTTGCTCAAATAAACTTTTAATAGCTTCTTTCATTAATGTTATATCTTTAATATATTTTACTGCACTTCCAATACAAAAAGTTCCTGTCATTATTGTAGCATAACATTTTAAAAAATTTTCTAACGTCAATTTTTTTTTCAAAAATAAATTTCCAGCCAAGTAAAAAGTAGTACCATAATCAAAGAAAATTAAGCATGAATTTAAGCCATTAAAAATCCCTAATAAAAAACAAATTTTAAAATCAGAATTTATATTTTTTAATACTTCTTTTTTGAATAATTTTTTTGAATTTTCTTCTGCGTTAAAAGCATAAATTGTAAAAGAATTACATAAGGTTTCAGATAAAATACTTCCATAATTATTATCTGAAGCCATATTTTCATATTGAGACAATAATGAAGAATTTATATAATTTGAAATAAAAATAAAAGGAATAAATGCTGTGTTAACTAAAGTCATTCTCCAATCATAAATAACTCCAATTAAAGTTGCTGAAAAAAAATTCCCAAATGATTGAATTAAAATACTAAATAAAGTTAAAAATACTTCATTTAATGATGAAGTATTTATATTCATTTTACTTACTAATTTCCCTGGATTATTTTCTTTAATGTCAAAAAAACTTAAATGCATTTTCAAATAAGTTTTAAATATTTTTACTTTAAAAATGGAACTAATTTTTTCTCCAATTGATTCTATTGAATAATATCTAATATAATCAACTACAGTTTGTATTATTCCTATAATTAAAATTATAATTCCATATTTTATTCCATTTTTTTTTACTTTTATTAAATCATTTGATGTAATTTTATCAACTGCTTCTCCTAAATATAATCCCATTAAAACAATTAAAACTCCTGAAAGAAAAGAACATATTATTCCTGAAAAACATAACAATTTATATTCTAATAATATTATATATAATTTCTTTAAATGAGATGTATTTTCTTCTTTAAAATGAGTTTTATTAATTGAATTTAATAATTTATCTGTTTTAACTAAATTATTATCTACAATTCCTTTTAATTCTGTTTCAAGAGAATTAAGTGATAAATCAAACATTTCTTTATTTTGAATATTCGTATTTTCATCTTCATCTATTTTTTCATTTTCTTTATCTTTATTATTATTTTTTTTATATTTTTCTCCTTCCATATACATACTATAGTATTTACCTTTGATATTCATTAATTCTTTATGATTTCCTTTTTCTAAAATTTCTCCTTCTTTTCCTATAAAAATAATTTGATCAGCAAATTTCACAAAATTTAATCTATGAGCAATAATAATTATTGTTGCTTTACCTGTAAATTCTTTTATTGATTCCTGTACTAATTGTTCGTTTTTATTATCTAATGAAGAAGTTGCTTCATCAAAAATTAAAATTTGAGGTTTTTTTAAAATTGCCCTTGCAATTGCAATTCTTTGTTTCTGTCCTCCTGAAATTTTTCCACCTTTAATTCCAACAATATAGTTAAATTTATTTTCTACTTTATTAATAAAATCAAAAATATAAGATTTCTTAGTTGATTCGATAACTTCATTTTCATTAGATTGTCTTCCAAAAATTATATTATTTCTTATTGTATCATTAAATAAAACAGGTTCTTGAGAAACATATCCAATATTTTTTCTATAATCAATAATATCTATTTCATTAATATTATATTTATCATCTAATACTATTATTCCCTTTTGAGGTTTATATATTCTTTCAATTAAATTTACAATTGTACTTTTACCTGTCCCTGATTCCCCAATCAATGCTGTTGTTTTTCCTGCTTCAAAAATAATATTAAAATTTTTTAAAATAATATTATCTTCTTTTTTTGGATATGAAAAATATACATTTTTAAATTCAATTTTACCTTTTACTGTTTCATTTAGTTTATTTTTTGTCTTTTTCTTTATATATCTTTTTGACATTTTTTCAAAATAAATCTTCCTTAATTCAAAAAAGCTACACGCAGCTTCTCTAGCTTCAGATATTAATTTTAAATTTTGAGTCATCAATGGAAAATCAGAACTTGGATTCATAACAAATTGTAAAATTATATAAACATCACCTGAATTTAAATATCTATTATTTATTACTGTTTTTTTATATATTAAATGACTTCCAATTATTATAGATAAAGAGACAATTAATCCCATATAAAAAGTAATCAAACTTTCTGAAATTCCTACAAAAATTGCTTTTTTATTTGAATTTTTTTCATTTTGTTTTAATTTATTTTTAAAATTTTTTATTTCAAAATCAAAATTACTAAATGATGCAATAGTTTTAATTTTATATAATATTTCTTCCATATAACCTCCAATTTGTTCATTTGATTTTCTTTGGATTTTAGAATATTTTTCTAAAAAACTTAAAATAGCTGATTGAGTTAATAATGATAAAGGGAATATTGAAATAATAATTAATGTAAATTTGAAATTAATATATAAACTAAATCCAGTTGAAAATAATATTGAAGAAATGTTATAAAAAAAAAATCCAATTGGTGTTCCAATTCCATTTTCTATTGATGTTAACTCTAAGATAACTTGATTGCTTATTTCAAAATTTGATTTACCTGATAAATCAAAAAATTTTTGGTTCATTGATAATAACATTTCAAAATATTGAATTTTATATTTATAACACATTTTTTTTTGATATAAAGAACAAAAAGTCATTAATAAAAAACCAAAAAAGAAACATAAAAATCCAATTATAATATATGTTATAAAAATTTGATTAATATGTTCTTTCATTATTTTTTCTTCTTTATCTTCTGCAAAATAAGTTATTAATTTCCCAGTATAATATTCTAGAAGTTGATAAACTATTCCATTTAATATTCCTCCAATTATTCCAATTAATAAATAAAAATTCTCTCTTTTTGAAGAAAGAGTCGTTAATAATTTATATAAAGAAATTTTTTTTTTTTCTATTTTTTTTGGTTTGGGTTTTTTAGATTCTTTATTTTTATTTTTTTGTTTTGTCTCTAGAAATAAATCTTCTTTTGAGTAATTTATTTTTTTATCCATTTTTTAGTATTACTTTAATATTTAATTATTATTAATTATTATTTAAAAAATGATTTATAATCTATTTTATTTATTTGATATTTATTATGAAAATTATTAAAAATTTGATTAAATTATTCACAATGGGGATTGGGCCCAATCCCCAATCCCCAATCCCCAATCCCCATTTAAGAAACAATTTTTTAAAATAAAATAATATAATGATTAAAAAAAGCATAATATGTGTTAAAATATAATTTATTTATTTTATAATGAAAGAAATATTAAATATATTTAATAAATTAATTATTTTATATTTCAATTGAAAATTTGTTGTCCATTATTTACAAAATTATTATTTGGCATATTCATTGATCTTGAATAATTTCCATTATTTCCACCAGGTATATATTCACTTTCCTTTTTTAATTTATTAACATATTTATTATAATAATAATCATTAACAGGACATGTAATTGGATTATGTCTCAATTTAGAATCCCCTAAATATCTATTATTTCCTTCATAATTAATCAAAGTATTATCAGTTGCATCACCTTTAAAAAATCTATTCATATCTTTTCCAAAATATTCTTCTTGATTTTTTGAAGCCAATAAACTATCTCTAGCTTTATGATATATAGGTTCAGGCAAATTTGGATAGTAATAGGCCGGCATTAAAAGTTGTGGCCTCATATCATTTCCTTCATTTTTCATCCTATTTAATTTATCTAATTCAGTTTGATTATCTAAATATTCCTTGTATAATTTTTGTCTATTTTTATTATCTTCTTTTTGCTTTTTTAAACCTTTGTTCCATTCATCGTAATCTTTCTTAGCTTTTTCTAATTCAGTTGGGTCTATTTTATTTTTTTCTTTGGCTTTTGCCTCAGCTAATAATTTATTAAATTCTGTATCATTTTTTGCGTTGAAAATATTTGGATCTAATGGACTCCCTAAGACATTGTTATATTTTGACGCATTGCCGAAAATTTTGTTGTTTTTTTTGGCTAAATTATCTCTGAAACTTAAATATTGTTTTCCCCATGGATCTCTTTGATTTTTTAATAAATTTTCTTCATCTGCTTTTTTTCTTTGATTTTCTAATTCTTTTTTCCTATTTAATGAATCTAAATCGTTTAATTGATCTCTTAATAAATTTTTCTTTTTTAATAATTCTTTTTCTCTTTCGGCTTTTTCTAGCGCACCTACATCGACTAATTTTTTTCTATCTTCAGCATCTTCTAATTCTTTTAATTTTTTCATATTTTGTTTTCTTGCATTAAATTCATCTTCATATCCTTTCATTACCCCTCTCATAAAATTAATTTTATCTAATTCACCATAGGCATAACGCTATAAAAATAAAAAATTAAATTTAAAAAAATATTTTTACATCATTCATATAGTGTAATTTTCTATTATATGCTTCCCATTCTTTTTGGGTCATATCACCATGTCTTCCATTTTTTAAACTCATTAAATATTCCAAATCGTCTTTATATTGTTTTTGGCCTAGTTTTGCATGGGCCTCCATTTCGTCGAAACGGACTCCATATGGTCCTTTAGTTTTATCATATGTTTCTGTTTCATATCTTTGTTGTCTTAACGTATTTGAATAATTATTATTATTTATATTATTATTATAGTTATTATTTAAGTTGTTTGTGTTTATTGATATTGGAGGACGAGTATTTTGCATGTTGTTATTTGGAGAATATCTACTGCTCGAAATAGAACGATTCATTGCTAAAGTATTATTATAATCATTCATGTTTTCATATCTTCTTCTATCTTGACTGTAGTTTACTCTTCTTTGAGGACCGTTGTTATTGAAATTTTGTGGTGTCTATATTATGGAGATAAATAATTCATTTTATAAAGACTTACATATCTATTACCATTTTGCATTTTTATTTATTTTTTTAATATTATTTTTTTAGTATTAAGTTATTAATAAATATTTATTAATGTTACTGGGGATTGGGGATTGGGGATTGGGGATTGGGGATTGGGGATTGGGCCCAATAACCAATCCCCAAAACCCAAAAACCCAACAACAAAAACCCAAAACCCAACACCAAAAATATAAACATCATAAAAAAAAAATTATTTTTATTTTTTATAGAAACATAAAATAATAAATAA
>JAEEGL011837603.1_pt1 | contig 11192 bp, 10 predicted proteins | sample 9134231 | NCBI WGS metagenome assembly JAEEGL01 (sample SAMN16246548, study PRJNA631951) | gut metagenome | biome: gut microbiome; feature: rumen; material: fiber-attached | host: Bos | place: Iran: Karaj | collected 2018-10
CGCGTCGCCGCTCTGGTTCCACGCGCCTTTCGCGGAGATATCCCCCTGCGCGATAGACCCGAGGGTGCGCGCGCTCACGAAGGAGCGGTATCTCGATTCGATACGCGCGGCGGGCGAGCTCGGCATAAAGCGCATCGTAATACACGGCGGGTATATACCGAACGTCTACTTCCCCGAAAGCTACGTCGAACAGAGCGTGATTTTTTGGAAGGACTTCCTGAAGGACGCGCCTTCGGATATCCGCATAGCGCTCGAGAACGTCATGGAGCCCGATCCCTCCATGCTCGTCGGGATAGCCGACGCGGTCTGCGACGAAAGGCTCGGGCTGTGCCTCGATATAGGCCACGCGAACTGCGAGCTTTCGAAGCTCCCGCCCGGGGAGTGGGTCGCGCCGATGGCGAAGAGGCTCTTCCACGTGCATCTTCACGACAATCTCGGCGTCAAGGATCTGCATCTGCCTCTCGGCAGGGGCGATATCGACTGCGAAGCGGTTATAAGGAAGGCGCTGCTCCTCGCGCCGGAAGCGACCTTCACGATAGAGAACATGGACTCGTCTGATTCCGTAAAATGGCTTATTGCGAAAGGCTTTTTGAATGACCGATAACGAACTGAAAACCATTTTGGACGGCGTGTCGCCGGCTTACCCGGACGCGGTAAAGGCCGCGGTAAAGCGCCAGAGCGAGCTTGCCAAGCCGCCCAGAAGCCTCGGCATGCTGGAGGATATCTCCATACGCCTCGCGGGAATAACGGGCAGCGTCCGGAACGATCCGGACAGATGCCTCGTCGCGGTGTTCGCCGCCGACAACGGGGTCGTGAACGAGGGCGTGGCGGTCACGCCGCAGAGCGTCACGCTCGAACAGGCGGTCAATATGACGAGGCGCAGGACGGGCATGAGCGTGCTCGCAAAGCGCTTCGGCGACGAGGTGCGCGTTTACGACGTCGGCATAAACGCTCCCGCGCATCCCGCGCTGATAACGAAAAAGCTTCGCCGCGGCACCGGCAGCATACTGAGAGGCCCGGCGATGACGCGCGGGGAGGCGCTTTTCGCGGCGGCTGTCGGCATTGAGGCCGCGAAAAAAGCGAAGGAGGACGGCTTCTCCCTGATGGGCATAGGCGAGATGGGCATCGGCAACACCACCACCTCCGCGGCGGTGCTCACGGCGCTGACCGGCTGCTCCGCCGAAAGCGCCACCGGCAGGGGCTCGGGGCTTTCGGACGAAGCTCTCGCGCGCAAGATCCGCGTGGTCGGAGAGGCGGTCAGGCTCAATTCTCCCGATCCCTCGGATCCCGTGGACGTAATAGCGAAGGTCGGCGGGCTCGACATAGCCGCCATGACCGGAGCCTATATCGGCTGCGCATATCACCGTCTGCCCGCCGTGGCGGACGGGTTCATATCCGTCGTCGCGGCTCTCTCCGCCGTAAGGCTCTGCCCCGCCGCGCGTGATTTCATATTCCTCTCGCACGCTTCGGAGGAGCCGGGCTATAAGCTCGCAGCGGACGAGCTCGGAATAAGCCCCTTCCTGCTGCTCGGGATGCGCCTCGGCGAAGGCTCCGGCTGTCCCATAGCGTTCGAGGTGATAAAGGCCGCCTGCGCCGTGATGAACGGCATGGCGACCTTCTCCGAAGCCTCGATAGACGACGGTTATCTCAAAAATCTCGATGAAGTAAAGGATTTCAATTACAAGGCATGAGGATCCTTCTCGTTGGCGGGTCGAAGAGCGGCAAGTCTTCGCTCGCCCAGAAAACCGCGGCAAAGCTCGCTTCGGGCGGCCCGCTTTACTATTGGGCCGCCATGGAGCCCGTCGACCGCGAGGACGACGAACGCATCGAAAGGCATTTAGCCGACCGCGCCGGCATGGGCTTCGTCACGGTCGAGCGCGGGAAGAGGCTGCTTGAAGGCGAGCTTCCGCCGAGCAGCGCCTCGGTGCTTTTCGACAGCGTCACCGCGCTCCTCGCGAACGAGATGTTCGGGAACGGCTTCGATCCCGAAGCGCCCGAAAGGTGCCTCTTTGAGCTGCTCGCCCTGAGCGAAAAATGCGCTCATTTCGTCTGCGTCGCCGACGGGATATTCCGCGACGGCGCGGTCTATGACGCGGCGACCGAGGCTTACCGCCGCGGGCTCGCGCTGATACTCCGCGGGCTCGCCGCGGAGTTCGACTCCGCCGCCGAGGTCGTCTGCGGGATACCCAAGCTTTTCAAAGGAGGTCTGCCCGAATGAAAACGTGGCTGCACGCGTTCTTCATGGCGTGGGGTACGTTTCTCGCGATACCCTGCCCCTATAAGAAATGGGACGAAAAGGCGCTCGACAGGATGCTCGTGTTCCTGCCCGTCATAGGGCTCGTCGTCGGCGGCGTCTGGGCGCTCGCCGCGTACCTTTTGAGTCTGATACTCGGTTATCCGAGGGCGGGGATCATCGCGGCTGTACTCATGGCAGTGCCTTGGATCACGACCGGCTTTATACACCTCGACGGCTTCATGGACGTCTGTGACGCGGTGTTCTCAAGGCGCGATCTCGAAACGCGGCAGAAGATACTGAAGGATCCGCACACGGGCTCGTTCGCCGTGATCTCGATGGGGCTTCTGATCGTTTTCTCGATAATGGTGCTCGGTTCATGGTGGTATCGGGCGGACCTTCTCATCCCGCTCGCGCTCATACCCGTTTCGACGCGCGCCTCTGCGGGGATAGCCGTGCTGGGCTTAAAACCCATGAGCGCCAGCCAGTATTCAAGGAAGAGGGATAAAAGGCTCATAATACCGCTCGCGGCGGCTCTCGCGGCGGCGGTCGTACTGCCCGTCGTTTTCATGGGGCTTTCGGGCCTCGCTCCGGCCGCGGCCGCGGCGGGCTACTGGCTCTTCTGCCTTTACGGGAAGAAGCAATTAGGCGGCATGAACGGCGATATTTCGGGCTTCGCGCTGACTCTGGGCGAGCTCTTGGGAATAACGGTCCTGGTTTTCGTGAGGTGAACATGGAGCTCATAATAGGCGGCGCGTATCAGGGAAAGCTCACTTACGCCGTAAAGAAATACGGCCTTTCGGAGGAGGAGCTTTTCGATCTTGCGGAAGGGCTCCCCGAAAGGGAGTACCGCTGTTATTATCATCTCGAGGCGCTCTCCCTCCGCGGGCTCGCGCCCGAGGAGATACTCGCGCTCATACCCGAGAACGCGGTCGTGATATCGCGGGAGATCGGCGCGGGACTGGTCCCGATGGATCCCTTTTTGAGGCTCCGGCGCGAGGCGCACGGCGCGGTCCTTCGCGCGCTTGCGGAAAGGGCGTGCTCCGTCACGAGGATATTCTGCGGACTTGCGGAGAAGTTGAAATGAAGCTCACGCTCATAAGGCACGGCATAACCGAAGCGAACCGTCTCGGCCTCTATTACGGAAGGGCGGATATTCCGCTCCTGCCCGAAAGCTTCGAATACCTGCGCTCGCGCTCAGCGCTCTATCCCCGCGCCGAGCGCTATTTCACGAGCGGCATGAAAAGAGCCGAGCAGAGCTTCCGCGCGATCTACGGCGATATCCCCCACGGGATACTGCCCGGCATGCGCGAGATCGACTTCGGCGATTTCGAGATGCGGTCCTACGACGAGCTGAAGGACGATCCCGCCTATATCGAATGGATAACGGGCGACAACGAGAAAAACGTCTGTCCGAACGGCGAAAGCGGCGTCACAGTCACCGAAAGGGCATTGGCCGAGCTTCGTCCGATAATCGCGGACGGGCGCAGCGCCGTCATAGTCGCCCACGGCGGAGTCATAGGCGGCGTGCTCGCGAGCTTTTTCCCGGGGCGGAACGGCAGATATGAGTTCACGCCGGAGCCCGGCGGAGGGTTTATCGTGACTTTTGAGGGCGATATCCCCGTCAGTGTCGAAAGGCTGTTCGAATAGCCGATCCTTCTCTCCCCGCATTATGATTTGTCGCTTCACGGGCGACCACGCCTCCTTCGGAGTTGGGTATAATGTGCTCAACAAAACCGAAGGAGGTATTCTACTATGAAAAAGGGACTTACTGAGATCGTATTCATACTCGACCGTTCGGGCTCCATGGGCGGGCTCGAAAACGACACCATCGGCGGCTTCAACGCCATGATCGAGAAGCAGCGCCGTGAGGAGGGCGAAGCGCTCGTCTCCACCATCCTCTTCGACCATGAATCCGAAGTGCTCCACGACCGCGTGCCTCTTGAAAAGATCGAGCCCATGACCGAGAAGCAGTACTTCGTGCGCGGCTGCACGGCGCTGATCGACGCGATAGGCGGCGCGATCAAGCACGTCGGGAACGTGCACAGGTACATCCGCGAGGAGGACCGACCCGAGCACGTCATGTTCATAATCACGACCGACGGCATGGAGAACGCCAGCAAGAAGTTCTCCTCGGGCGAGGTCAAGAAGATGATCGAAAAGCGCAGGGAGGAAGGCTGGGAGTTCCTCTTCCTCGGCGCGAACATCGACGCCGTCGAGACCGCGAGGCATTTCGGGATCGACGAGGACCGCGCCGTCACCTACCGTTCCGACAAGGCAGGCACGAGGCTCAACTACGAGGTGATGGCTGAATGTATTTCCGACGTCCGCGCCTCACGCGGAGTAAGCTCCGATTGGAAGAAGGCCATCGAGGAGCGCGCCTGACCGCAGCCGTCATTAAAGGAGCGCAGCTCCCCGGCTTATGTATTCCGACAGGTCTATACTATAGATCTATAGCCGTTATTAAGCGATCCATACAGACCGATCTGTATGGATCGTTTTTTTCTATAAGATCTTCTATATAAAAAAATCAATTGATTCTTTTTCTATAAGATCTTCTATAGAAAAATCTATTAATTCTTTTTCTATACGATCTTCTATAGAAATCATTTATTTATTCTTTTCTATACTATCATCTATAGAAATCATTTATCTGTTCTTTTCTATAAGATCTTCTATACGATCCCGTATCTGTCTGTCTGTAAAGAGATCATAATGATTATTTATATCTGTTATTAATAGGGTCCTCTAATGACACCGGGGCGGTGTCAAAATGAGCATAGCCGGTGTCATATTAAGACCATGGCTCCTTCACGGCGGCGCGGAGAGAACGCCCGCGCGAAGACTCGTCAATATCGTCGGCGCGCTTTGCATTTCGCATTGAAAACCGCGCCCGGATGGGGTATAATGATATAAATACCCGAAAGGACGAACGAGATGTACAGGATAGTCAGTAAGCGGGTGCTCAACCCGACCGTCACCGAGATGCTGATCGAAGCGCCGCTCGTCGCGAAGAAGGCTCTGCCCGGGCAGTTCATAATACTGCGGGCGGATCCGGAGGGCGAGCGCATACCGCTCACGGTCGCGGGGACCGACAGAGAAAAGGGGCTCGTGAAGATAATATTCCAGGTCGTCGGCGCGACGACGGAGCTTCTCAACCGCAAGGGCGAGGGCGAGTCCGTAGAGGATTTCGTCGGCCCGCTCGGCGTGCCTACGCAAACTGAGGGGATAAAGAAGGTCTGCATAGTCGGCGGCGGCGTCGGCTGCGCCATCGCCATGCCCGTCGCGGAGGAGTTTCACCGCCTCGGAGCGGAGGTCACGAGCATAATCGGCTTCCGCAGCAGGGATCTTCTCATACTCGAGGACGAGTTCCGCGCCTGCTCGGACAGGCTTTTCGTGATGACGGACGACGGCTCCTACGCGAGAAAGGGCAATGTCACGCATCCGCTCCGCGAATTGCTTGAAGCGGGCGAGCGGTTCGATATGATAATCACGATAGGCCCTCTGATAATGATGAAGTTCGTCACTCTCGCCGCGAAGCCCTACGGCGTGCCGGTTACGGTCTCCATGAACCCCATCATGATCGACGGCACGGGCATGTGCGGCGGCTGCAGGCTCACGCTCGTCCGGGACGGCAGGCGGATAACGAAGTTCGCATGCGTCGACGGGCCGGATTTCAACGGCTTCGAGGTCGATTTCGACGAGGCTATGGCCCGCTCCAGGACCTATCATTACTTCGAAAGGCGCGCGCATAAGGAGGTCTGCAGGCTCCTTGAGAACGAGGAAGGCCTAAAGCCCCGCGCCTGATCACGAACCGCCGCAGGCGATCGAATGCCGATCCGCCGTGCGGAGCATCGATCCACGCGCCTTTGGCGCATCAAGAAAGGATACCGCCATGCCCAATATGTCAATGACCAAAAACCCGATGCCCGTTCAGGATCCCGAGGTCAGGGCGCATAATTTCAGCGAGGTCGCTCTCGGCTATTCCGAGAAGGCCGCTGTCGACGAGGCCGCGCGCTGTCTCGGCTGCAGGAACATGCCCTGCGTTTCGGGCTGCCCCGTGAACGTCCGAATACCCGATTTCATAAAGGAGATACGGAACGGCGATTTCGAGGAGGCTTACAGGATAATAAGCGTCTCCTCCTCCCTTCCCGCGGTCTGCGGCAGGGTGTGTCCGCAGGAGACGCAGTGCGAAGCCAAATGCGTGCGCGGCATAAAGGGAGAGCCCGTCGGCATAGGCCGCCTCGAGCGCTTCGCCGCCGACCGTCACAACGCGCTCCCGGACGCCGCCGCGGTCCGTCCCGAACCGAACGGGCACCGGGTCGCGATAGTCGGCTCCGGCCCTTCGGGTCTCACCTGCGCGGGCGATCTCGCCAAGAAGGGCTATTCCGTTACGGTCTACGAGGCGCTGCACACCCCGGGCGGAGTGCTCGTCTACGGCATACCCGAGTTCCGTCTTCCGAAGAGCATAGTCAAAAAAGAGGTCGATACGCTGAAAAAGCTCGGCGTCGATATCGAGACCAACGTCGTGATAGGCAAGACCCTGACCGTCGACGAGCTTTTCGAAATGGGCTTTGAGGCCGTGTTCATCGGCTCCGGAGCGGGACTGCCCAATTTCATGAACATACCCGGCGAAGGTCTCAACGGCGTGTATTCCGCCAACGAGTTCCTGACCCGTTCCAATCTGATGAAGGCCTACAACGATGATTCCGCGACGCCCATCATGAAGGGCGGGAGCGTCGCCGTCGTCGGCGGAGGCAACGTCGCAATGGACGCGGCGAGGACCGCTCTGCGGCTCGGCGCCGAAAGCGTCTATATCGTCTACCGCCGCTCTCTTGACGAGCTCCCCGCGAGGCGCGAGGAGGTCGAGCACGCCATGGAGGAGGGCGTCGAGTTCATGCTGCTCACCGCTCCCGTGGAGATACTCGGCTTCAACAATCCGGACGATCCGCGCGATATGCGGAACGGCTTCGTCACGGGCATGCGCCTTATCAGGATGGAGCTCGGCGAGCCCGACGCGAAGGGCAGAAGGCGTCCCGTGCCCGTTCCGGGCTCGGAGTTCGAGCTTCACGCCGATACGGTCATAATGGCGATCGGCACGAGCCCCAACCCGCTCATCAAGTCCACCACCTCGGGCCTCGAGGTCAATTCCCACGGCGGCATCATCGTCAGCGAGGACGGCCTCACCACCCGCGAAAGAGTTTACGCCGGCGGCGACGCCGTGACCGGCGCGGCTACGGTCATATCCGCAATGGGCGCGGGCAAGACCGCTGCGAAGGCGATCGACGAAGCGCTTATGGGCTGATCCGCGAACCATCTCCATGCTCACACGCATCACCCTCGGAATGCTCGCTCACGTCGACGCGGGCAAAACAACGCTGTCCGAAGCTCTCCTGTTCAGATGCGGAGAGCTTCGTAAGCTCGGGCGCGTGGATCACCGCGACGCGTTCCTCGACACCTACGCCGTTGAGCGCGAGCGCGGCATCACCGTTTTTTCCAAGCAGGCGCTGCTCACCGTGGGCGATAAGCTCGTGACCCTGCTCGACACTCCCGGTCACGTCGATTTCTCGCTCGAGGCGGAGCGCACGCTCGCCGTGCTCGATTACGCCGTGCTCGTCGTCTCCGCTCCCGAGGGCGTGAAGGCGCATACCCTCACGCTTTGGGAGCTTCTCAAAAAAAGGCGTATCCCCGTATTCGTATTCGTAAATAAGCTCGACCTGCCCTCCCCTTCCCGCGAGGCGATCATCAAAAGCCTTGAAGAGGATCTTTCGGGGGGCTTTGTCGACTTTACTCCGAAAAGAGAGACGCTCGACGAGAACGCCGCCGCCGAGAGCGAGGCGCTTCTCGACGAATATCTCGAAAACGGCGCGCTTTCGGACGAGTCCCTTGCGGCGGCGATCGCAAGGCGGCAGGTTTTCCCCGTGTACTTCGGCTCGGCGTTGAAGCTCGAAGGCGTCGATCCGCTCATTGACGGGCTCTCGCGCTTCACGAAGGCGCCCGACTATCCTCAGGAATTCGCCGCGCGGGTCTACAAGATCTCGCGCATGGAGGGGCAAAGGCTCACCATGATGAAGATCACCGGCGGCACGCTTTGCTCCAAGCAGCTCCTTACGAACCGCTCCGCGACCGTCCCCGAGGACGAGGTCTGGGAGGAGAAGGCCGACCAGATACGGCTCTACTCCGGAGCCGGATTCACGCCCGTGAACGAGGCTCCCGCAGGCACGGTCTGCGCCGTTACCGGACTGACCCGCACGAAGGCGGGCGAAGGTCTCGGGCGTGAGGCGGGGATATTCTCGCCGGAGCTTTCGCCCGTGCTCTCCTACGCCCTGCGCTTCGAAGGCGTCGATCCCTTCGAGGCCTTCAGGAAGACGGCTCCGCTCTCGGAGGAGGAGCCCGGGCTCAATATCGTATGGGACGAGCAGAACCGCGAGATACGCGCTCAGCTCATGGGCGAGGTGCAGTGCGAGGTGCTGAAAAGGCTCATCCGCGACCGCTTCTCGATGGATGTCTCCTTCGGCGAGGGCGCGGTAATGTACCGCGAGACGATACTGAACACGGTCTCGGGCGTGGGGCATTTCGAGCCGCTGCGCCACTTCGCGCACGTCGAGCTGCGCCTTGAGCCGGCTCCGCCGGGAAGCGGCCTCGGCTTCCGCACGGAGGCCGATCAGAACGAGCTCGCCCGAAGCTGGCAGAGGCTCATACTCGGCAATCTCGCCCGCAAGCGGCACAGGGGCGTGCTCATAGGCGCGCCGCTGACCGACGTCGATATCATACTCACCGGAGGCAGGGCGCATCTTAAGCACACCGAGGGCGGCGACTTTATGAAGGCCTCGTCGCGCGCGGTGAGGCAGGCGCTCATGAAGGCCGAGAGCGTGCTCCTCGAGCCTTATTACGCCTTCCGCATAGACCTGCCCGAGAACTGCGTCGGGCGCGCGATGGCCGACGTGAAGAGCATGAACGGCGAATTCTCCGCCCCGGAGAGGGTCGGGGACAGATGCGTGCTTACGGGCTTCGCCCCCGTCGCCTCCATGCGCGGCTACGGAAGGACGCTCGCTTCATACACGAAGGGTCTCGGATCCCTGAGCCTTGCTCCCGCCGATCACCGCCCGTGTCACAACCCGGAGGAGATCATCGAAAAGGCCGCCTACGATCCCGAGGCCGATCTTAAAAACACGCCCGACTCGGTATTCTGCGCCGCCGGCGCGGGCTTTACCGTCAAATGGTATGAGGTCGAGGCCTACATGAAGCGCTTCTCCGCCTCTCCCGACCGGAAGATGCCGACCAAAAAGCCCGTCTCCGTCAACGAGGACGACGAGCTCAAGGCGATATTCGAGCGCACCTACGGACGGGTCGACGGCACGAAGCTCATGCCGAAGCGTCCCGCTGCGGAAACGCCCGCCGCTGAAGCGCCGACCGCCGCGGACGAGTATCTGCTCGTCGACGGGTATAACGTGATATTCGCCTGGGAGAGCCTGTCCGCGCTCGCGAAGGAGTCCATAGACCTCGCGCGCGAGGCGCTCATACGCATGATGATCAACTTCTCGGCGCTGAAAAGGGGCGTAACGATACTCGTGTTCGACGCCTACAAGGTCACGGGCGGGGTCGAAAAGGTCGAAAAGACGGGCGGAGTCTACATCGTCTACACCCGCGAGAGCGAGATCGCCGACGTGTTCATAGAACGGGCCGTCGAAAAGCTCTCGGGATCCCCGCGCAGGGTGCGCGTCGTCACCTCCGACGGCATGGAGCAGCTTATAGTCATGGGCCGCGGCGCGCTCCGCGTCCCCTCCTCCGCTTTCGAAAAGGAGGTGCGCCTCTCGTCCGACAATCTCAAAAACATGATGGACAGGATCAACGCGGAGGGAAAGCTGAGCATAAAGCTGCCGCTCTCGAATGACGGAGGAGAGGAATGAGGGAATAACAAAAGCCTTCCCACCGGGGCGGAGCGTTCGCTTCGGAACCGGTCAGTTTTCATTTTTTTCAAGCAGGTGCCGTTATGACCGATACGGAACAACTCAAAAAGCGATTTGCGGAGCTTCACGCGCGCGCCGGGAAGACGGGCGTGCCGGCGGCTTCGAAGTTCTTGAATATTGCCGAGCAGTCGGAGCTTGCCGCGTCGAAGCTTCCCGCCGAGCTGTACGGAGGCTATGACGGCGCGGAGAGGCGCGTCGCCGTATTCGGAGCCTTTGAAGGATACGAGCCGCCCATAGTCTGCGTCAGGATCAGCCCGGTTTCGAAGCGCTTTGCCGACGAGCTCACGCACCGGGATCTTCTCGGGGCGCTCATGGCGCTCGGCGTCACGCGCGAGACACTCGGCGATATAATAGTCACAGACAACGAGGGATATCTGATCTGCCTCGCCGCAATAGCCGATTATATCATTAAAAACCTCGAAGAGGTCAAGCGTACGAGCGTGCGCTGCGAGCTCTCCCCCGTTCCCGAAACGCGGGGTCCCGGCGGCGGGGAGATCAGCGTCGTCGTCCCGTCCGAACGCCTCGACGCGGTCGTCGCCGCCGTTTACCGGCTCTCGCGCGAGGACGCGAAGGCCGCCGTTTTTAAGGGGCTCGTGTTCGTCGATTCGCGGCAGGTCTTAAAGGCCGGCGCCGCGCTGAACGAGGGAGCCGCCGTCACCTTCCGCGGGAAGGGCAGGTTCACCTTCCTCGGCGTGGAGCGCGAGACCAAAAAGGGCCGCCTGCGGGTCAGGGTGCTTATACCGTGACGCGCCGTGCGGTCTGCGGCGTTTCATTCTGCGAGCTGTGCGAGCCGGCGCAAGCCGCGCTTCGCGCGCTGTGCTTATTCGAGTTTCGCAAGCGAAACTCGCCGCGCCGCGCCGCGATAGCACGAGCGAAAAGAAATCGTAACAGTGTTACGATTTCCGCGAGTGCCGAGGAGCTATGCTCCGAGGATGGACGCGAAAAGAAATCGTAACAGTGTTACGATTTCCGCGAGTGCCGAGGAGCTA
>JAEEGL011900460.1_pt1 | contig 11192 bp, 4 predicted proteins | sample 9134231 | NCBI WGS metagenome assembly JAEEGL01 (sample SAMN16246548, study PRJNA631951) | gut metagenome | biome: gut microbiome; feature: rumen; material: fiber-attached | host: Bos | place: Iran: Karaj | collected 2018-10
GCCTGTCCGATCGTGGTATCTTTCTATAGCACCGATCAAGACATCTGCTTCGTTATATGCATTAAAGGATGTTTTTTCGAGCCTTGCGAATCCTTGTTCATCGAGGCTCATTTCAAGCTTTGTGCCGAATTCCGTTGGAGCCTTTCACCTGGATCAGACTTTCGGCCTTGGTCATTTTCTCGGCGTTTACCCGCAGCGACTGGCGGCGTTCTTTTAATACCTCTTCCTCTGCCTTCCGGAGCGGGATCCCCCGATCCGTCTTTTCCTTAACCTGTGCGCGGAATTTTTCCAGCACCTTCGGATCTTTATAATCCGAAGCAGGAAGGCCCTTCGGGAAGGTTTTTTTCATCTCTCTCCAGTTTTCCCGTTCCCTGTGGAAACTCTCGTCGGCTTTTTTATTGATGGCAGCGGCACAATCACGAAGGATCGAATTCTTTTTCAGCGCTGCCGGAAGGCTCGGCGCGATCACATTCCGGATCACCTTATTCAAAACAACCTCTTCCTGAACGCGTCTGAATCTCTTTTGCTGCTGTTCAAACCCTTTCAAAAGCTCCTGATCCGCTTCCGTGCCCTGCTCGGCAATCGCCATCTGATAAGAATAGGCAAGCCCCTCATAATCATCCTCTGCATACTGCTTTGCAATATCCGGACCGTATTCCTCGCTTTCAAGAAGCACTTTCGCCATTGTCTGCATCAGCATCTCTCCGATCGCTTTTTTGGCATCTTTCTTCTTTGCCTCGGAAAACTGCCTGATCATAGAGCTACAGACCGGATGCTGCATGAGATAATCCATTCGATCCTGTTGGAGCCTTTGCTCAGCGGCCTCCTTTTGCCTCTGCTGCTGTTTCTGTGCCTCCTTCGCTCTTTTCTCCGCCCTCTTTCTCTCCGCCAGCTCCTTCTTTCTTTCTGCCTCGAGCTGTTTTTTCCATCTCTTCATGTCTTTTTTATACTTGGACTTTGCGGCAGCGTTCATCAGCTGGTATTCCTCCTGCGTGACGACTGTCATTTCGCGCATCGGGGCAGTTTTCACCCCGGACTTTTTCACATCCTTCTCCAGCACATTCATGTCAGCCTTCATGAACTGCGCTTCATCGAGGATGTTCGCCTGTTCGGCGATCTCCTCATTCTTTTGGAGCCCCTGTTGCTGCAGCGTCTCCCAGTCCTCTACCTGCCAGTCGGAAACGAGAGTGCGCTGCTCCATCTCCTTTTATTTTTGTTTGACCTGTTCCAGATGATTGTCCATACTATTCCTTAGTCCTTTCTTTTTCAGTTGACTTGTAACTGTTCAGGATACTTTGCTACTCTGTCTATTCCTCTTCTTTTGTCTTCTCTGGTTCCTTTTCGGTATCTGTTAAGGAAAACCCATTCTGCTTCAGAAAATCCTTGTAGTTTTTGGACAGAGCCTCGGTGAATCCGGGGATCCGGCCCTTGAGGAGGCGGTTGATGTTCAAAAGCTCCCGAACCACCTTGTCTTTCATCTCTTCCTTATACACGTATTCGATGATCCCCTTCTCGCCTCCTACATTCATGAATTCCTGCGCCACAATGGCGTGCAGCCGGTCATACTCGGTAAGTCTTTTGAAAGCTTCCAGGATCTCGGGGACATTTTCCCCCTCCAGCTTAAACTCCTTCTTACCCAAAAAATCCTGAAGCTGATTTCTTCCGAACAGAGTGAATTCGGTGCCGTTGATCTTATAGGTCAAAAAGCTGAAATTCCCATCCTTATCCAGCTTGCCGGATTTGATGTTCTCTTCCTTCTGCTTTTGGGTTGCGCTGAAATGATTCGTTTTGTTTATCAGGACATCTTCCAGCGTCTCCTCCTGGAACTTTGGATCATGGATCCGGTTCTCGTACTTTTGGGACAGAGTGTACCCCTGCCTGTGCAGGGTCAAAAACATACTTCTTAAGCCGTCGGCCCAAAAATAGAAGGCGGAGCTATCCTGTTTATGGATCAGCTTATCTTCTTCTCTTCCGGAATTCATCAGCAGATCCACCGCTTTTACGACTTCCGGATGTTTCTTTTTCAGCATCGGGTTCTGATAGTCAATGGATTCACATAAGGTCACCTCCGTAACGGATTTATAGGCATTCCAAAAAGCAAAGCATTTCCGGCGCTGATCGGCATAGGTCTTCATCTGCTTCTTCAGTTCATCCATGTGTTCCCTGCTGATCTTTACCGTTTGTTTGCCGTCACTTAACTCTCCTGTTTCCAGGATCTTTATGAGGATCTGTTCCTGCTGGGGAAGCGAATCCACATCATAAGCATCCCGCGGGAGATTGAAAACAGGCGGTTTTACCTTTTTGAGAAACTCCATGTCATCCTTCGGGAAGGATTTATGGGATTCCGCTTTCTTCCGGTCATATCTCTCGCGCACAAAATCTTTCGCCTCTTTATCGTTGGTGATCTTTTTCCTGCCCAGCTCCGCCTGCACCCATTTCATATCGTAGCTCTGCCGTCTGTCTCCATGCACCTCAATTTGTTTCTGGACAAATTTAGCGTGATCTTTCCCCTGACCAACCCCGCTCTTATTGAGCTTCCGGTAAAGCCGGAGAAACTCCTGAAGCCCTTTGTCGCCGAGCTTTCCGATGGCCTGCTCCCCGTCCTTTTTCAGGTACCTTGAAAGATCACTCTTAGTGAACAGGGCATAGTAAGGCGAGCTGATCAGCTTCATCCGATCCTCATAATCTTCCAGGAGTTTTTCCAGAACCAGAATCTTTGCGGACCAGGTGGTAACGGGCCAATTCTCTGCCTTCTTACCGGATGCCTGCATATATTTTCTGATGAAAAAGCGTGCCGCGGCACCCTGCTTTAAGAGCTTGTATTTTGCCGCAAAGTTTTTTAAGAATTCTTCGTCCGAATTATAGTTGAACTGTGCAACGTCAATATCGCTCAGCCTTCTTAATACAGCGGGACCCACCGCACTTTGCACATTCTTAACAGCTAACAGGGCTACTGTATTCAATCTGTTGTCCATCATTTCCCGGAGGGAGGCAAGCGCTTCCTCGCTGTCATAGAAGGAGCGGTTGATGTTCGCAAATTGACCCTCGCTTATGGTACGTACTTTTCTCTTGTCAGCCTCCCGGGTCTTCAGGAATTTCTCCTGCTCCGCCAGCAGACGCTGCTGAAGGACGATCTTCTCTTTGGCCTGCTTTCTTCGGGTTGTCATGCTGCTCACCTTTGTTACGCCAAAGGAGGCCTTCAGGGTGTCGGCGACTTTTTTGTCCAGAGCCTCGTCGCCGGGAAGAGTCTTGTCATAGCGCTCCTTGAAGAAATCCTCTTTCTGCTTCTTCATCGCTTCGGTCAGTTCCTTTTCGACCGTATCTTCCCCGACAGCGTCGGTAAATGCTTTCTTCGAAACCAGCTGGGCGTCTTCCTCCGGATACTCCGCAATGCGTCCCTGCGTGAGGGAATCTTCGAGGAAATTGCGGTAGGACTCCATCGGATCATCGATTTCGTACCCGCCATTCTTCGTAAGAGCAGTAACGAGGTTGATGGCATTGGAATAAACCTCGATCTTTGCCATATCCTTATCCTTCATCGCCTCATTCAATTTATCTCTCAGCCCTTCCAGGCCGAGCTCCATCAGCTCATCCGGATCCAATCCGGCCTTCTGAGCGTTGACAAAGACATTCGGATACGCCTGCAGAACCGCATTCGCTCCCATAAAGAAATCCATGCGGCACTTCGTTTTCAGATACTCTTCCTCTGTGAAGGCCGTATCGCTGTCCTTTTCCTTCAGCATTTCCTGCGCTTCCGGATCCTTTATCATCTCGGCAAATCCATTCACGATCAGCTGTGTGTCGAAAGTGAACTTCATGAACATCCTGTTGTCAAAGTGTTTTTCGCTGGACAATTCCTCCGGTTTTTCGAATTTCAGCCCCCTGATGTCGAAGCTCATTATTGCGTTGAACAGCTTTTTCAGAGTCAGGATCTTCTGTTTTTTCTCCTCCTTTGTCATCCCTGTTCCGTCATGCACATAGCGGAAGCCTCTATAGAGCTCCTTATAATCCGACTTTTCTTCCTCCTTCTTATCCCTTTCCAGCCAGGCTATAAAATTAACCGTAGCCTTGCTCGTTCTGTTATCCGTGTTGTATTTTCCGGAGGTATCCTTATCGATCTCTTTCTCCCATTCGCTGATCTGAGAGTTCAGCTTATTATAGTTCTCCTGCTCCTTCTTCTTTATCTCTTCAAGCTCCGCCTGGCCCAGTTTCCACACCGGTCTCCTTCTTCTTTTGTTTTTCTCTTCCTGCTTTTTCTCCTGTTTCGTTTCTTCCTGCTTCTTCTCTTCCTGCTTTTTCTCCTGTTTCGTTTCTTCCTGCTTCTTCTCCTTTGTATTTTCTTTCGTCTTTTCCTTCGTCTTTGTCTTCTTTTCTTCGGCGGTCAGTAACCCTTCATCCGCGCGGTAGTCAAAGAGAGGCTTGGAAAGAACCTCCTTTTTGGAGTCGGGAATATAGACCGTCAGCGCAACGTCCTTATAGGCCGGGTTCTCCTCCTCCAGTTGCTTATTGACCGTGATGCCCTTTGTATGGCTGATGGACTCGTGGTAGGAGGTAGGATCCATCTTTTTCAGCTCATAACCCGTTTGGGGATCGTAGCTTAAGTTTTTATATTCCCCCGTCAGTTCTTCCGGTGTCTTTTTGTCGGAGATCCAGTTGATCTCATACAGGTATCCTCTGTGAATAAACTCATCCACCGACTTGGTTTCCAGCTTTCCGCTTGAGGAGTTGTAGAATTCCAGCTCCTGTTTTTCATTGATGCCGGTAACGGTGAGGTAATGACCGTAATCCCCAAAGGTCTCAAGGACACTCGCCACGCCGCCCTTTGCGATGATGTCCGCGATCTGTCTGGCAAAGATTTCCTTCATGTTATGATACTTCGTTTCTTTATTCTTCTTATCGAGCTCCGTATCCGTACCGTCCGCTGTTGTCGGCACATGCAGGGTCATCCGGTTCAGCATACAATCCGTGATCCCCTGCTCTTCCAGCTTCTCCAGGATAAAGTCTCCGAGAGCAAATACATTACCCGTCTTGGTCTTTCCCTCGCCGGCATATTGATTGATTTCCTGCACCTGATGATTGTAGCTCTCCTTACTCACGAATCCTTCGTCCTTCGGATCCTGAAGGCGGATCTTCGGCTGGAAGGATCTCATGGCAAACTGGTCATAGATTTTGGTGATCTGACTTTGACCTTTTTTCTTTGCGATGAACTGGTTCAGCATCGCGGTTCCGGAGCAGGCAAAACAGTTATTCGTTTCCTGTTCTTCATAGGGCAGCACCATACCGAGATTCGCATGATAATTTCCAGGAGCCAGGCGCGGGATCTCTTTCCCCACATCCAGATAGTGGTAATACCCCTGGAGCCACTCCAGATGAGCGATCAGTTCGGGTGACAGATTCTTCTTCCATGCAAGGTAATCCTTTCCATCCTTTATGGTCCACGTCTTATGACGGATGACCAGCTCTTCCATCTCTGCGTAGGTCTGCGGCGCCTGGTCGATGTGGAAGGCCTTCAGGGCTTCGCTGCGGCGGATAAACTCTTCCTCCGTGTAGATCCTGTGATCTGCCTGGGGAACATTCGGCTGCGCTTCCGCCCTCTCTATGATCTTTTTCTCTTCCTTCTTTTCTTCTGCCTTCTCCTCGGTCTTCTTTTCTTCCTTCTTCTGCTCCTGCTTCTGTCCGGTCTTCTTCTCCTGTTTCTGCTCCTTCTTCCCGGTGGTCTTTTCTCCGGTCTTCTCCTCTTTCTTCAGATCTTTCTTTGCCCCACGTTCTTTGGCTTTCTTCAGTTCCTCTTTTCTGGCTGCAGCTTCTTCCTTGTCATAGTATTCCTCCTCGGCTTTATAGAGGACTGTCGGTGCCACCTTAAAGGCGCCTCTTTTCTGGAGATAGACTGGCGGCTTGCCTTTTTTCTTCGCCTGTTTGTTCGCGGCCACCTGCTCCTTTGTAAGGGGACGGGTACGAAGCGGCACACAGATAAACCGGGCACGGTTCCCGAGGAAGGATTCAAGATCTTCCTGTTCCGTTAATGTCAATTCCTTTCCCGTTACGCTTATGAATTCATCCAGATCCACCTGGGATATTTTTTGTACCATTTTTTCATCCAGGTTTGCAAAGTCCTCAAAGGAAAGCGCATTCCGGTGTTTTGACTGCCTGATCTGAATAATTGCGGTGATCCGGTCCGCCTCATAGGCGCAGCCGTAGTTCTCCAGAATGTCCGCCTTCCGTACCTTCTCCTCCGTCTCCTTTTCTTCCTCAGGACTCAGCTTCAGACCCTTCTCCAGGAGGGTCTTATATTTATCCCCGAAGTCTTTGGCATTTGCATGCAGCTGGGCGAGACGCTGCTTCCTGCGGAAGTTATCAAGCATCCCCGCCTCTCCCGTGTATTTGAAATCATCCAGTTTAAAGCTCTGCAGTTCCTGATAATACTCCTGGTATGCTTCAAACTGCTCCTCTATGGTACCCGTGAACATGCGGTACAGGCGGATCACTTCTTCCGGTGATTTTCCTATGAGATAATTGCTTTCCGTTCGGGTCAGAAGTTTTTCTGTCCTGCCGTTTTCCTTACACCAGGCACGGATAATGCTTGCGGATTCCTCACAAGTAGCTTCTCTACGATTTACACTTATATATTCCGAGATCAGAGCGTTTTTGCAGTATGCATCCTTCCTCTTTTTCAGTTCCCCGCTGCTGATCTTCCCGTTTCTGGAATAAAACTTCATCGTATCCTTAATGGAATTTTCCCGGTCATTGTACTCATCCGTAAATTTCTTTGATACGGCTTCCAGGAACTCTTTCTTTTTCCCCGGCAAAAGCGCCGGGATCCCGGCAAAAAGCTCTTCATTCGTATCGCCGGCCAGCACCTTTTCCCACTGCTCCTCGGTTCGTTTGCCCGCTTCATCTTTCTGGAGAATTTCTTGCTGGATGAGCAGTGTGGTTTTTTTGACCATCTCAAAAAACATGAATTTCGTCCTTAAGGATAAAAGGGTTTCATCATCCACCTTAAACCCTTTGGAAAGTCCCCGGGAGATCTCATGCCTGAGCTCTCTCACCCGGCGGCAGACGTCCATATTTTTCGTCATGTTCTTCATGAAGTCCAGGACGGTTTCCCCCTGAACGGAATTTTCGTTCAGCTTTTTGAGTTCTTCGACATAAGACTTCATTTTCGCTTCATTGATCTCTTTTTCCTTATATCCGGCCTTCCGGGATTCCTCTTCCTTCAGGCTTTTTGCGTTCAAGATGGCAAGATCCATAAGCTCCTGGGCAGGCTTCTCTTTGGCCTGTTTCTTGATCTTTTCATAGAGCCCCAAAAGCTCTTTCCGTGCTTTCAGTTCCGGATGTGATCTTAAATACAGCCGGACCTTCCAATTCTTGTCATAGAGGAGCACCATGAGCTGATTTTCCAAAGCTGTTGCTTCTGCGGCATATTTTTTTTCATAGACCTGCCCCACAAAGCTCTTCATTCCGTCTTCCAGGTTATAGAGGCCATAGGCCACCGCTTTCTTCCTGTAAACATCACTGAGCTCCCGGAACAGTTTCTCCGCTTCTTCTCCTGCATTCAGATCGGCTCCTTCCATATCCGTCATGAAGCCCATCATGCCATAGGTCTTATACTTCTTTCCATTGACCGACACTTCCGGAAATTCAATCCTTTTTGCCTTTCCCTGCACAGAAGTCTTTTTATTATTTACCTTTTCATATTCCTTCCTCGCTCTTTCCAGTCCCTGATCCATGTACTTTGACTGGTTCAGCCTTCCCTCATATTCGGGAACAACGGCATATCCCATATTCACGATCTTTTCCATCAGAGAAAATACACCGTCCAGATAGGTGTTCAGGCTCTCCTGGGTCTCTTCGGTCTTCGGGATCCAGTCACAGCCCTGAAGCTTCTGCAAAAATTTTCCCTCCTCCGTTTCCAGAAAGGCCGGATTTTTCATATCCGCAAAATTGCCGCTTTGAACCGTATCCGTCCTCATGGAAGCATTGGTTTTGGCATAGGTCTCCCTGCGGAGGGCGACCAGCTGATCCAGCTCTTTTACGATCAGCTCCTGATGTTCTTTTTTTACGGGAACTCCGTGCAGCTTGCCCTCGTATTTGATCTCGAGGAGCATCTGCTCAAACTGATGGTAGTCTTTCGGTTCCAGGTCTTTGGCCTTGTGGCCGAAGGAAATCTCCGTTTTCGTAAGGAACTCCCTGTCGTCCTTATTGGCCCATGCTTTCTTCGCATCCTCCAGATGTTTCTGATAATAGGCTTCCATGGTGTTCTCCGCCGTATCCTGTTCCTGGATCTGCAGCGCACGCACCTTCTCCACATCCCGGTCTCTTGTCTCCTGCTGGATCTGCTGCAGTTTTTCACGATAGAGGCTGTTTAAATTCTTTCCTTTTCCGAAAGCACTGGTTTTCAGCTTCCGATAACGCGCCACATAATCAACAAAGTCCGGATTTCCCTCTTTGATATCTTCTTTCAGCTTTTCTTCCCAGTCATCTCCCAGATACCGGTCCAGATCCTTTGCCGTTGTCATGGCATAATAAGGAGACTGGATCATCATAAGTCTCTCTTCATATTCCGTTTTCAGTTCCTTGCAGAGGCTCACCACGGCCTTTGCTTCGATCAGCGAGACCTCCGTATCGATCTCATCCGCTGCGATCAGGGCTTCCAGTTTCTTTACAAATACTTCCGCAGAAGCGCCTTTGCATAAAAGATCATATTTTTTTGCGTATTGGGAGACAAATTCTTTGTCATTCTTAAAAGAAAAGTCCTCGGCCCGGATCATTTTCGGAAGATGTTCAATGATCTTTTTCATCTCGAGCACATAAAATCTTGGCGTTTCATTTGCCAGGCCGTTGAAGTAATCTCTCTGTCCGATGCCCTCTCCGTATTTCATTTGTCCTTCCGCCACCATCCAGTGAGAAAGGGCCTCCTGCTCCTCCTCTGTCTTAAAACGTTCCTCCAGATACGGCACCTCGTCTTTCAGCACGGACTGCTTCAGATACTCCCGTTCCTCCTGTTTCCTCTTATTGTAGGTACTCTGTTCCACATAAAGATGCCGCTGGATATCGATCTGCTTTTTCGCATGGTCATCCAGATCCTTTTTCGCGAAATATCCGAGCTGCTTATTCTTATACGTCCAGCGGTTGTATTTCTCCGTCCACTGGCCGATCACGCTCTTCTTCGGCTTTTCGACCCTGTACCGGTCTTTAAGGTTATCCAGCAGCACATTCCGCATACGGGACTGGTTTTTTTTCGCATCCATGGAGAAGACGAATTTGTTTTCAAATTCCTCCCCATTCATCAGGTTATTCTTGTGATCCTCTTTTAATTTGCTGCTGTCCAGCTCCAGCTTCTTAAATACTGTTTTTTGCGGTTCGCTCATACTCCACCTCCAGGATTATAATGACAAAACGCCCATCCAGGTCTGCCCGGATGCGGTAAACGTTTGTCCGATCATCTTTTCCAACGTAGCCTTCAGCTTCTCGTTCCGGTTGATAAATTTCAGAACCGAACCCTTTTTTGCCTGATGGATCAGCGAATTCGAAAACGCCGACAGAAGCTTTCTTAAAATGCTCTGTTTATTGTCGTCCACCAGAAGGAGGGATACGAAGATATCCTCATCGACCCGGTTCGCGATCAGAACGCCTTCCGGCTTTTCCCCTTCAAATGCAGCATAGGAAAGTTCCGGGACCAGATCCGGTCCCTCCAGAAGGTCTCTTTGAAAGCCGCCTTCCGTGATCATGTCCTGCAGGGCTTTTGTTTCCTGTTTGGAGAGATCCTTCAGGAAACGGATCCCTTCCTCGGGCTCCTTCCCCCGCAGCTTTTGAAAGGTTTCGGAAGACAGGATCATATTTACCGAGATCTCCATCACCTCTGCCTTTTTCATGCAGGTAAAGCCCTGCTTTCGAAGAAAAACGGTCAGGATCTCATCCTCTCCGTAATAGATCAGAAAATCCTTTATCCCGGCTTCACTCCCGCACTCCTTCAGTGCGTTCAGAAGAAGGGTTCCTCCTCCCTTTCTCCGGTGCTCCGGCACCACAAAGATGCTCTCTATTGTGCAGACTCCGTCTTCTTCCGACAGCACAAGCGCTCCAACGGCCTCATCCTCTTCGATCAGCCCCAGAGCGCACTCATCCAAAGCAGGCGTTCCGCCGGTAAACAGCTTGAACTCCTCCAAATTCTCTTTCCCGATACTTGTGATCTCCATTGAAAACCCTCCTGAAAAAATACAGCATGCCGGTTTCAGCGGCCAAAATCCGGCGCAGTAAAGGATAAAACGTAAAGACTTTTATCATTTTCTATACATAATAGCATGTGCCCTATCACAGCAATATCACAGATCCGGTATGCGCTGCACCGAAAGAAACGCGCCCGGCTTCAGCCGGGATGTTTCATTGCGCGGATTTCGCATAAAAATCCCCGCTAACGGTTCATTGGTAACGGGGATTTATTTGCCAAGAGATTTATTCCACCTTCACGAATAAGGCTCGTCGGACCACAGACATCGCAGGATAGCTTAGATTGAGGCTTTGCTTAAAGCATTAGGATAGAAGGCCTCCCGCTTGATTTATCCAATAATCTCCATGTTCCGAAGAAGCGTCATCGTTTTCTCCGCGCTTTCGTGCAGGATCCCGGTTCCGCCACAGGATCTCCAGGCTTCTATGTTCGGCCAAAGATCGTCGATCAGGATGCATTCCGGACCGGTACAAAGGTTTTTCTTCTCTTCCTTGAAACAGATGTTCATCACAATGTCCTCTGAAAGAAGCCTTCTCACCCATTTGGTCTTATCTTCCGCAGCGTTAAGGATTCCCCTTCTCGGTTTCGGGATCCCGGTCAGGATCTCGCACCGTTCTTTGTATTTCCCGTAAACCGCATCAAACATCTCTTTCGCACTGGGCATCAGCTCCAGTCTGTCATAAAAATGCACGACTTCCCTGATCCTGTGCCACATCTCTTCATCGGACATCTTATCAGCGACATCCTGCTTCACGATATGAAATCCGGCAAGTTATTTAACTCTTCATCAGTCATTGTTTTTATTGCGCTGTCATCAATGTCTTCTATATAGTGACTGCTCAACAAGGAGCCATTTGAATCCGGTCTCCCGTCGAGTCGTTTTCGGGCAGTTTTTCCTGCCATTTGCACATTGAAAAGATTGAAATCATAATAAGCCGTAAAAAGATCCTCGCCAGCTGATCCACGTTCA
>JAEEGL012233024.1_pt1 | contig 11192 bp, 10 predicted proteins | sample 9134231 | NCBI WGS metagenome assembly JAEEGL01 (sample SAMN16246548, study PRJNA631951) | gut metagenome | biome: gut microbiome; feature: rumen; material: fiber-attached | host: Bos | place: Iran: Karaj | collected 2018-10
ATGAAGCTGGAAGCCCAATCCCATCAGGACGGGAATAAAACCCCGGCAGTCACATCGGGGGGAGATCCTTCATCTGCTTTTCAGAATGTGTCTGATATAGAAAGGGGAAGGCAGGTAGCCGCGAATTCCCACATCACGTCCAATACCCATCCCGGAAATAACTTCGGGGCCGTTGACTCGAAGGGGACGGGGACGTCAAATGCATCGATAACGAGTAATGATACCGGCTCTTCATCGAGCAGTTCTTCCAGTTCTTCCAGTTCGACAGCAAGCTCTTCAGGGAGCAGTTCCGGTTCAAGCAGCAGCTCCGGTTCGTCATCCGGTACAGGGGGGACCTCATCCTCGTCAAGCAGTACAAGCGCGAATTCGGTGAGCAACAATTCATCCTCGAGTTCAAGCGTCAATACCGGAGGCGCATCAGGGGCAACAAGGATCATAAATTATAATTATTATGATACATCGCCCTCAATTTCAGAGCAGCTTGCGGAATACAGACGTAAGCTTACGGAGAAGCTTTCGGGGCCATATAAGGGTGGATATTACGGCGGAACCTATACCGGAAGCGGCGGAATCAAGGTGAATCTTCCTGATGACTGGTAAAACGGACGCATCTTATCTGATTGATTGGAAAAACGAATAAAATGGAAATAAAATATCTTTAATGTCTTGCGCTAAAGCATCTCACAAATAGGAGGATACTAACAATGAAGAAAAAGATCATATTAATGGTCTCGTTTATCATGCTGCTCCTTGCAGCCTGTGGGAACAATGGCGATGCAGGCGCGGGCAATGCCACGGGGACTGATGCCCAGGAGGCGCCGTAAACTGATGCCAATGATGAAGATGAGCAGGCAGCATCGGAAGCGGATGCCTCTGCTTCGGATACAGGGGGTGCATCAGAAGAAAAGGAAAATACTACAGAGGAAGCCGGAAATGCTGAAGCGGCCTATGATGATCCCAAAAGCCTGCCTGCATATGTATATCAGGGGACAGAGGAATATATGGGCGTGATAGATGACTATCTCGTGGCAGAGGAGAAGTCACATGTGAGCGATCCGGCCGGGGTCTATATCCCCTTTGGCTTCATCGCCCAGGTCGACGATAGCAGCCCGGATGATATCATTGTTTATGGATCGTTCAATCTCGACGGCTATGACCTTATAAACACTACGCTTTTTGATAAGATGGGGTATAGGAACTACGGTGCGGTACATCTTAAGAAAAATGATGACGGTACCGTGGAGGTGGTCAGCGCGGATCTGCCGGAGACCGAGGAGGAGTCGAAGGAAGTGTTCGCTCCGGTCAAAGGCCTGTATGAAAAGGTTATGTCAGAAGCAGACAGCAAGCTGGATCAGCTTAAGGAAGAGGCTATAGCGGAATATGTAAATACCAACGGTCTTAATATCACGCAGTGGCAGCAGCACGGACATTCGCCGGTAACAGTGCTGAATGCCCCCGAAACTCCTGAAGATGCCCAGTTTTACAGATTTGTCAGCCCCTTGGGCTATGAAATGACCTATGATCTCAGGGAGCTTACCCTGTCAAGTGATGATGGAGGCGATGTGTACGGTGAGGTCGAACCGGATGGCGTATGGACGGGGACCCTCATGGCTGTGAAAAAGGCAGAAGGTGATGATACTGACGCCGCGATCAAAGAAGCGCTTTCCGATACCGACGCATCAACTCTTACGGCGGGTGATGCCACTATAGGAAGCGGTATAGCCTGCAAAAGGGCTGAATATGATGAGAAGCTTGAGGACGGGCGTATTTTCAGATATGTCTGTTATGCAGTACCGGCTGATAAAGGCGTGATAACGGTCGTCATAGAGACCACGGTTGAAAAGGGAGTATCCGAGCTTTCTGTTGAAGAGCTTGAGAAGAAATTCGAAAGCACGCTCTCGACATTTAAGATATCATAGGGGCAGGGGGTTTGACGTACACCTATAATTCAATTAGAATGATGCTGAAAATGATATCCAGATGAAATGGATCGCGGAATAGGGCAGATGAAAAACGGATCCATGCAGTAACATTAGCATTTAGAGGGATAGAGGGGATAAATGGACAAGATTAAGATGACTACCCCGTTGGTCGAGATGGACGGGGACGAGATGACGAGGATCCTTTGGAAGTATATCAAGGAAGATCTGATAGAGCCTTTCGTGGAGCTTAAGACCGAGTATTATGACCTGGGAATGAAGCATAGGGATGAGACGGATGATCAGGTGACTGTCGATTCCGCAGAAGCTACGCTGAAATACGGGGTGGCAGTAAAGTGCGCCACGATCACGCCAAATCAGAAGCGTGTAGAGGAATATGAATTGAAAAAGATGTATAAGAGCCCGAACGGGACCATAAGGGCGATCCTTGACGGTACTGTTTTCCGAGCTCCTATACAGGTTAAGGGCATAGAACCTAATGTAAGGTCCTGGAAGAAGCCCATAACCCTTGCCCGTCATGCTTATGGTGATGTTTATAAGAATACCGAAATAAGGATAGATGGAGCGGGGACGGCTGAGCTGGTATTTACCGATGCATCGGGAAATGAGACCAGGCAGAAGGTATTTGATTTTGAAGGCCCCGGCGTGCTTCAGGCTCAGTACAATGTGGATGAATCCGTAGGTTCTTTCGCAAAAACCTGCTTTGAATATGCACTGTCAACAAAGCAGGATCTGTGGTTTGCTTCAAAAGATACGATATCGAAAAAATATGACGGGCAGTTCCGCGACATCTTCCAGGAGATGTATGATAAGGAGTATAAGGATAAGTTTGAAAAAGAAGGTATAACCTACTTCTATACACTTATAGATGATGCGGTGGCCCGTGTGATGAAGTCAGAGGGCGGCTTTATCTGGGCCTGCAAGAATTATGACGGTGACGTTATGAGCGATATGGTAAGCTCGGCGTGCGGATCACTGGCGCTTATGACTTCCGTACTGGTATCTCCTAAGGGAGTGTATGAGTATGAGGCAGCCCACGGCACTGTGCAGAGGCATTATTATAAGTATCTTAAAGGGGAGGAGACCTCAACCAATCCCGTGGCTACGATATTTGCCTGGTCGGGGGCATTCCGCAAGAGGGGAGAACTTGATAACCTTCCTGAACTTATGGATTATGCCGATAAGCTCGAGAAAGCCACGCTTTCTACTATAGAAAGCGGGTATATGACCAAGGATCTTGTCAATCTTACAACGCTTTCGGACATTCATGTATGCAATACGGAGGAATTCTTAAAGAAGATACAGGAAAACCTGGGAAAACTGTTTTAGTTGTAAATCAGCTTCTAAATGATGCTGGGGCTGGTCAGAAATCAGCTGTTAAGTGTTTCCCATTCCGTATAAAGTGAATTCAGTTTTTCATCAAGCTCACCGGATTCTTTTGAAAGTTCGGTGAGCTTTTCTGCGTCTGTTGCGATCTTTGGATCCGACATGAGGGCTTCTGTTTCAGATTTCTTTGCTTCAAGGGCGGATATTTCTTCTTCGATCCTTTTTATGCGGTTATCTTTTTTGCGTTTTGCCGCGTCCTTTGCCTTCTGTTCCTGCCAGGAGAGCTTGTTTTCGCTGGGGAGGGTTAAAGCCGGACCGGAGATGCTTTGTCCTTTGGCCTCAGGGCTTTTCTTTTCCAGATAATAATCATAATTGCCCGGATAGCTTGTAAATGTCCCATCTGCAAGCTCAAGTATCCTTGTAGCCGTCCGGTTTATGAAATACCTGTCGTGGGAAACGTAGAGAAGCGTTCCTTCATATTCGTTCAGGGCATTTTCAAGTATTTCCTTTGACGTGGCATCGAGATGGTTAGTGGGCTCGTCCAGGATCAGGAAGTTAGCGTTTGAGAGCATGAGCTTTGCAAGCGAAAGCCGGCCTCTTTCACCGCCGGACAGGGCTTTTACCTGCTTGAAGACATCATCGCCGTAAAATAAGAAAGCGGCCAGGGTATTGCGGATCCTGGTATTGTCCATGCCCGGAAAATCATCCGACATCTCCTGAAAGAGTGTCTTTTCAGGGTGGAGTATCTGATGCTCCTGGTCATAATACCCGATCTTTACGTTGGTCCCGAGAATGAAACTGCCTGAGTCGGCATCGGTAAGCCCGGTGATTATCTTAAGCAGGGTCGTCTTCCCGGTGCCGTTGCTTCCTATCACAGCGACACGTTCGCCCCTTGTGATATTAAATGTAACATCAGTGAACAATGGCTCGTCAGTATAAGCTTTTTTTAAGGAGGTGACAGCAAGCACATCCCGGCCTGATCTGATCGAAGGCGTAATCTTAAGCTTCATGGCGGCATCGGTATCGGCAGGTTTTTCAAGACGCTCCATGCGGTCGAGCATCTTTTCCCTGGATTCCGCGCGCTTTATGGATTTTTCACGGTTATAGGATTTAAGCTTTTCTATGACCTTCTCCTGATGCGCGATCTCTTCCTGCTGGTTCATATAAGCCTTGAGCGCCGCATCACGAAGAGCCTTCTTTTTTTCGGAGAATGCCGTGTAGTTGCCGGTATAGGTATGCGCCGTGCCGTTATCAAGGTCGATCACTTTGGATACTATCTTATCAAGAAAATATCTGTCATGGGCTACTACGAGAACAGCGCCCTTGTATGCTGAAAGGAAGCCCTCAAGCCATTCGATCGAGTGAAGGTCAAGATGGTTGGTAGGCTCGTCAAGCATTATAAGGGAGGGATGCGAGATAAGCAGTTTGGCCAGCGCGACCCTTGTTTTCTGGCCGCCTGACAGGGTAGAGATGACTTTTGAGAATTCATCCTCGGAAAAACCGAGGCCTTTTAATATGCCGATGATCTCGGACTTTATGGAAAAGCCGTTATTTATTTCAAAGTGATGGGTGAGGACGGAGTATCTTTCCATCGCGGAATCAAGTTCCGATCCTTTAAGGTGCTTCATTTTTATTTCAAGGGCGCGGATAGAAGCTTCTTCATCAAGAAGATCGCGCTTTGATTCAAGAAGCTCGTCAAATATCGTGTTTTCGGAATTGACAGCCTCCTGCTGGGCAAGATATCCCGTGCTTTCCCCGCTTTTTATAGTGACTGTCCCTGAATCAGGCTCGACCTCTTTCATTATTATTTTTAAGAGCGTGCTTTTCCCGGTGCCGTTCGCCCCGACCAGGGCGCATTTTTCATTCTCCTCGATATGGAAGGAGCAGTCCCTTAAGATTTCGTCGTCGTTAAATGATTTTTTTATTCCTGAAACATTTATAATCATGGCTGTATATCTTTGACACTATCAATATGACAAACTATAATAACAGATATACTTTTATTGCGTCAAAAATAATGGCTAAGGATGAATTTCAGACAGTCCTGAAAGGGAAAAAGATCCCTATACTGACTCTCGACAATAAGTGGTACAGGCTTTTCGAGAAGAATATGACTCCCGAGATGAAAAAGCTCGAGGGTCGTATTAACGAGCTTTTAAAAGAGCAGGGAAGGATCACCAATGAAGTGAAGGACCTGAAAAAGATAAAGAACAATCTCATGAACGAGATCGTCGCGAATATGCCTGAGGAAGGACAGCCGATAGATGCGGCACACCAGAGAAAGATCGACGAGAGTAAAAAAATGATCGACCAGGTGAACAAACGGCTGGCTGAATATGATGATGCCATGCTCGACCTTCCCAGGATGATAGACGAGGAGAATTTCAAGCTGATGCTCCTTTCAATGGAGATCTGTTATGATGAATTCCTCTCGAATACCGAAGATATTGAAGATATAAGCGCTTGGATCAAATCCATGCGCATGGAGCTGAAACGCAACATCATAAAAAAGCAGATGATGGAAGTAAAGAATGTGGAGCTGTACAGCTATATGAATGACATATTCGGGTCTGAGGTCATCAATCTGTTTGATATCAAGTATGATATAGAGGATAAGAAGAGGCAGTTGATGGAGGCCGCGGAAGCAAAGGCAGAGAAAAAACGGGTCGATGAGGCAAAAGAGAGAGCCGAAAAGAAACTGGCAGGAGGATCATGATCATGATACCGGTACTTACGACACAGAAAATGCGTGAAGCAGACAGATACACCCAAGAGGAGATAGGATTAAGCCAGGATGTGCTCATGGAGCGGGCTGCGATAGCCGCATATCAGGTGCTGGAGGAAACAGCGGATATAGAGGGATTGAGTTTCCTTATCATCTGCGGGCCCGGCAATAACGGAGGCGACGGGGCAGCGCTCGCCAGGATCCTCTCTGAGAGAGATATTTTTCCGGATGTCGTAATCCTGGGTGACAAGGACAAAAGGAGTGACGGATTAAAGACGCAGGTCGGACTTTTGGAAAAGATCTATCCTGAAGTGAAGGTATCGGATGAAATCCCGGATGAGGTATATGATGTAATTGTAGATGCGATTTTCGGTATTTCTTTAAGCCGCAGCATTGAAGGAAGCTTTGCCGATGCGGTGTCGTATATCAACAGGGCTCATGAACTGGGGGCTTTTGTGCTTTCACTGGATGTTGCGACAGGAATAGATGCATCAAACGGACAAATACAGGAAGGAACTACCGTAATGGCTGACCGTACGGTTGCGTTCGGATCATTCAAGGCGGGACACCTTCTGTTTCCGGGAGCGATCTATTCAGGTGAAGTCACACTGAAGGATATAGGGATCCCGGGTTCGGTTATGGAAAAGGATGCTGATATCCATATTTTCCATGACGGCGAGATATCGCTTCCGCCCAGACAGCCATACACTAATAAAGGCTCATACGGGAAGATACTGACAGTCGCTGGATCCAAAGGAATGGCAGGAGCGGCAATACTTTGCGCGGAAGCCGCGATGAGATCCGGCTCGGGCATGGTAAGGGTTTATACTGATGAGAGTAACAGACAGATAGTTCAGACAGCCCTTCCCGAAGCCATAGTCAATACCTATGATGAACATATGGATGAGGCTTCGCTTAAGAAAGCTATAGACTGGTGCGATGCGATCGCGGTAGGACCGGGGCTTTCAAGATCTGATTCCGCAAGGGATATACTGAAATACATACTCAGCAATTCCGATGTTCCGCTGATACTTGATGCCGATGCGCTGAATCTTATTTCGGCCGAAGTCGATATGCTTGCGGATGCTTCGGCAGATATTATTGTGACCCCGCATCTGGGTGAGATGGCGAGGCTTACAGGTATAGCAGTAGAGGAGATATCAGCGCATCTTATTTCGACTGCAAAGGATTTTTCAAAGTCCTACGGCGTCATCACCGTACTGAAGGATGCCCGCACAATAATCGCATCTCCCAAGGGAGATGTTGTGATAAATACAAACGGGAACAACGGAATGGCCACAGCGGGCTCGGGCGATGTGCTTACAGGAATGATCGCTTCGATCCGCGGAAGGAGCGGAGACAGCTTTATGGCTGCAGCTCTGGGCTGCGCCCTGCACGGAAGGGCCGGAGATGAAGCATGCGCGAAGCTTGGGGCAGATCATATGCTTGCAGGTGATATCATAAAATATATAAGATGAAATAAACATCAGGTCTTAAAGGGAATTCCCCGAAGACCGGAAAGAGTAAAGTGCCATGAAAGAAAATAAAAGGCTGTATCTCCAGATCGACCTCGACGCGATCAGATTTAATCTGGAGAGTATGCACAAGAACTTAAAGCGCGGGACAAAGATGCTGGCGGTAGTGAAGACTGATGCATACGGACACGGAGCAGTCGCGATATCCAGGGAAATAGAGGATTTTGATTATTTATGGGGATTTGCAGTAGCTACCGATGAAGAGGCTATGATCCTCAGGAATAACGGGATCATAAAGCCAATCCTTGTATTGGGATATACTTTCCCTGAAAGCTATGAAGATATTATCGCAAATGATATCAGGCCTGTAGTATTTAAGGAGGATATGGCCAGGGAGCTTTCCGAGGAGGCTGTAAGACAGGGGAGACGGGTTTATTGTCATCTGGCTGTGGAAACAGGTATGGGACGTATCGGTGTGGAGGCTGATGAATCAAGCATCGAGATGGTTCAGGAGATCGCTGCTCTGCCGAACCTGGTGCTGGAAGGCGTATTCACTCATTTTGCCAAAGCTGATATCAGGGATAAGAGGCCTACTTTTGAACAGATGGACAGATTTAATAATTATGTGGAGAAGCTTCATGCGTCAGGTGTTGATTTCTGGCTTAAGCATTCTTCAAATTCTGCCGGAATAGTCGAGATAAGGGAAGCTAATATGGATATGGTCAGAGCGGGTATCACGCTTTACGGGCTTTGGCCTTCAAGGGACGTGCAGCATAAGATAGAGCTGCGTCCCGCACTTGCCCTGAAATCGCATATAGTTTATATTAAGGAAGTTCCGCCCGGATATCAGGTGGGTTACGGCGGATCATGGAGCGCAAGACGTCCGTCAAGGATAGCCACAATACCGGCAGGCTATGGAGACGGGTATCCCAGAGCCCTGTCAAACAGAGGATATGTGCTTATCCGCGGCAAGAGAGCTCCTATAGCGGGCAGAGTATGCATGGACCAGGTCATGGTTGATGTGACTAATATCCCTGATGCCTGTGATTATGATGAAGTGACACTGATTGGGCGTGACGGAGACGAAGAGATAACTGTAGAAACCCTTGCCGGCATGTACGGCGGGTTTAATTATGAGATCGTGTCCTGTTTCACCAAAAGGGTACCGAGGGTTTATTACAGGGACGGGGTACCTGCAGCCACAATGAACTATTTTTCAGATACGCATACGGTTGAGATTGAGGAGGAACCTGATTCCATGGCTGAAAGCGGATCAGGGATAAGTATCAGAGCTCCTTATTAAGATATGGAATTACCTAAATTTTTGCGCCCTAAAGAAGAGGGTGAAGACAAATACGAGAATGAGATAAAGTCGATAGTCTCGGAAGGGACCGATACAGGTGAACTGGAGGAGACTGAGGCTAAAATGATAGAGCGTGTCTTTGAACTTGATGACAAAGAAGCGCATGATATCATGACACACAGGGAAGAGATGAATTCTATTGAAGACAGCATCCTGCTTTCCGAGTGTATAGATATAATACTTGACGGCTCAAATTCAAGATATCCGGTATATCATGAAACCATAGATGACATCCTCGGTGTTGTCCACATGAAGGATGTGATAAGGACAGGCCGGGACAGATCACTTTTGGACAAGCCGATAGGAGAGATCGAGGGGCTGATCAAGCCGGCAGACTTCGTTCCGGAGACTAGAAAGATTGACGAGCTCTTTGCCATGATGCAGGCAAAGAAAACCCATCTTGTTATAGTAGTGGATGAATACGGACAGACGTCGGGGCTTGTGACACTAGAGGACATTCTTGAAGAGCTTGTCGGTGACATCCTGGATGAGTATGACGTTGATGAAGCTGATATCAGAAAGCTTGGCGGGGAGACATATATTATAAAGGGGCTTACCCCGCTTTCGGAAATAGAAGAAAAGATAGGAATTCATTTTGAGGGGGATGATGTGGAGACCTTAAACGGATTTCTGACCTCCGTATTAGGGCATGTGCCCAAGTCGGGGGAGATATTTGAGACGGACTATGGCGGGTATAACTTCCACGTGGTGTCGATAAGTAATCATGTGATTCAAAGCGTAATGGTTCGCCATATAGATAGTTGAGGAGATAAACACTGTGAGCGAACCCATTGGAAGTTTGGCTTCGCCAAACTTCCCGGGGACTGAGAGCGATTGAAGCATCATTGTGAGCGAACCCAGAGGGGATTAGGGAAAGTGACTAGTCAAATTTCTTGACCTGACCCGTTTGAAGTTTCGCTGGCGCGAAACTTCGCGGGGACTGAGAACGATTGAAGCCTCATTGTGAGCGAACCCATTGGAAGTTTGGCTTCTCCAAACTTCCCGGGGGAGAAGATATGATGGACCATTGTGAGCGAACCCGCAGGCGATAGAGAGTGATAGATGTATTTGAAAGAGGAGAAAAGATATGTCAGGACATTCAAAATTTGCGAATATCAAGCATAAGAAAGAGAAAAACGATGCAGCTAAAGGAAAGATCTTTACAATCATAGGCAGGGAGATTGCGGTCGCAGTTAAGGAAGGGGGACCCGATCCTGCCAACAATTTCAAGCTTGCGACCGTGATCGCAAAAGCAAAAGCTAATAATATGCCTAATGACACGATAGAGAGGGGTATCAAGAAAGCCTCGGGTGAAGGCAGCAGTGTGAATTATGAGTATTGCACATATGAAGGATATGGCCCTGCAGGTATTGCCATCATTGTAAATGCTCTCACGGATAATAAGAACCGTACCGCTGCATCGGTAAGATCGGCGTTTTCAAAAGGCAAGGGAAATATGGGGACTCCCGGGTGCGTTTCCTTCATGTTTGATGAGAAGGGCCAGATCATAGTAGATAAAGAAGAATGCGAGCTGGAATCTGATGACCTGATGATGACGGCGCTTGATGCAGGGGCGGAAGATTTCAAAGAAGAAGATGATTCATATGAGATCATTACAACTCCCGAGGATTTTGATGCGGTAAGAGAAAAGCTTGAAAAAGAGGGAGTAGCCATGGTTTCCGCTGAAGTAGCAATGCTTCCTCAGAATTATGTGACCGTGGAAAGCGAGGAAGATAGAACAGCTCTTTCAAGGCTGCTCGACCTCCTTGATGAGGATGATGACGTGCAGGCGGTATATCACAATTGGGATGAGTGATGGAACAGGAGAGCCTGCTCCTTCCGGAGCCTTTTTCTGAAAAGAATATTGACGGGTCTCCGATTTCAAAGACTGATGAAGGCAAGTCGTTATTCCGCAACCCCGGAAAGCCGGACAGACGGGTAGCTGACAGAAGGGGCACCGACAGGAGAAGCGGAAGTGACAGAAGGATCCCCGGTTATGATTATAAACCGATCCCGGATACAGCCGTTTCTTACGATTATGATATTCCTTCACAAAGACCGGATGGGACTACTATGTACTCAGGAGCATCATCCGGACAGTACGGAAATTCTGCATATGGGGCAGCGCATGCAAGGCAGCCGGAGCCCGAACCGCCGGCATATGAAGCAGCGCCGGCAAGACAGACGGAACCGCCGGCATATGAAGCTGTGCCGGCAAGACAGCCGGAGCCGGAATCGCCGGCATATGAGGCAGCACCGGTAAGACAGCCAGAGCCGGAATCGCCAGCATATGAGGCAGCACCGGTAAGACAGCCGGAGCCGGAATCGCCGGCATATGAGGCAGCACCGGTAAGACAGCCGGA
>JAEEGL015567464.1_pt1 | contig 11192 bp, 6 predicted proteins | sample 9134231 | NCBI WGS metagenome assembly JAEEGL01 (sample SAMN16246548, study PRJNA631951) | gut metagenome | biome: gut microbiome; feature: rumen; material: fiber-attached | host: Bos | place: Iran: Karaj | collected 2018-10
CCTCATGCTGCCCCGCACCAAAAAAGAGGACGACCTCAGCCACGAAAAATGGCTCCCCGCGGGCGGCAAGTCCGAGGAAAGGGAGGGCGACGACGCCAGCATGCTGCGGAAGGGGTCCAAAGAGACCGGCTTCACCGTCACCCAATGGCGCTACTGTGGCATCGTCACCTTCGTGCACAACATATACGACGACGAACACATGCACATCTTCGTCTGCACCGACTGGAACGGCGAACAAATTGAATGCAACGAGGGCGACCTCGAATGGATCGAGAAACAACGCCTCCTCGACCTCACCATGTGGGAAGGCGACAAGATCTTCCTCCGCCTCATCGACGAACACCGTCCCTTCTTCTCCCTGAAACTGACTTACGAATACGACACCCTCAAGGAAGCTGTCCTCGACGGGAAACCCCTGTAAATGAAATTTTTTCTTGCAGATTTGGTACGTTTTTTGCATTTTTGTACGTTTGTTCAATATAAACAATGCGAAAAATGAAGGAAAACTATCGTATGAAGTTGATTCCCAAAGTATTGGCAGTGCTTTTGCTGCTTCTTTCGTCATCGTTGGTTGCACAAAACCTAATTATCTACGGTAATTTTGACGACAACCAATGGCAATCATTCGACACCGATTATACCCGCAGCTCTAGTTTGGGTGGTGACAACGATACGGGAAAGTTCTATCTAGGCAACAATGCCCACAACTGCAGTACATCTATGTTTGACTTTGTTGACCATACCACAGGTTCGGGACAACAGAGATATATGATTGTGAATGGCCATACGCAAAGCAACAAGTTGGTTTGGGGCATGACGCTTGACGTTCAGCAGCATTCCTACTATGACTTCACCTTATGGATGACCAACCTCAGCGCTGGCGGTGGCACTTTCAGCTCTATGCGCTCCAAACTGAAGATCAAAATCAACAATGTGGTGGTGGTGAGCGAATACGACATGCCTACTGTGTATTCGAATCGTGGCTATTGGAACCAGCTGCCCGTACAGCATTGGTACAGCGGGAACTCCACGACGGCGCGTATCGAGATCTACGACACATGCACTGCTGACAACGGCAACGACTTCGGCCTTGACGACCTCAGCTTCACTTACCAATATACCAACGTGGTGAATGCCGTCAATGACCAAGTGTCGACTTGCTTCGAGACTCCCGTCGACTTCAACCCTATGCAGAACGACGTCATTCAGCCTAGTTCAATCCAATCACAGGTGAACTTCTCCATTGTCACCCAGCCCTCTCATGGCTCGCTGACACCTTTGAGCGGGACCAACTACCGCTACACACCCAACACAGGTTATTCGGGCACCGACAGCTTCACTTACAAGCTGACCTACGGCACCAACGATATCACCTCCTATGCCAATGTCACCATCACTGTGAATGCACGACCACAACGCACCATCACACAACATGCCTGCGAGTCGTTCACCTGGTCCGGAGGCAACGGACAGACCTACACACAAAGCGGGCAATATTCCTACGTCAAGCCCAACCCCTCGGGCTGCGACTCGCTTCTCATCCTCAACCTCACCATCCATCATGCTGAGGAGGAGACCCTGCCTGCCGTGGAAGCCTGCGACTCCTACACATGGCATGGCAACACCTACACCCAAAGCGGCACCTACGACTATGTGACAACCACACAATGGGGATGCGTGCTCACACAACACCTGCCGCTGACCATCCATTATAGCGACACGACCGACTACACCGTGTCGGCCTGCGAGAGCTACACATGGCATGGACAGACCCACAACCAGTCGGGAACCTATACCTACAACAGCACCAACAGTTACGGCTGCGATCGCCTCGAACGTCTGCACCTCACCATCACCGACCGCTTCCGTGATGTGGCCAACCTGACGGAATGCGACAGCTATTATTGGCCTCGCAAGAACCAATGGTATTATGCCAGCACGATCGATTCGGTCACCGTCAACGGTCCGCAAGGCGGCTGCGACAGCACCTTCGTGCTCAACCTGACCATGCATTTCTCCGACACACTGACGCTTGCGCCTGTGGAGGCCTGCGACAGCTACGAGTGGCATGGACAGACTTATAACACAAGTGGCATCAAGGAATACCAAACCACCAATTCATATGGCTGCGAACGCCTCGAACGCTTGCCGCTGACCATCCATCAGAGCGAGATCATCGATTTGGATGCCATCACGGTATGCGACAGCTATACCTGGCATGGACACACCTATACGGAAAGCGGCGTGGCAGTGTTCGACACGGTGAACCAATACGGCTGCGACCTGCAGTACATCCTGCCCCTGACCATCCACCACAGCGATACCGTCAACTGGGACCCCGTGACGGAGTGTGACTCCTACCTGTGGTATGGCCAGACCATCACCCAGACGGGTCAATACACCCATAACTCGACCACGCCCGAAGGCTGCAACCGTCTTGAACGCATCTTTATCACTATCAACTACAGCACCAACGACACCGTTGCACCCGTCACGGCTTGCGACAGTTACGAATGGCACGGACAGACCTACACCCGCACAGGATATTATACCTACGAAGGCACAGGCCCCACAGGATGCCCCGCCACCGAGGTCTGTCTCATCACTATCAACCACAGCTCAGAAAGCGAGTTCAACGTGACGAGCTGTGGAGCCTACGAGTGGTATGGCAACACCTATACCGAGCCCGGCACCTACTACCACGAGCTGACCAACGCCCAGGGCTGCGACAGCCTGCTCATCATGCACCTCTCCATCGGTGAGACCTTCACCTTCGAGGAGAGCGCCACAGGTTGCGACTCCTTCGAATGGCACGGCAATACATACGACGAGAGCGGTGACTACGAAGTGCTCGTCGAGAACCCCTCGGGATGCGACAGCCTCTTCACCCTGCATCTCACCATCGCGCCCACCTACCAGGTGGACGACGAAGCCGCGGCCTGCAACTCCTATACCTGGATCGACCAAGTGATCACCGAGAGCGGCATGTACGAACGCCACTTCCTCTCTGACGACGGCTGCGACAGCCTCGTGACGATGTATGTCACCATCCTGGAGCCCGTCCACCACACGTTTGAGCAGCAGACCTGCACGCCATTCACATGGAACGGCATCACCTATTTCGAGAACGGCGACTACGATCAGACCTTCGAGGCCGCCAACGGCTGCGACAGCATCGCTACCATGCATCTCGTCTTCAGCGACGCCATGACCTCTGAGTTTGACCGTCAGTCGTGCGGCACCATCAATTGGCAGGAACACGTCTGCGACCATAACGGCGACTACACCCACACCTTCCAGTCGCAACAAGGCTGCGACAGCATCGTCACCATGCACTTCACCCTCACCGCGGGCTATGAGATCGAATTCGACACCATCGCCTGCGATCCCTTCGAATGGTATGGCTTCGAGTGCCAGTACTACACTCCCGAGGGCATGACCATACAGCATGTGTTCCAGACCGAACAGGGTTGCGACAGCACTGTCACCAAACACGTGTTCCTGAATCAAGTGGAGACCAGCACGCAGTTCATCGCGGCCTGCGACTACAAGGAATACATGGGCGTGGTGTACGACGAGCCGGGTGTCTATTTCGTCAACGAGGACACCATCGTCGGACATCATGGCTGCGACAGCATCGTCTATCGGACGAGGATCGAGATCAAGGACTCGGCGACATTGGGCCAGATCAGTGGCGCATCGAACGTCTCCGTGGCCTCCAACCTGATTAGCGGCATCTATCGCTACAGTGTCGATGCCGACGACCTCTTGGGTGCCGTGCAATGGACCTTGTCGAATCCTGATTGGCAGATCGTGGAAGCCAACGAGAACTACTGCCTCGTGTATGTGGGCTCGCCCGGAGTGGGCACGCTGACAGCCGTCTTTTCCGTCGCCGAATGCGGCGAGATGGAGCGCAGCTTCGACATCACCGCGGGCTACTTCGGCATCGAAGACGGCCAGATGGTGGAGGCGAAGGTCTATCCCAATCCCACCCGTGGCCAGCTGACCATCGAAACCGAAGGCATCGAACGTGTGCGTGTGGTCAACATGATGGGCCAGGTGATCGACGATGTGACGGTGGGACGCGAAGACCAAGTCACGCTCTACCTGAATCGCTATGCCCCGTCGGTCTATCTGCTTGAAATAGAGACTGTTTATGGCATGGCGAAACAAAGGGTGACGGTATGCCGTTGACATCGGTGTTTTTGTGAGACTATCGTAAAGAAAAAAGTGCTACTTTTGCACACTAATTCAAGAGGACATGAAAAACAAACTTATATTGACAATCATATTTGCATTGGCGGGCGTGCTTGCTACGGCACAGAATGTCGTCATCACGCCGCCTGAAGCCCATATCGAGCCCGGCGAGTCGGTGACGCTGACCGCCTCGGGCGCCTTATACTACACCTGGTCGCCTGCCACGGCTCTTTCGACGACGGAAGGGCCCGTCACGGTGGCCTCGCCGCTGGTGACCACCACCTACACCTGCTCGGGCTATGGCCTGGGAGCAGAGAACGTGGTCAACAGCAACTTCAACCAAGGCAACGTGGGCTTCACCTCCGATTACCAATACAACTCCAACCTTTGGAACGAAGGCACCTATTATGTGGACCATGACGCCAGTTTGCACCACGAGAACTTCTTCGGTACTGGCCATGGCGACGGAGGCAACTTTATGATTGTTAACGGTTCCACGACACCCCAGACCAACGTGTGGACGGAGCAGATTACGGTCAGACCCAACACCTATTACGCCTTCTCCACCTGGGTGTGCACTTTGGCTGGTCAAGCCAATGAGGTGGCTTTGCTCCAATTCTGCATCAACGGCGTGCAAATCGGTGAGATCTTCTCGGCGCCGCCCGAGCGGTATGTGTGGGAGCAGTTCTACGAACTCTGGTATAGCGGCAACGCCACCTCCGCCACCATCACCATCCTGAACCAAAACACGGTAGGTAGCGGCAACGACTTCGGCTTGGACGACATCTCGTTTTGCGAGCTGGTGGTGCTGGGCGAGCCTGAGTGCACCGTCTATGTGGGTACCATGAGCGCCACCGCCACCGCCGACGCCACCGATTTTTGCATAGGTGGGTCGACCACGCTCCATGCCCTTCCTGCAGGCGGCAGCGGCAGCTACACCTACAGCTGGACCCCTGCCAGCACTCTCGACGACCCCCAGGCACAGCACCCTGTGGCCACGCCTACCGAGACCACGACCTATACCTGCCTCATCGACGACGGCCTCACCACACAGGAGGTCAGCGTCACCATCGTCGTGCATCCCAATGAGGTCACGGCGGTCGATGCCACCATCTGCGAAGGCGACACCTACGACTTCTTCGGAGAGGCTCTCAGCGAAGCCGGCGAATACACGCATCACCTCGAAAACCAATACGGTTGCGACAGCCTCATCCGCCTGACGCTCTCCATCGACGACTACCAGACCGCCCCCGTGCTCTACCAATATGAATGCTACGAATATGGCTCGCAGCCCGAATGGTATTGGGACAAGACGGGCATCACCTACCACGAGGACACTGTCGACGAGATCCTCCTCGACGATCCCACAGGTGGCTGCCCCATCCTGCACCGCCTCGACCTCAAGTTCCACGAGGAATACTACCACGAGCAGAACAAGGTGGCCTGCAACGAATACTACTGGCCCGTCAACGGTGTGACTTATACCGAGAACCAGGACAACGTCGTGGTGACCTTCCAGAACACCTTTGGCGACAAGGTCTGCGATAGCACCTACGTGCTGCATCTCGAAATCAACAGCTACGAAACTGTCGAACTCGAATCCAATGATTGTGACTTTGTGGTATGGGGCAACGACACGATTACTGCCTCGGGCGTGTATGAGCGCACCTACACCAACCAGCAAGGTTGCGACAGCATCGTGACTATGCACGTCAATCTGGGCTTTACGCCCCGTCCCACAGAGATCCAACCGGTAAACTATGGCTCCCACTGGGTGGTCACTGCTTCCGAGTTCCAAATCAATGCTTACGACTACATCGTCGAGGATCTCAACCCCGATAATATTTGGGATACAGTGATCTGGAGCTGCGACGAGGCCCCGCATTGGATGGTGGAGCCTTATGGCGATAAAGGTAGATACTGCAGATTGTTCGTCCTCAATTACATCAACGATACCATCTGGCTCAAGGCCAAGATCTACAACTCTTGCACTGGTGAAGGTGTCACCCAACGCTATTGGCTGGTGTGCTCGTTCTATGGCATAGAGGACGGCACTTCGGGCTCAGCGGCCTTCAACGTAGTGCCTAACCCCAACAACGGACAGATGACACTCGACTTCGAGCATCTCACTGGCAAGGTCGACCTCAAGGTGTATGACATGAGAGGTGCCCAGATCGACCGCGTGCAATACTACAACGGCGCCGACGGCAACCTGATGCAGTACGATATGCAAGGTCGTCCCAACGGCATCTATCTCTTCGTGGCCACCGCCAAAGAGGGTACAGCGGTACAAAAGGTGATTATTCAACGATAATAAAACCATAAACAGATGATACGGAAAAAGCTTTTCATTCTTGGATTCTGGCTTGTTGCAGCAGGCGGTTTGTTGCTGTCGTCCTGCACCAAAAACGATGAAAACACCATCGTCGTCATCGGGACGGAATACTACATCGACGACATTCTTTCGGCGGTGCCTGACTCGCTTGAGGGCGAGTTCTTCGCTGCCTTCGGCGACGTCCCTCGTGGCGACATCCCGCCCAAAATCGAGGGTAGCTATGTGATGGACCCCAAGACAAGGGTGACGTCGAATCTGGCAGGCTGGCCGGCCAATACCATCGAGCCCAACGTCTATCTGCGGTTTACGAAACAACATAACGGCATCGTCAACATGGACCTCAACGAGACCACCGAGACGGTGACCGACACCGTCTTCATCTGCGGCAACGGTAACAACTTCACGGTCTATTTCGTTGAGGACAAGGACTATGAGATAGGCTGGATGAAACGTGGCGTGGTGATGAAAGGCAAGGTGACCGCCGACGGACTCGCCGACTTCCGCTATGCCACCATCGTCATGGAGACGAAAGACTACTCAGGCGGACAATTCGGACTCTATCCCATTGGCTCCTATTTCATCTACAAAGACGGCAACGGCCTGGCCGAAAATCTTGACTGGTAAAACTTGAAGCGATGAAAAGAATACAATTGATCATATTGATGCTGATAGGTTTCAGCATGGTTTCTTTCGGACAGATGAGCTACAACAACCCTACCGACAAGACGGTGTCGTTGGGCTTGAAAGGCGGCGTCAACATCCCGCGGATGCTCTATTTCCAAAACGAGGCTTTGAGTCGTCTGGACCAAAATTTCGTCTTCACCCCGACGGGTGGCATCTTCATCGACATCCCCTTGGGCGACGCCGTGGTGCTGGCTCCTGAAGCCATGTATGTGCAACGTGGCACCGACATGGACTACGAGCACCGCTCGGGCGCCCAGGTGCATTACACGATGTCGGCTTCCTACGCCGACCTTCGTCTGCCTTTAGAGATCAAGTGGCCCATCAGCAACTTTTTCCAGCCTTATCTCGTGATCGGTGCCGAAGGCGGCATGCGCCTGTTCGGTAAGATCCATATGGACCGCACCGAGCCCATCGCTATGGATGAGACCATCGACGTGGGCGACGCCAACCTGGCGCTGATCCATGCAGGCGGCTTCGCTGGTGTGGGCGTCCGTAGCAAGGTGAACCTCGGTGCCACCTATCTATGGCTCAAGCTCAGCGTGACGGCGCATCAAGGCTTCTTGGACAGCTACGCCCCGGGCGAGAAAGACGGCACGAGTGCCCCTGTCAACGTGAACGCCTATCAGATCACGGGCTATCGTCTGCCGCAAGGTCTGGAGGCCTGCCTGAGTGTGGCCATCCCGCTGAAGGCGAGCGAAGACGACGCCTGCGCCACCTTCTCGCATGACCGCCGCTATAGAAAACACTCACGCGGTACCCTGTTCGGATTCTAATCTCGTTGTCTTATTAACCTTAGCAGCCTCACATAGGATATGCGTTTTCTCTATCCACAGATGCTCTGGGGGCTGCTCGCCTTGCTGATACCCATCCTCATCCACCTGTTCAACTTCAGGCGGCATAAGCTGGTGTATTTCAGCAATACCGCCGTGCTGCGGAGCATCCAGCAGGAGAACGCCAAGACGCGCAAGCTGAAATACCTGGTTACGCTGCTGTTGCGTTGCCTCTTTATCGCGGCCTTAGTGCTGGCTTTCGCCTTCCCTTATCGGCCCGAGAAACAGATCAACGTCAACGCCGAGGATAACCTCATCGGCATCTATGTCGACAACTCGATGAGCATGAAAGGGCAGTCGCAGCGCACCACCATGATGGAGGACGCCCGACAGTCGGCACGCGACTTGGTGCACCAACTCAAGCCCTCCAACCGTTACTTGCTGATGACCAACAGCTTCGAGATCCAGAACGAATACCCGATGAACCAGGAGGAGATGCTCGACCAACTCGACCGCATGAACCCCGACGGCGCTCCGGTGGCGATGGGCGAGGTGATCGACCGTTTCGAGATGCTCAGCAAACAACACGGCTTCTCGACGTCGACCTTGTTCGTCTATTCCGATTTCCAAAGCAATACCTTCGACCTGACGGCCGCCCATGCCGATACCACCCTGCAAGTCGTGGTGGTGCCGATGATACCCGAATTCAAGGCCAACCTCTATATCGACTCGGTGTGGCTGGCATCGCCTATCGTGCAGGTCGGCCTGACCAACGACCTCATGGTGCGTGTGGTCAACCAAGGCGACAAGGAGGTGAAGGGCCTGCCCGTCAACTTCACGATGAACGGCACGATGGCCGCCTCCACGACGGTAGACCTCGAGAAGAACGGCAGCGCCGACATCGCCATGCAGTTTGTGGTGGACCGCGGCGGCGAGCAACGCTGCAGCGTCAGCCTCACCGACCATCCCATCACCTTTGACGACGACTATCATTTTGTGTTGCGCGTCAAGCCGAGCCTCTCGGTGGTGGAGCTGGGCGACAAGGCCTCGCCCTGCGCCTTGATCTTCGAGGATGACGAGCAGTTCCGTTACACGCTGATGGACCCCTCGCGCTTCGACTTAGCCACGCTGGCTCAAGCCCAGCTGCTCATCGTCAACGAGAGTGCCAAGCTGAACGAGACCTTACAGCAGACCCTCTTGGATGCCGTCAACGAAGGCGCCAGCCTGATGGTGTTTCCCTGCGTCGACGAGCCGAAGAACAACAGTTACCTGTATGGGAAACTCGGCCTTACCCTCGTCGAGGCCGACACCAACGCCTCGGCGGCGGAGGACCTGGCTTTGCAGCATGCGTTCTTCAGCGACATGATCCTCGACATGCCGCAGTTTCCCGACCTTCCTAAGGTGAAACGTCATGTCAGGCTGAGAACCAACGGCATGGCGAGTCCCTTGATGACTTTGAAGAACAGCGACCCGCTGCTGTTGTCGGAGTCGGTGGGGAAGGGACAGGTCTTTGTGATGGCCACTGCCCTTGACAGCCGTTGGAGCGATGTGGCCGACAACCCGCTCTTCGTCCCGACGATGGTGAAAGCGGCCTTCGTGGGCGGCAAGATGGACCGTCTCTTCTATACCATTGGAAGCGACAAGATTTTGGTCCTCAACGACATGAATCTTGAAGGCGACCGTGAGTTCCTCTTTGCTGACAGCGATCGCTCTTTCGAGTCGATGCCTGCCTCCGAAGTGCGCAACGGCAAGGTGTATCTCTATCTGAACGACGACCTGCCTGCGGCGGGCTTCTACGACCTGCTGGTCAACGACACGGTGAACCGTGCCACGGCATGGAACGCGAGCCGTGTGGAGTCGAAGATGGACTTCGCCGAGCGCGATGCCATCGCCCCCGCTTTCGAGAAGGCCGGCTTCGATGTGGCGGCTGTGCTTGACACAAACGAATTCGCCACCGCCGACTTGGTGTCGGCGATGGCGCATCAGTCTTCGCAATGGAAGCTCTTCGCATTGATTGCACTGCTCGCCTTACTCGGCGAAATCGCAGTGCTGCGTTTCTGGAAATAAGCTTATTTCACTTCAACAGTGGTGTTGACGACCATGGTGACAGGGATGCTGAAACCTTGTTGTGAGATCGTCATCGACATGTTGCTCTTCAGGCTGCTGTTCGTCACCATGCCGGTCGCCGGGTTGATGCTCGCCGTGCCTTCGTATTTGCCGCTGATGTCGTCGGTGTCGCCTTTGACGGTACCGGTGATGCTCACCTCAACGCTCTTCTTGGTGAGGGCGGTGACGGTGTAGGTGTAGTCGACGTTGATCTTGGAACCGCTCACTTCCTGTTCCTTGCTGAAGTTCCACTTGCTGCCCTTGGTCACATCCTTCTCGGGGAGTTGGATGATGGCGGCACCCAGCTGGCTCATGTCGAGGTCGAGTGCGTCGATCACATTGCCCAGGGCGTCGTATTTCGCCGTGGCGAGTTTCTTGACGGAAGCGTTAATGTCTTTGGTCTGGCCGGCCAACAGCGGACTGGTCTTCTCGGGATGCTCCGAGTCGTATTCGAGCTTCTGGCCCATCACCGACATCGACATCTTGATGGCATCCACTTGGGTCTCAATCAGTATCTCCTTGTCGGTAACGCTTTTGGGCGTGAAGGTCTGGCGGAACTCCATGCCTTGCGACTGGTTCATGGACTGGCCTTGCACTTCCATCATCATCATCGTGTTCGACTTCGAGGTGATGGTGTAGGTCTTGCCTTGTTGCGGCTTTAGTCTGAGGGTGACGCCGTCTTTGGCCATGAATGAAAGGGTGGCCAGGGCGATGAGAACGAGTGCCACAGGGGCAAATCTTCTAATGGTTTTCTTCATTGTTGTGTTGTTATTAGTGTTAGAATTATAAATCAGGGTGTGTGTTTTACAAAAATCATGCAAAAGTAGAGACGTAGCGCGCTACGTCTCTACAATTGTTGAAAAACATATTTTACAGTTTCGGTCCAGCGGCCACAAGCGCCTTGCCGGCGGCGTTGGTCGTGAACTTCTCGAAGTTCTTGATGAAGCGCGAGGAGAGGTCCTTGGCTTTCTCTTCCCAAACACTGCGGTCGGCGTAGGTGTCGCGCGGGTCGAGGATGTTCGGGTCGACGCCAGGCAGTGCGGTGGGCACCTCGAAGTCGAAATACGGGATCTTCTTGGTCGGGGCCTTCTCGATGCTGC
>JAEEGL015842024.1_pt1 | contig 11192 bp, 7 predicted proteins | sample 9134231 | NCBI WGS metagenome assembly JAEEGL01 (sample SAMN16246548, study PRJNA631951) | gut metagenome | biome: gut microbiome; feature: rumen; material: fiber-attached | host: Bos | place: Iran: Karaj | collected 2018-10
AGGCAACCATAGCCAGGGCACTCAATGCAAATAAAACCTTTTTCATTTTAAAAGTATTTAGTTTAGTAGTAATTGTGTCTGCCAAAGCAAACGTTTCTATTTGTTTTTTCGACCCTCAAACATTGAGAATCACGATGTCAAATATAAAATGTATTTTTTACTATTCTAAAAGAATTTTCATTTTTTGCCACCCGTTTGCACAAGCATTTCAAGAACTCGGAAACGATTATATATCTTGTTGTCTAACCTTTTGGACAACAAACATATTCCAGTCGGAATCAGTAAGTGATTCCATTTGCCACAACTATGGCACTACCTTAGTTTTTCCAATTCATTTTTTATTTGCGACGAACTAATACCTTGGGTGCGCGGCAATCTTACAACTGTTTTACCATTATCGCGGCACCAATCAAGCGCACGTTGGAACCCTGCATGCGTCTGGTCGCCACCTATGGCCCACACATCAAAATCGATTTGCTTTATTATGTCGTCTACATTTTTATAGATAACAACCTCATCAACAATTTTCAAAGCCCGTACCAATTCGATGCGCTGTTGGGTGGAATACAAAATGTTGGCATCGGGCTTATATTTCAAAATAAAATCACCATCTTGCACAGCCACAATAAGATAATCGCCATGTTTTTTAGCGTTTTCAAAAAGACGCAAATGCCCGATATGGAAATAATCAAATACCCCTACTGTAAAAACTTTTTTCATCAAAGTTGATTTTGCTGGCAAAACTATACATTTTTGAACCGCTACCAACAATGCCTTCGATTTAGGTTTCTGCTTTTTTAATAATTTCGCGGTATATATTGTACTATTTATGCAAGACGAACGACATATAAGCGACGAGGATTTGCATGAGATGCAATCCATCATGCTCGATATTCTGAAAACCTTTGATGACATTTGCCGGAAAAACAATCTGACATACTATTTGTCAGGAGGCACAATGCTTGGTGCCGTGCGCCACAAAGGTTTCATTCCGTGGGACGATGATGCCGATGTTGTTGTGCCACGCCACGATTACGAAATTTTATTAAACCACGCAAAAGAATGGTTGCCAGAGCAATACGAATTAGTCAATCCGGCCGAAAACCCTGAATATCCATATCAGTTTGCACGAATTCAAGACAAACGGACCACTTACCTCATGGTTCGCCAGTTTGACTTTGTGGGCGGCGTTCCGCTCGATGTGTTCCCTCTTGACGAGATGCCAGAGAAAGGGCTTCGCCGGCGTTGGCATTTTCTGAAAATGAGTTTTTTCACAAAACTGCTCTATTATGCGTTAATAAATCCAAACAAGCACGGACGCGGACCATACAGTCTATTTATAAAACTGATGCACAGAATTGTGCCGCTGAGCCGTGTCCATAGCAGACTCAACAACATCCAAAAAGAGTTCTTGGGCAAAGGGATGCCATGTGTCACAAACCACTTCAATACTAAAGACAGTAATGTTTTTCCTCGCGATGTGTACGGCGTGCCTCAGCGAATGCAGTTTGAAACTATAGAAGTCAACGGCATGCAACGGCCTCACGATTATCTCACATCGTCGTATGGCGATTATATGACTCCGCCCCCAAAACTACCAGGACTTAACTTCCGTCTGTTGGATTTGAAAAAGCCTTACAAGGATTTCATAGCCGAACAAAAATGATTTATGAGCCATGCAAGTTGGACGTTTTCCAATAACTGAAATGTCATTTTTTGAAGCATCATGTACACAATAAAACTCACCCCATACCGCGACACTCTAAGCCAAATATTCCACCGTCAGACTAAAAACCACGAGATGGTATCGCTGAACGGAAAATACCGGTTCGTCATTGACAACGAATTCGACAATCCCGATTTTTGGGTTGTGCAAGGCAAAGGTGTCAGGGAAAAAACCACATGCCGCGTAGCACCAGAAAATGTCATTTTTTTGAACACCGAACCACGCTCGGTGCTTAACTACCCCAACAAATACCTGAATCAGTTCGGACTTGTATCGACTAGCCAATACCCAACCAAACACCGCAACGTTCACTACGGACCGGCCATTCTGCCTTGGTTTGTAGGTTATAAAAGAGACGATGCCACAGGCACCTACTCTTACAGTCAGGATTACGACTCTCTGAAAAACAACACCTTTCCCGAAAAGAAAAAGCTTTTGTCGGTGATTTCTAGCAACTTGGCAGTATCGCGCGGACACATAAACCGGATAAAATTTGTCGAAAAACTGAAAGCTCACTATGGCGACCAGCTTGACGTTTATGGTCGTGGTTTCAACTCCTTCGACGACAAATGGGATGTGCTTGCCCAATACAAGTACCACATCTGCATCGAGAACTGCTCCGAGCCCTATTATTGGACTGAAAAAATATCCGACTGCTTCCTGACAGGAGTCTATCCGTTTTACTATGGTTGCAAAAATTTTACTGACTATTTTCCGAAGGAATCGTTCACACCTATAGATATAACCGACATTGACAAAGCGATAGCCATAATTGACTCGGCTATAAATGACAATCTGTACGAAAAATCGGTATCAACTCTCGAAAATGCTAAGAATCTGGTGCTTGACAAATACAATATGTTCGAGTACATTGCATCGCTTTGCGACACGCTGGACCCTGATGCAAAAAAAGAAGATGTTGAGATTCAGCCTTGCAAGTCAACACTTGATGTGCGTAACTTTGTGAACTACATGTTCTTACGGAGTTATTACAAGACGGAGATGAGAATTTACAGACTTTTCCACAAATCGGTGCTGTAACATCTATCTCTTGATTTTTCCAAAAGCCTTGATACTTGAGTATTTGCGCCAAAGGTTGAGTTTGCGTTTTTCGGGAACTCCATGGCGTGCAATGTAGTCAGCGGCCTGTTGTAACATACGTTCGCAGCATTTTCCGTCGTTGTACGGGTCGTAGTTTTCCACAATCCACTGGCGTTTTTTTATGCTTTCCGCATCGTTGAGCGCACGGTCGAAAGCTTCACAGAGTTGGTTCTCATCGACGATATTTTCCCAATAAATGTCCTTGGCAATGGTGCGGAGCGTTATCACCGGACGATTCAAAAGCAAAAATTCATAAACAGCTGACGATGTGTCACTTATCATCAAATCACTCATCAACTGATATTTGGTAACATTCTCGCCCGCCTCAATATAAAGCGCGTCGGTGCGGTCTTTGGCCCAAGTGCGGTATTCATCGGTCCACTGCTGTGCGGTGAGCGGATGAAATTTCATTATCAAGAGCAAATCATTCTCTTTTTCAAGAAGTTGCTCCAACGGCTTTTTCAAAAACGGCAGCGATGTCAGTTTTGGTGAGAACGTAGGTGCATAAATTGCAATGCGCTTTTTGCCAAATTTCTGTAAAAGCGCTTGTTTTTCAGCATCAAAATCGTGCTTGTGCGCGGCAATCCAGTCCTGCTTTGTCCAGCCTGTTTCGCGAACCTCAAAATCACCGTATTTTTTTGCCGAAGCCTCGAAATGCGATGTAAAATATGGTCCCTGTGTGAAATACGTGTCGAAATAACGACGGATTATCCAATGGTCTTTCTTCTCTGCAGCATATCCATGGAAAACCTGGATTTTCACACCCGGAAGATAGTAGGGTACAATATTGCCCGGCACAAATATTGCATCGGGATGAAAATCATAGACTTGCTGAATCGAGTCGGTCCACTTAACCTCTCCGTCCAAAGGGAAATTCTTGATTTTTTTTGTATGCACATACCATAGCACCGTATGTCCGCCCTGACGGTCGCACTCGGTTTGCAGCGGTTGCAAAATATCTACAGCGTACCGGTTCTCGCAAAAGAGTACAATCTTCATCCTTTCTTCCTTACATCAATGTCGTTAGAGAAATGACTGTCAGCCTTTTGCTTCATCTGCTCGTAACTCTCGTAGATGCGTTTTTTGAGGTTGGTTGAGCTGACGCCAGCGCCGTAAGGAAAATACACAACATCAACTCCTTGTTCCTTAAGGTAATCATACTTTCCAGTCCAGTCATCGCCAACCACAAAAACATCGAAATTCAGCTTTTTTACTTTGTCGGTGTGGTCGAGCGAATGCTGCGGAATCACAATGTCGGGGTACTTCAGTGCCTTCATTAAGGCTATACGCTCCTCAAACGGAATTATCGGCTGGCTCTTGTAACTCTCAACAAGCTCGTCGGTGTTGACACCCACAATGAGGATGTCCCCCAAAGCACGGGCATATTCCAGCATTTTGATGTGGTTGGCGTGCAGCATGTCGAATGTGCCGCTTGTGTACACAACTTTCTTTCCTGCAATCATTTCTATAATAATTTACGTTTAAGCAAATCGTCGAAAACCTCAACAAGACGGTCGATTTCGTCATTTGTGATATTGCCGATATGACCGACACGGAACACTTTTTCGGCCATATCGCCAGCGTTCGGGCAAATCCAAATGCCATATTCGTCTTTAATTATCTCAAATACTTTGTGTGCGTTAACTCCATGATTTGTAGGTATCAGCGCAGTAACACAGTTCGATGAGTCCTTTTCGGCGGTAAACATCTTGAGCGGCAAATGCTTGATTTTCTGACGGAAATAATCGGCTCGTTCTTTGGCGGCAGCGTTCATAGCCGCAATTCCGCCCAAATTCTCGATACGGCGCAATTTCTCGTTAAGTTGGATTAGCGTGCCAACGGCAGGTGTAAACGGAGTCTGACCGCGCTCGCCGTTTTTGAGATAATCAGCATAGTTGAAATAGAGGCTACGAACCTTGTTGGTAAAGCAGCGGCGCTGAGCCTCGGCGTCCATAACTGTGAAGCTCATTGACGGCGGCAGCGAAAGTGCTTTCTGTGAGCCTGTTATGGCTGCATTTACGTGCATCAGTCGCATAGAGAATTTGTCGGCCAAAAATCCGCTTATGGCATCGACAAACAGGAATATGTTGTTCCGCCGGCAAAACTCTCCCACCATATCCATATCGTATAGGACTCCAGTAGATGTTTCGCAAAGCTGCAGAACCATACCGGTATAATTCTGATTATCGAATTTATACAGCACATCTTTTGTCAACGGCTGGCCGTATTCGAGAGCGATTTCGGTGAACGGAATCTCATGAATCTGGCACAACTCCACCAACCGATGTCCGAAACTTCCGCCATTCACCACCAACAACTTGTCGGCGGTGGTGAAAAAATTCATTATACCGCCTTCCATGCTTGCCGTACCCGAGCCAGTGAGAAACAGTGCCCGTGCGCCTTCGGGGGCGTCAAACAAACGGCATAGAATAGCCTCGTTCTCCTGCATCATGGCCGAAAACTCCGATGTGCGGAAATACGGAATTTGCTGTCTGCCGATTTCCAAAGTTTCGTTGTCCATCTGGACTGGACCGATTGTGAAGTTTATCATTTGAACTTTATTTAAAAGTTTGGCAAATATAGGGTTTCTATTTTTCCGCTTATCCTCAAATTTCAAATCTTTGTCATTTATTAAAGGTGTATAAAAACGAATTGAGTAACTTCGCATTATGATACGAAAAGCGCTATCGGTGTTGTTTTTTGTTGCCAGTTCCATTTGTGCCTCGGCGCAAGAGAATATTATTGTGCTCAACAAACCAGAAAGCAGTCATCATAATCCACTCACAGTCAATAGGTTTGATAAAAACGGAATGTCACTGACAGCACAGTTCGATACGATAGCCATTGCCAATGCCGAAACGTTGAAAGGCGATTTCTGCGAATTGCAGATTGCCGGAGCATACCGCACCGGAGCTATAGGCGAGCCTCAACTGCCAGCCATACGAAAACTAGTTAAAATACCGCGCGGCACCATTTTAAACGTTGATATAAAATGCAACGACACAGCATTTTACTCACTACCGGATGTTGGTTTTGAGAAGAAGATAGCACCGCGCCAGCCATCACAAAGCAAAAGCAGCACGCGGACAAAATACAAACACAAAAAACGTTCGTACCGGCGCAACTATTTCACTGACCAACAGCTTGTTGCGGTTACAAAAGTGGGAACTATGCGCAATGTCGATTACTATCAGATATCAGTGAATCCGGTGCGCTACAACCCGAAACAAAACAAAATTGAGATATTCAACAACATCAACATTGATATCAAGTTTGAAGAAAACAGCTCAAAATCAGCCACAAACACATCGTCGCCATACTTTGAGAGTTCAAAATCGGAAAGCGACACGACATACTCCGATTTGACAAAATATCCGGTCAAGTACCTGATTATCACTCACTCCGATTTCATTGACTCGCTTCAAGACTTTATCCATTGGAAACGACAGAAAGGCTTTGATGTGGTTGTTGCCACTACCGACAGCATCGGCAGCACCTCGGCAGCCATAAAATCTTGGGTTGCAGACCAATACAATGCCGCAACCAACGACAACCCCGCACCATCATTCCTGCTTTTAGCCGCCGACACCGACAAAATTCCGTGCTCAAAAACAGGCGAAAGCTCCGGCAAAGGCACCGACCTCTACTACGCCTGCATGGACGGTGCCGACGACATCATCCCCGACTTGTACTACGGACGTTTCTCGGCACGCACAGCCTCGCAGATAAAAGCCATGGCCGACAAAACCATAGCTTACGAGAAGTTCCGTTTTGCCGACTCATCGTATCTTGCAAAAGCCACATTGATAGCAGGTTATGACGGCACTTATCGTTCCTCGGTTGGTATTCCGACATTGAACTACATCACGCGCAACCGCATCAACGCAAGCAATGGTTACAAAACAGTCAACAAATTCACAACAAGTTACAGCAATTGCTACGCTGACACATCGGTTTCAGTAGGCTTGATGACCTACACCGCCCACGGAACCTCAACAACTTGGTCTAATCCCGAGCTCACTCAAACCAAAGTGAACAATTTTTCCAATTCGGGCAAGTTCCCGTTTGTTATCGCAAACTGTTGTTATTCAGGCAACATTACTACAAATGAATGCCTTGGCGAAACTTGGCTTCGGAAAAAGAACGGCGGAGCTGTGGCCTACATCGGCTCGGCGCCGCAAAGCTGGTGGCAGGAGGATTTCTACTGGGCAGTGGGCGCTCATGATTACAGAAGCGGAGTCTGCCCCGACACAAGCGCAACCACCATTGGCGCCTTCGACGCTCCATTTGTGTCAGACTTCAATTGCGGCGATGCATTAGTTTTTGCCGGAAACCTTGCCGTGTCGGAAGCGCACGACAACGATTACTCAAGCAATGTCTCTACACGATACTACTGGGAGGCGTACAGCTATTTTGGCGACCCGTCGCTGCTGGTTTATTTTGGCATTCCGAGAGCAAACCAAGTATCGTATGAGCCGGCGCTGCCAATTGGCGTTCCGTCGGTGACTGTTGAGGCCGAAGCAGGTTCGTATGTGGCCATATCGAAAGACAGCACTCTGCTTGGTGCCGCCATAGTCAAACGTGGGCAGACATCGGTAACTATCAGTATACCAACAGTAACCGAGCCCGGACCTCTCACTGCCATCGTCACAAAAGCGCAACGCAAACCTCACTTCGGACATATCGAACTGATTGTTCCAAACAAACCATATATCATATTATCAGGAGCATACACCAATCGTCTGACCAACGACAGCACCTTGATAATGAACTTGGCCTTGCGCAACATAAGCCAAGAGACTGCCAAGAACGCTAAAATTGACGCTATAACATCATCGAGCGAATATGTAAAAAGCATAACACCAATAAATTACACCATTGGGCAGATGTTTTGCCAAACAACCGACACAATTGCCGCCTGCCAAGTGGAATTGCGCAAAAATATCCCCGACCAGACTCAAATTCCGTTCGTAATAAATGTTAGCGACAGCGAAAATTTTGTGTTCAACTATAAGCTGACGATAGCCGCGCCAAACATTAGTTTCCAGCCTAATGTGACCATTCTGAAAGACAGCGTCAACAGCACGTTTATGCCGGGCGACACTGTCGATTTGGGTATCACCATCACAAACAAAGGACACGTTGGTCTTTCCGCCTCCACACTCACGTTAAAAGCCTCTGTCAATCAGCCATATGTAAACATAATTAGTGCTTACAGCAACATCGATACGCTAGGCATAAACGAGTCGACAACCTGCTATTTCAAAGTCGCAGCCGACACCGACACTGACATAATGAGCGATTTCTACTTCGATGTCTCAATCGCTAATTCCGACGCAAGTTACCATAGTTCAGCCGGATACGCGATAACTATCGGCAAACCTTTCGATTTACAGGTTGGGAACGGCAACGTGTCGCACAATGATTATCCGTTCAACAACTACTACGAATGCAGCATAACCAATATACTATACACCACCGATGATTTAGGCGACAAGCCAATGAAAATAAAGACGATTGGCTTCGACATTGCCCAAGCGACACCGGCAAACGAAAAATTCAGTGGGTACCTCAACTTCACAATCAAAGCCAAACCGGTAAGCGACACCGCCCTTTCCAATTTCATCGATATGAGCGATGCGGAAACATTGTACACTCAAAGCAAACTGCAGCTGCCGACAACGACCGGTCATTTCACTTTCGAACTCGACAAAGAGTACAACTATGACGGCAAGACCAACTTTGTAATCGAATTAAAATGGGGCGACAACAACACCTATGTCCCTGAAGCTAAAAGAACTAAATTACAATCGCACACTACAACAGTCAATACCGTGGCTTACGGAATAAAAGACGAATGGAGCGAATTAGAATTCGACGGAAGCACCCAAATACGCCCCAATACCACCTTCGGCTATATTCCTTGCAACAAGGCGATTATCATCGATGTTAAAGATACAGACAATCTGCCTGTAGCCGCCGCTCAAATCAGCATTCAAAACGAGATATTGAAAACCGACAGCTTAGGATTTGTCAATTATCTATATTTCAATAGATTATACAACGAAAACTGTCACGTTTCGGCCGTCAACTACTATGATAGCGACATCAACATCAACACAACTGGAGACACCACATACATCAGTGTTATACTGACACCGCTTCCAAGAAAAGCTGTAACAATTCATCTGACCGACGCGCGCACAGGCGTCGGCATTGCAGACGCTACAGTCAATATCGATTCAAGAATGACAGCCACTACAAACCAGACGGGCGAAGTCGCTCTGCTTCTGACGCAAAGCCAGCACCAACTGAACATAACATCAACCGATTACATAACCATTTCGGATTGTATTGATGTGACTGCCGACGGCACCATAGCAATAAAAATGTGGCAAAAACCACGTCTTACAGTCAGAACTGCAATCAACGGCTCACCCATCGCCAACACTGCGGTGATAATTGCCGGCGACACTATCACAACCAACAGCGAAGGCTGTGCTGCTATTGGACGCATTGCTCCGGGCGAATACAAAATATGCCTATTGCACAACGACTATATCATTACAAATCATACTGTTAAAATTGGAAATGCGGACATCGACACCACATTTACGCTTACCGAACTGCCCGATGTCACGTTTGTCATTTACGCCGACAACACGCTCACCGAAGGCGTAACCATAACACTCGACGACAGAGAAGAGAAGACCGATTCAAATGGCGAAGCGATATTCAAGCATGTCAGAGACGGACAGCACAGCTACACCATAACTGGCAATCTGATAACCAAATACAACGGAACGATAACTACATCGACAACAAACACCACCATCACCAAAAGACTTGAAAAACAGCGTAGCACTCTGGTTTTCAACATAACAGACAATGGCAAACCGATTAACGACATAGGTGTTATAGTCTACGGCCAGACCGTACGCACCAACGACACCGGCACAGCCATATTCAGACAGCTTGTACCTGTCGCTAGCTTGTCGTACATTATAACCAACGAGTCGTCGTTCACAATGAGCGGCACTACAGCTGTTGACACCGATACAGTATTTGTCAACATCGACATTACCAAAGACCTTGTCAACATCGGATTCTTTGTTTTCGATAGCGATAATAAACCGATAGCGAAGGCCAGCATAAACCTGAACAACAACAAAGCTGAAACCGACCAAGACGGCAAGGCGACATTCAGCAACATCAAAAAAGGTTCGACTTTGAATTACACCATAAGCAAGGACAAATATGTGAAAACAACCGGAAGCGTAACTTGCGACAGCAGTCTGACTGTCAATATAATTATGATGCAGCCAGGACAAATACCCCACGATACTACTTCTCGCGACACCTCTATTATCAAGCCTTTCTACACGCTTACATTCCTCCTCTTGACAGATGGCAACAAGCCGTTATTTGGGGGCGAAGTAGCCATGAACGGTATTGAAAAAATGACCGACAGCCTTGGCATCGTGCGATTCGACAGTATTGCCGCCGAAACGCCAGTCAGCTACGTAGCCAAAGTGACCGGCTTCAGCACAATTGACGGACAGTCAGAACAGTCTGATACTATAATACTTACGACCGACACTTGCATCACAATCACCTTCAAGGCCTTTGAGCTGCCACCGCCGGTTTCTGTTATCGACAATGTGGCAAATGACCTTATTGTCTATCCAAACCCATCGGACGGTCTATTGCATATACAAAACGCTGACAGCCAAAAGTTTGTGCTCATCGACAAAAACGTCCGAATGCTCAAAACCGGCACCATCGAGGGCGGCCAAATCGACTTGCGACCAATCGCCACGGGAATTTACACATTGATTATCAAGCGTGAAGGTCGCATATCGTCAACGCAAGTGGTGATTTATTGATGCACTAGGCATAAGGCAAAAGAGGTTTATGTTTAAGTTTTTTGTTTGCGTTTGCCTTCATATATTTGCGCTCTCAAAATTCAAAAGATATGGACATCCAAAAGTTGCTGAAAGACACTACCGCAAAGGCCATCAAAACACTCTACTCGGCCGATGCAAACCTTGACCAGATAACGTTTTCGACAACCCGCAAGGAGTTTGTGGGCGACTTCACGCTGGTTGTTTTCCCGTTTCTGAAAATATCGAAACAGAGACCCGAAGACACCGCCGCCGCCATTGGCGCATTCTTGCGCGACAATCTTGCCGAAGTTGCTGATTTCAACGTTGTTAAGGGATTCTTGAACATTCAACTCTCAGCAACTTTCTGGACCGAATTTCTGAACGACGCCATAGCCGACGAGCGCTTTGGAATGAAACCGAAAGGCTCGAGCGGCAAGACTTTTATGGTCGAATATTCGTCGCCGAACACCAACAAACCG
>JAEEGL016766751.1_pt1 | contig 11192 bp, 12 predicted proteins | sample 9134231 | NCBI WGS metagenome assembly JAEEGL01 (sample SAMN16246548, study PRJNA631951) | gut metagenome | biome: gut microbiome; feature: rumen; material: fiber-attached | host: Bos | place: Iran: Karaj | collected 2018-10
ACTTGCCATAGTCCTTATACATTAAATTGTTAATAGTTAGAAATCAAACGGAGTAAACAGCGTGTAACTGTTATTTGTCTCATTAAAATAGATAGCTCTGAGTCGTTCGATGTCAGAAGACAGGTTCTCTAACTTCAAATCGTCACTCAGTCCCAAGGTATTGACTGCATTGTCGTCACTCTTCAGCATTACCAAGTGGTGGAACATATTGAAGAAGTCCTTAGCTGACATATAGTCAGCGAACAACAACTGCTTGGGCTTGTCAATCTGCAAGACAACATGCACGCCAACCTCTGCGCCATTCTTCAGAATATACTCAACCACCTTCTGATAGCTGTTGAATGAAGCATCACCACTATCACCACCACCAGAGAACATACTCGAATCAAATCCAAAGTCATCAGCTGCTGAGGCAGGTTTCTCTGTCGCAATCTCCATATCCATACGCAGTTCCCTGAAACGCTCCTGACCCAAGATATACAACACCATCGGCTCAGCTGTCCTATCCTTAATAGACTTAGCAATGCTTTGCAACTCTGCGCCACAAGTACCAGGATTCAGCAGTTCTATTTCACCCTTTACTGCCAGATCGTCCAACATCTTCCTCGTCTTTCTCTGATCATCGGGCAGACAGCTGATAACCTTAATCTTCATGTCCTTATTAGAAATCTTAAGACTTTTAATGGAAGCCATCGTCGTTCTGGATACCTGTTCCTCGTCGTTGATACCAAACAGCATCACATTGTCAGCATATTCGTTACGCAACGGAATAATAACCGGCTCCATCTTTGTGTCGATAGAACGGCCAAAGGCAATAGCAGCCTTACCCTTCTGATCAAGCAGGCTCTTCACCTCATCGTCAATTTCAAATATCTGTGAACCAACAAAGTAGAACTGCTCATTGGGATAGCTCTTCGTCTTGTCATTGATCTTCTTGATAACCTCAAAGGCTTCCTTCGTAGGCAGATAGGTAGACTTGAACACTACATCATTATCAATATCATGATGTAACACCTGACCCGTCTTCAACTGGCTTGTTGTGTCTACAGAACCTCTTACCAGTCGTTCAGAGTCACCAGGCGAGCACTTCAGCAGATAGAAGTCAGAGATATTGTTTAGAATCTCGCTCGATATCTCTGCCTGAGCAATCGTCTGAGTAGCCAATACCAAATGAACACCCTGGCTACGACCTTCCTTTGCAATCTTTTGCAGAATCTCTGATATCTCACGATACAACTTGGCCTCCTTGCTGTTCATCGTTGGGAACATTACATGACATTCGTCAGCAATGAAGACGATGCGAGGCATCTTCTTGGTAGGATTCACAGCATTATACTCCACTATGTTCGAAACGCCACTCGCACGCAGTAATTTACCACGTTCGCGCATCTTATTGCTAATATCCCTCAGAATCTCAAGTGTAATCTGAATATCAGAGTTATCCACCAACAGCGCCTTTACGTGCTTCTCGTTCTTATAGCGGTTAAATTCCACACCACCGATCTTAAAGTCCATCAGGTAGAGTTCCAATTCCTCTGGCGAATACTTAGCCATTGCGCCAATAATCACATCATGCAGGAATACAGATTTACCTGTACCAGACTGACCTATAATAAAGCAATGTATATGGCTGACTGTATCGAGTATAAAGTCTACCAAATCGCCATTTTCAGAAGAACCCACAGGAATCACCATCGCTTTGTCAATTGGTGTAAAGCCACCAGACAACATCTTATCGTGATCAACGCTGGCAGCAGCCACTTGTGGCAACTCTGCGCCTTCATTAATATAGTTAAAGCAAGCCTTAGCCAAGATAGGATTATCAAGAATCGGTGTGCAACGGATATCTGCATCCTTGGTGTAATTGCCATAACTCTCTGCTTCCAACACTTGATAAAAATCCTTTAAGGCCAATAAAGAATCAATGTCTCTGTCGCTCTTGAAATCCAAGTTGTTCATCAACACGAAGTAGATACCACCTTTATGACCATTCTCAAACAGAGCATCTATATCCCTCATTTCATTGAGACATTTCTGATAGTCAGTAACAACCACAACATCGTATGGTACAACAACCTTATTCTTACTCTCGTTGAATTTTGCAACATCGCCATATTCCTCCAACGACTTTGCCATCTTTGCTCTCAAAGTGTCCTTCAGTTGGTTCCAATCATTTGGGCTACTTATCAACTTACCATACAATTTTTCGTCAAGATTCCTTGTTAGGAACGATGCCTGAGCGGAGAACGCCAAATCAACAAAATGTAAATTGAAACTTCTGGAGGGAAGTGACAATAACATATCTACCACCAACTGGTTCAAACGGCCTTGTGCTTTCTCTGCCGTTTTGTTCGTGTAGTTAATCACAAAGTTCTGCCCTGCTTTACCACCATGCCAGTCCATAATAGTTGGAGTTTCAACTACATATTTTCTTATGTTATCATTAGTATGCTGACCATCTGGCAAATATGGTACAGAACTTTTTCTAATAACATTATCTGCAATTCTGTTGAATATTGTTTGGGCACTTTCAGTTGAAGACACATTTATGTTAAATTGGAAGGTAGGCATATAGGTATCTCTAATTGCATCAATCAAATATCCATATTCATCTTCAAACGAGGGACGTTTTTTATTATTTCCTCCCGTTGGTATATTTTGAGAGCTATTAGCTATTTTTTCTACCAATTGTTTTATTTGCTTTATAGTTTTCATTCTTTTCAGTGTTTAAATATTTACCTTACTTAACAAGAAAAAATCAATTGAGTTTCATTATTTTCCTTATAACCCATCTTAGTCCTAAGAATGGCAGCACTACAAATATAGCTGACATAACTATGAGGCCAATTAAATTACTGAGTACTGTTCCATTCTCATTAAATAGCATAGCTGAAATAATTGCCAATTCAATTGGGCCCAAGATACACAACAAGACAATATCGATAATTCGTTTCTTCCGTTTCTTCTTCTCCTCTTTATATTCTTCTGCCATTTGCAGCTTGAATAATCGGGCTTCCTCTTCTTTTTGTTTCTTTAGACGAGCATTTTCTTCATCTTTTTGTTTCTTTAGACGTGCAGCCTCTTCATCTTCTACTTTTTTCTTTACGCTAGCGATCTTTGGAGAAACACTGTTTTTCCATTCTTTCATACAGACAACAGCCGCTTCATCACATAAGTTCTTTATTCCTGCATAGGAAGGGGGTGCATCAAAATTGGCCAAAAACGAATTACCATCAATTTCAATAACATCTAAAGTAGTAGGTAAATCCAATGTACCTTTTGAATCTGATATTTTATCCTTAACAGAAGCATACAAAGAATTACTGTCTGGTATATTACCCTTCTGAAGCCAGCTCATGGCAGAGTAATAATCTTCAGCATCATACAATGACTGTGCTGCATCCAGACAAGATTCCTCATCTTCACAAATCATTGCAATTCTAATACTTGCCTCAACTTTGGTATCGCCACTTTTTATATATTCATTCAGGACATTTGTGATTATTTTATTCTGTACCGTACTTGGCAATTCCAACTTCTTAAATAAGCCTTGAAGGTTTACCCTCTCTTCTGACACCTTATTAATATAAGGTCTGTTAGCCTTGCCTGCATTAGCATAGTTCTTGAAAGCCTGCGAATAATTACCTTCACATTCTGCAATGAAGCCCAACAAACGATTTGCATCAGGATCGTTACTTAGTGACTGATTGCCTAAATACTTACTCGCTTTCTTAAAGTCAATAGGAGTATTGATACCCAGTAAATGTATCATACCCATTTGGAAACAAGATAAAGCATCACCACTCTCAGCTTTTGCTTTAATCTCAGCGCCATTCGTCAATGTCTGAATGACTAAGTCTTTAATGTTAGTTACGTATTTCTCCATAATGATAATCACTATATATTTATATCCTCACTAATTCCACTAACGATTTGCACGTTCTTGCAATATTAAGCATGCAACTCTAACGAAGTCTTGAGCATCCTTAAAATCAGCATTAGGAGCGAAAGAATAGCCAAACCAAATCTCAGGAATTCCCCCAACACAGTTAAATACAAGTATTCTTACCCCTGAGACAATATACTCACAAGCAAATTTTCCTTCATATTCATCAAATAGAAGGTTATAATTACGATGACCTTCCAGAATCCTTTGCACTTCTTCTCTTGTCCACATATTGTTTAAGTTATGTTTGTTGTTTTTTTATTACTTTATTACTAGATGTGTACTTGTTGCAAATAGATGGAATACGACATGAAAAACTGATTCTATCGAAACCATGAGTCCTCCTATAATTAGCCAACTTAACACCTTATTATAACATTTGCAATTTACAACTGAGCAATCATAAATTACACACAATGTCAATGTCAATAATAACATTATAATGCACACCGAAAAACTCGCACAAATGACTCTAATTGGGATTTTCCTGTCATCTGCTTTTTCTGATAGTCGTTTCAGTGTTCCTTCATTAAGCCCCATGATAATTGCTAAACCGGCAATCAGAAAGCCCATCAACTCAGGAATCACATTTAAAAGAATCTTTGGCAGTTCTTCTTTGACTAGAATAACATCAAAATACAGTACGATAAATAGTGCAGAAAGGATGAATACCATCCAGAAGCCCCAATACCACCTACCTACCAATCCGATCATATCCGAGAATACGGTTATAATACCAACTTTTCGATTACCCATTATAATCCTTTGTTTCTGAGATTAGCTTATCTATAGTTGCCGCAACAGCCTTAAAGGTATCTACTAAATCTGCTTGACCAGGTTCTTTGTTAATAACACCTACAATTTTCTGCATGATTTGGTATGCCTGAGATAGACACTTAATCTCATCACTTTCCAGACTATTACTAACTAATTCAATGTCTTCCTTTCTAAGTTCAAACCACATAATTACAAAATTGTTTCTGTGCTCAAGAAACGTTACTCATTTTAGGTCAATAGTCATGACATAAAAGAAGTGTGAGCCTGTCAGCTAATCCGCTGGTAGGCCTTCGACTGCCTGAAAGATAGATTAGAGAGAACAGCTCACACCCTTGTATGCAGTAAGGTATATACCTATACTATCATAACAAAGGGAAGAGCGTCGCTACATTTCCAATCTTTACAGGTAAGTTGTCGAAGTTTACCAGCTGGAAAAAGCTAAACGCTTCCTATGTCATGTCTGCGACGGATTATCCGCCACGTTGCAAAGATAAGAAAAATTTAGCAAACGACGTTCATTGTGAGCTGAAATTTTTGCAAAAGTAGCTCATTTTTCTTAATTTTAGCCACTTCGTATCGATTTTTTCATCATTTATCGTCATTATTTGTACATAATACACTCATTTTTAGTGCTTCTGACTGCAAATGTACGAAACAAACATAAAAAATGGAAGAAACAGCGCGACCATTTCTTCCATTTTGCATTTATTTTAAGATTACTACATCAAGGCTGCAAACTCTTTAAGCTTGATAATGGTCAGCTTTGGCCATGCAACAGTTTTTAAAACATCAAAATGTTTATCATTGGTTACTATTAGTTCTGCATCAGCCGCAATAGCACAATCAACAAATTTATTATCATCAGGATCCTCTGTAATCAGACCAAAATGATAATAGGAATCTTGAAAATATGTTGTGCTCAATCTTGCAATAGCCTCCACTACATTATGAGCGATTTCTTTAGTGGTTTTCTCAGACAATATTTCTTCATATTCATTAAGGATCTCTGTATTAACACAGAGTTGTATTTGCCCATTCAATACGTTTTGCCATATCTTGTGATATGGGCTATTTGAGGGAAGTGACTGCAAAAGGCAGTTTGTATCAAGGACGATTCGTCTCATAGTGATAAGGAGTACGCATGTGTTCTTCACCCCATTCTTCAATAGTGTCATTGCTAATGACACCTTCATCCCACAAAGCATCAATAGCTTTCTGGGCTTTTTTGGCAAAATATTGCGCCAACATATCCCTGAATTCTTTCAATTCTAATTCAGAGTTTATGCTATTGATAGCATTCATTAGCTCCATTTGTGCAATCTGATTGTATGACATATCCTTTCATTTACAGTTATCGGTGCAAAGATAAGAATAATTTGGCAATACGCCAAATAATTAGGGAACTTTTTGCTGTTGGCCGTTTTCGCGCATCTGGTTGAATACGTAACCAACGAGACTCTGGAATCTTTGTTCAGTCTCTTGGCGGATGGTGCTTTCAGGGATAGCAGGATATTTCTCAACAAGACGGTCACCTATTTGAACAGTCTGGTTGTGGAACTCAGTAGAGACATCAGCCCAGGCATTATCAACAGAAGGTATTGGAGGCGGAAATATGGAGTCACAGAAAGTGGCTATAGTAGAGCGATATGCTCTATCCATCAATTTTTCTAGCTCTTCATTCAATTGGGTCCGCTCATCTTTTTTTGATGGTTGTTGTGTAGGGATATTCACAGGTGCTGGTACTGTCTGTGAAAACGTATCTTTGGGTTGGGTCTGAATCACGGAGACAGGGCCATGATCCGATTGTAAGTCGGAATCACGTGAAAGGCTACGGGTAGGCGCATCTGTGGGAAGCTTATCCTCATGATTCATTGCGATGCCAATAGCTAAAATAACAAGTAAAGCCACAAGAACTGCCACGACAAACCAGTATCGCCTTCTATGACTGATATCGTGCATGATTTCCTCTATCGATTGATAGCGGTCTGATGGATGTTCAGCTGTACAGCGAGCTATTACCTTATTATATATAGTGCGGCTAGGCAAACGCTCAAGAATCTTTCCTATGGCATAGATGTCTGTTTGAATAGATAATGGACTATGGATAATGGATAATTGTTCTGGGGCGGCATAAGCATTGGTATGGCCCGTGGTATCAGGAAAGGAATCAGTATAGCTACAACCAAGATCGATAAGTTTGACATCATCATTAATCCGAGTAATCAGGATATTATCTGGCTTCAGGTCAAGGTGGAGTACCTGATGACTATGAAGATATCCGATAACATCCAACAACTGACGAATGAACTTATCCGTATTCTTCCGATTCTTAAAGTAGTCTGGATTCGAAGCAAGTCGCTGTGAAAGGGTCTCACCCTCGACATACTCCATCAAGATACTATCATTGTCGAGCGAGATATAACGCACCAAGTTAGGATGTTCCAGACGATAGCCCGTCTCAAATTCTTTGCGAAGAGCCTCCTGATAGCGGATATCTCCTGCGTATTCAGACTTCAGGCGTTTCAGGAAATGCAGTTTTCCATAGAGCTTCACACGAAAAGTGTCACAGGTGGTTCCCTGTGTTTCCATCAGTTCGATGGCATCAAATCGTGATTGGCTATCTGAAAACTGAGACGACTCCATTTTAAGAATTGAAAAAATGAAGAATTGAAGATTACAGAATCCGAACAGACGAAAGGCCTGAAACACGGCCTGCTGTAAACTGGCCCAAAGGCTCGCCTCTGCGCCAGACATTGAGCACCAATAGAGGATGATGCAGCACGAAGTTCTGGATTTCCAACTCATCGCCAACCTGAAGTTTGCTATTCAGACTCTCCACAACTTGGTAATGATTGTTGCCAAGATATCTCATCCTAACCTTTCTGTCTGGTAGATAAGTGATCTCGACAATGGAGTCAGGTTGTAAGTCAGCAGAGCGGACTTCTTCGTCAGAACTGTCAAAGTCAGAGTTTCCATTGTCCTCAATCTTTGATAGTTCCTCCCAATGGGCATAGCCTAAATAGCGGGCAATGGCATCAAGGGTACTGACATGGGGCGTACGTTCATCCTGAGCAAAACCTACCAACCGCTTTAGGGTTGTAGCACCAACACGAACACCAGTCTTGCTTTCAATATCAAGCGACAGAAATACACAATCAGAAGGCTGTCGCAAATCACTTCCCGACTTCTCCTTCAGCAGTTGTACGATATGAAAAGGCAACTTCATTGTGAGCTATATTTTTTGCAAAAGTAGTGCTATTTTTTTAATTTTGCCTACTTTTCGTCGATTTTTTATCGATTTTCTTCCATTAGATGTTTGTTATACACTTATTTTCAGGGCTCAAAGACGGAAAATGGACGAAACAAACATAAAAAAGGAAGAAACAGCGCGACCATTTCTTCCCTTTAGCATTTTTTCATTCTAAGGACTAATGCATCAATCAAAGATTAACGATATCGTGTCCTCAAATTCCTTGATGATCTCTGGTAGTCTCGGATTATTCTTACGAGATATAATAGCCATGAAATTCATCTGGCCTTCCATCTGTCCCTCTGCGGTTTGGATATAATAAAGGTCATGATGTTCATAGGTATTAAACCATCGTACAAACAGACGATCACGAAACGACTGCTTTTCGTCTCCAGTCTCTGTGACATAAAGCATCACATCATTATTTCTTTCAAAAAACTCCTCAACAATTGCAATAAGCGTCATTCGGAATTTAGGATCAAGTGGTGAACGCTTATGTTCGCGATTTGTAATGTCAAGCGCATAGGCTCCACTTGGAACGATAGAGAAATCTTCTTCCAGACTAATGTCGTACTCTACGCCATAATCTGTTCTGAAATAGTAATGCTGAGGTTTGTCTTCTCTCTGCTTTACCCTATATGGGGCATGCAGATTGATAATTTCCAATCTGAGCGTGTTCATAGTAAACAAGATTTAAAGTGTTTGACAATTAGTTATCGAAGAATCCTTGTTGACTCATTGCTTCCAACTCCATTCTTGCCTCCATCTGACGCTCTTTCTTTCTGCGCATAAAGTCCTTGAATGCTGCACGGACCTCTTCGCGGGTTCTTTTGATTTTTTCCATATTCTATTTTATTTAATGAAACGTTAACAGTGCAAAGGTAAGAAAAATATAGCAAACAACGTTCAATGTGAGCCGTATTTTTTGCAAAACAACTCCATTTTTCTTGAAATTAGCCACTTCGTATCGATTTTATCTTCATTTTTTCGCTTTATTTGCTACTTTTCTAATTTTGACAATAATATGTTTATAAGGTCTCGAACATTAGATTTCTTGGAATCTGGTTGCTTTATACGTAAACTATCAGGTTCCATATAGACTTTCTTATTGACTTCCAGCATCATTGACTGATATATAAATGGACAGTCTGGAGTTTCTGAGTTGCTATAAGGTTCATTGATCCCTACCTTGTAGCCGTTATCTTCAAAGAGGTTGACAGCGAACTCAATGGTTTTCCTATTCGGCTTAGACCAGTCTTCATTGTACCCAATACAAATTTCTATGTCACTCAGTTCACTGGGAAATGAATGGCAGTCAAGCAAAAGAGCATTAGGACAAAGATTGTTTCTTAACCTTTTCTGATGTGTGTGCCACAGATTTAATAAGTTTGTCTCGTATTCTTCGGGAATACTTCGGGTATAACCATCAAACTGTTTATATAAGATACCTTGTCCCTTGGCCTCCAATGGATCATTCCAAAGTCGTTCAGCATCGACAATAAATCTTGAATAGGGAAACCTAACAGTCCTGACAGTCTCTTTCCTATAGCCATGAAAGAGATAATCAGTATGCCAATCTGTCCATTTCAACACGATGTCATTGACGAACTTGTCGTCAACGTTCCAAAAACTCAGACGCTCGTCATAAAGCCCCTCGATGGAGGCATGCGGTTCATTAAGAACAATGCGGTTGTACTGCATACCGTTATCATTTTAGTTAATACTCTGTTAACTCACATCTTTTTACCACCGTGGCATAACGAAAACTCGGTTGGTGTGAATCGAATCACTCTTGATGCAAAAATCAGCTGCAAAGATACAGCTTTTCCGTCAAGAAACAAAGGAAAAGATCAACAAATTTCTTCCATTTCACTATTTTTCATCCTAAGAGGTATACATAAGTCAAAAACAACATACGGGGACAGGAACATTGTGCATTCTTGTAGAGGGATGCAGTAACGTGGTAACAATCCATAACAAAATTAACCAGCGACGAGTCACTGACTAGATTCGCTAAATTATTTGGCTCGAGTCAATTCATCAAATAGCTCGAGTCATTTCATCGATTGGCTCGAGTCAATTTTTTGAGGGTCTTGGCTCACTGATGACTTTCTCCCTCTGAAATATTTACAAATGTCTCAACTAAACGAGAAAGGGGTGGAAAAAGAGGCATCCAAACCGGGTGCCTCTCTTTATAGCGATTGTACTACTGATGGAGCAGGTTGAGCTTCGCGTTGGGGGCGAGGGCATTGGTGGTCTGCTCGGTGTACTCCTTAAGTTTCAGCGATGCTGTGGCAAGGATGTTACGGCTGGAGTTGCCAATACGGAACTCGTAGGTGCCTGCCTCTGTGAGCCACTGGGAGCCTGCCTCGTCGAAGCTGGCGAGGTCGCGCAGCAGGAGGTTCATCGTGATGGTCTGACTTTCGCCAGGCTGGAGTTCACGGGTCTTGGCAAAGGCCTTCAGCTCCTGGGCGGGTTTCTCGAGCTTACCCTTAGGTGCAGCCACATAGACCTGTACTACTTCCTTGCCGCTGACACTACCCGTGTTCTTAACAGTGATGGTGATGTCAACGAGATTGCCGCGACTCTTCACCACAGGCTTAGAGAACTCGAAGGTGGTATAGCTGAGACCAAAGCCGAAGGGATATGCCACCTCGCGGTTGAAAGTGTCGAAGTAGCGATAGCCCACGTAGATATCCTCATTGTGGTTGGTATAGTCGTAGCCTTCAACCTGACCGGTGTAGCCTCTGGTTACTTCATAGGTATAGAAGTCCATTGTGCCGGGATAACCCTTGGTGGAAGGATGGTCGGTAGCAGCCAACGGCCAAGTCATGGTGAGTTTGCCGGAAGGATTGACCTTACCTGTAAGCAGGTCGGCGATGGAGTTACCGCCCTCCATTCCCGGCTGCCAGGCACAGAGAATGGCATCGGGATAGCCGCTCCATGATGCCGTCTCAATGACAGAACCGGAGTTGATGATGACGATGACGGGCTTGCCGGCAGTATGGAAGGCATTGCAGACATCTTTGATCAGAGCTAACTCCTCAGGGATGAGGTTGAACTCGGTATCGATGTCGCGGTCGATACCCTCGCCAGCCTGACGACCAATGGTGATGATGGCGGCATCGGCAGTGCCCACCTCCTTATTAATGGCGATGGGCGAGAGACCTATCTCAGGATACTTCTGCTGACCCATCATCTCTGTCTGGAACCACTTAG